>Ga0302325_10025630_pt1 | contig 12253 bp, 11 predicted proteins | sample Palsa_T0_2_FD_201948 | JGI IMG/M metagenome (GOLD analysis project Ga0302325, IMG submission 201948) | Peat permafrost microbial communities from Stordalen Mire near Abisko, Sweden - Palsa_T0_2 | ecosystem: Environmental > Terrestrial > Soil > Palsa > Peat permafrost | place: Sweden: Abisko...
CGATGGGTCTGTTCGACCGCGGCCAGCGTGCGATGTGCCTTTTCCCAGGCCAGGTCGTCGGTAGCCGCGACGATCGGGCGGAACGTCACCCACGTGCGCGGCACATCCCTGCGTCCGGCCTTCCTGGCCTGCTCGGCCACCCGGTCCATCTGCTCCCGGGTTTCGGCCAGCGGCTCGCCCCACAGCCCGAAGATGTCGCCGAGCGCCCCGCCGACCCGGTAGGCCGCGCTGCTCGACCCGCCGATGGACACCGGGATCGTGCCGTTGACGGGCCGGTAGCCCGCGACGAAGTTCTCGAACTTGTAGAACGGCCCCTGGTGATCCCACGGGGACGTCTCGGTCCAGGCCCGCCGCATGATCGTGACGTACTCCTCGGACCTGGCGTAGCGCTCGTCCTTGGTGACGTAGTCACCCTGCCGGGCCTGCTCGGCATCGCTGCCGCCGGAGATGATGTGCACGACCGCCCGGCCGCCGGACAGGTGATCCAGGGTGGCCAGGCTCTGCGCCGCGACAGTCGGGTGCATCGTGTTGGGCCGCAGCGCCACGATCGGCTTGATCCGGTCGGTGCAGGCCGCGATGGTCGCGGACACGGTGAACGGGTCGTAGCCGGCCGAGTAGTAGGCGACCAGCGTGTAGTCGAAGCCGCCGTCCTCGAGGTAGCGGGCGTATTTCCTGATGTAGGCGGCATCGGGCGCCCCGCCCGGGCGGGGGTGGACCTCGCTGGACTCCCACACGTTGATGAGACTGATGAACTCGACCGTCATTCCGCTGTTTCCCTCACGCTGTGCCAGGCCGCGGACCACGGCGGACTTGAGTCATTTACTACTATGCCCATCAAATTAGTAGACATTAGGATGCGCGTCCAACGACGAATTCGAATCAAATTTGCCGCCGTTCGCTGATCAATCGCGGCCGGGCCCATCGGTCACGGCTGCCGGTACCGGCTGCAGCTGCCGGTACCGGCTGCCGTGGAACACCAGCGGCGCCACGGCCGGGTCAGCGTCGAGTTCGTGCACCCGCAGCATGACCACGTCGTGATCGCCGACGCTGATCTCCTGGTGGACGCTGCACTCCAGCCACGCGCTCGAGCCCTCGACGAACACCGCACCGCCCGCGGTGACGCGCCACGGCAGGGTCGCGAACCGGTCGTCGCCCGGTGCCGCCAGCCGGCGGCTGGCCTCTTCCTGGTGAGCGCCGAGGACGCTGATCCCCAGCCGGGAGGCTGCCCGCAGCCTGGGCCAGGTCCGCGAGCCGTGCTTGACGCACACGGACACGATGGGCGGATCGAGCGAGACCGAGGTGAACGAGCTCGCGGCCAGGCCGAGCGGGATGCCCCCGGTGAGCGCGGCTACCGAGGTGACGCCGGTCGGGAAGGTGCCGAACACCCGGCGCAGTTCCTCCGGATCGTGCACACGCACGTTACTCATCGCTGTTGCCACGTCCGTTCGGCAGCTTGCTTGTCCTGCGGTCATCCGCCCGCCCGGGCCGGTACCGGCGTCCCGGGCCGTCGCGCCAGCTCCTGGCGCACCAGGGGAAGCACGTAGCGGCCGTAGTCGATCGCGTCGTTCAGCGGATCCCAGCCCCTGATCGACAGCAGCTCGCAGCCGATGTCGGCGTAGTCGAGCAGTGCCTGGGCGACGGTCTCGTAGCTGCCGACCAGCGCGGTGGTGCTGCCGCCGGCCCCGGTCGCCGTCACCAGCGGGGTCCACAGCGCGCGGTCGTGCAGCTCACCGCGCTCGGCTACCTCGAGCAGCCGCTGCGAGCCGACGTTCTGCGGACGCCCGCCGACGGAGGGGCGGTACCGGCCCAGGGTGCCGGCGGCCGCGTTCTGCTTGGCCTGGGCGAGGATGGCGTGGGCCTTCTCCCAGGCGAGCTCGTCGGTCGGCGCCACGATCGGCCGGAAGGACACCCAGATCCGCGGATGCGGGCGGCCGGCGGCATCGGCGTAGGCATTGACCGCCTTGATCTGCTGAGCGGTCTCGGCCAGCGGCTCGCCCCACAGCCCGAAGATGTCGCCCTGCTCGCCGCCGACCCGGTAGGCGGCGTCAGAGGAGCCGCCCACCGAGATCGGGATGGTGCCGGCGTAGGGCCGGATGTCAGCGGCGAATTCCTCGAACTTGTAGTACTTGCCCGCGAAGCTGATCGGGCCTTCTTCGGTCCAGACCCGGCGCAGGATCTGGATGAACTCGTCGGACCGCTCGTAGCGCTCCTCCTTGGTCGAGTAGTCGCCCTCACGGCGCTGCTCGGCGTCGTTACCGCCGGAGATGATGTGGATGCCGAGGCGGCCGCGGCCGATCAGGTCGATGGCCGCGAACGCCTTCGCGGCCAGGGTCGGGAAGACGAAGCCCGGACGGTGCGCGAGCATCGGCTTGACGCGCTCGGAGTTGTTGACGACGAACTGGGCGATCTGCGCCGAGTCGGCGGTCGGCGAGCCGTACGCGACGAGGGTCCAGTCGAAGCCCGCGTCATCGAGTGCGTGCACGAAGCGCCTCGTGTACTCGACGTCGAAGCCGGACCTGCGGCCGCCCGCCGTGGCTTCCGTGGTCGGAGTCGTGTGGGTGGCGCTGATGAATTCGACGGGCATCTGCTGAACCTTCCGATGGTGGCGGTAGTGCGGTGCGGGCGTTGCCGGTCGCGGGCCTATCCGGGCTCCGGGCCGGTCGCGACCGGGCGCTGCGGGTCAGCGGACCAGGCTGACCACGAGCCGGGGAAGAGCGCGGCATCGAGGCCGGCGATGCGCAGGGCGGCGACGGTGTGCGCCGCGGTGACGCCGGAGCCGCAGTAGACGCCGACCGTGCGGCCGGGGCCCGCCCCGGCCGTGGCGAAACGGGCCCGCAGTGCCTGCGGCGTGGCGAACGTGCCGTCCGCGGCCAGGTTGCCGGTGGTGGGCGCGCTGACCGCGCCGGGGATATGGCCCGCCTGCGGGTCGACCGGCTCTACCTCGCCGCGGTACCGTTCGCCCGCACGCGCGTCCAGCAGCACCCCGTCGCGGGCCAGGGCCGCGGCCTGCCCTGCGGAGAGCACCGGCAGGTGGCCGGCCGACAAGACGACGTCGCCGCCGGCGGGATGTTCCGCGCCGGAGGACAGCTCGAAGCCGGCCCCGGTCCACGCGCCGAGCGTGCCGTCCAGAATGCGCACGTCAGCGACCCCGGCCCACCTCAGCAGCCACCAGGCGCGGGCCGCGGCCAGGCCGCCGCTGTTGTCGTAGACGACGACGGGCTGGCCCGCGCGCAGGCCCCAGGCCCGGGCGGCTCGCTGCAGGTCGCTGATGTCCGGCAGCGGATGCCGTCCGCGGGCCGGAGCCGGGAGCGCGGCGAGCTCGGTGTCGAGGTCGGCGTAGACGGCCGTCGGGATGTGGCCGTCCAGGTAGTGGTCGCGGCCGTGACTGTCGCCCAGGGCCCAGCGGACGTCCAGGACAGCGGGCGGGTCCGGCTGAGCCAGCCGCTGCCGCAAGGTGGCGGCGTCGATCAGCACATCGCTGGCGGCCTGAGCGGCCTGAGCGGCCGCCTGATCCCTGCCTAGCTGCGGCAGCACGGCCAGCAGGTCGTCCTCGCCCAGGGACCCGGCGGCTGTGCCGTCCCGCCAGGCATCGCGGGCGCGCTCGGCGATGGCCCGGTTGGCCGGCGCCGTCTGGCCGGCCAGCCGGGCCGCGAGCACGATCTCGCCGTTGAGGAAGTCCGTCTCGAGCGGGCTGGACCGGTTGAAGCTCTGCCAGGTGGAGTTACCGCCGGGTGCCCGGCCCGCCACCGGGTGGACGGTGAACCGGCTGTGGTCGGCCGTGCTCTCGGCCGCGACATCGGCGATGCCGTAGCCGGCGGCGGTGAGAATCTCCCGTGCCTCGTCGCGCAGCAGCTGCCCGGCGCGGTCCCGCAGTGCCCCCGGCAGGTAGAGCGCCGCCAGCACGAACGTCACGCTGCCCAGCAGCTTGGCTGTCTTCCACCTGATGATGTCCTCGACGACCTGGACCTCGAATCCGGCCGCCCGCACGTCGTCTGCGATCGCGGCCAGCTGCGGGTGCGAGCCGGCCGGGTAGGCGCCGAGCCAGATCACCCCGACCGCGGGCGCTCCCGCCGAGATCACCTCGCCCGCCCTGACGTAGGTGGCCGGGATCCAGAGCACGCCCGCGAACACCGTGGCGAAGCGGCGCAGCGCAATGCGCTCGGTTTCCAGGCCGTTCTGGGTGGTCACCACCGGCAGGCAGGAAGCCGCCGGACGCTGGGTCCCGTCGGGAAAGCGGACCAGCCGCCAGGCCCAGTCGGTGATCACCGCCTCGGCGTCCTGCGTCTTGGTCGCGAGCACCAGCACGTCATCGGGAGTCAGGTCGATCTCGCCCGGGTCGCCGACGGCGGGCAGCTCCAGGTAGCGCGTTCCATTCGGGCGGGAGTAGCGCAGTTTCCCCGCCTGCAGGAACTCAAGCTGGCGGCCGCGCGCGACAAGTACCGAGTCGCGGCCCGCGCGCTGGAACTCGGCGGCGAAGCTCACGCCGACGCCGCCCGCCCCGATGATGATGTACCTGCTCACCGGCCCTGCCCTAGGGCCGGCTCCGGGACGGGTGAGAGGGTTTCGCGGATCGCGATGACCGGCAGCCCGGCGCCCAGCCGCAGCCGCTCGAGGAACAAGATGATCGTCGCGGCCACCGTGCGGTGCGTCACGTCGTTCAGCACGTCATGCCTGCCGCCCGCGATGGCGACCAGCTCGGCCGGCCCGGCGGCGTAGCGGGCCCGGGCGGCGGCCAGCGGGCTGACCGGGTCGTCGGCGCCGTGGATGGCCAGCACCGGCTGGGTCACGGCGCCAAGGTCCGCTTGTTCGGCCCAGCCGGGCGGGACCGCCTCGTACAGCGCGCCACGGCGCACGCCGACCGCCGCCAGCCGGGCGCGATGCGCCGGGCACGCGGTCCGGGTGTCGAGTTCGTCATCCCACGTGCCGCGGACGGTGCCCGGACCCTCGGCGGGCAGGCCGGCCAGCACGAGCGCGTCAAGCCCGGGGACCTGCCCGGACGCGGCCAGGCCCGCGGCGAACAGGGCGCCGGTGTCCGACCCGGCCAGCACCCGGGGTGCGGGCACCTGCGGGCCGGCGAGCTGGTCAGTTACCTGGGCCAGGGTCAGGGCGGCGTCTTGCGTGGGGTCAGTCACGGCGTGCACCCGGTAACCGTCGGCGGCGATCCGGCGGCCGAAACGCTCATAGTGCGCGGGCTGCTCGCCCCGGCCGGAGATGACGACGAGCGTGCCGCGGACGGCGATGCCCTCGGGCTCGGTCCAGGTCAGGACCGGGACGTGCTGATCTACCAGGGTCATGGGGGAGTTCCTCGGCTGAGATGGTCGGGCCACGTGCCTCCCCGGCCAGCGCACGGGCGGCCGGCGGCAGGCCCGCCCCGGCGGGAAATATGACGGGCATGTTAATTTTCCTGTTATACCGACTAAAATAGTAGGATTTAGGGGAGGACGTCCAACGACGATCCCGAATCGGCCTGATCGGGACTGCTTATCAATCGGATTGCCTGGATGACATGACGAAAGTGCTGGATATAACGCCGCTGCGCAGCCTGATCGCGGTGGCTGACGCGGGCGGGTTCCACCGGGCCGCCGCCGGGCTCTCGCTGAGTCAGTCAGCGGTGAGCCAGCACATCCGGCGCCTGGAGCGCGTGCTCGGCCGGCCGCTCGTGGAGCCGGACGGGCGCCGGGCCCGGCTCACTCCGTCGGGCGTGGCCCTGCTTGCCGAGGCACGTCAGATCGTCGCGGCGCATGACGAGGCGCTGCGCCGGCTGGCCCTGGACGAGGCCCCGGAGTTCGTCATCGGCACCACGGACCACTCGGCCGATCACCTGCTGCCCCCGGTGATCGCGGCCATGGAAGCCTCGTTCCCTGACCTGCAGGTCAAGTTCCGTTTCGACCGGACCACCCCGCTGAACGACTCGCTGGACCGGGGCAGCATCGACCTGGCCGTGTTCATCACCGAGGCGAGCTCGCAGACCGGCCAGCTCGTCGGAGCGCTGCCGCTTATCTGGTGCGCGGCACCGGGCTGGACGCCGCCGCCAGCTGACGAGCCATGGCCGCTGGTCGCGATCGAGGAACCGTGCGCGATCCGCGGCCGGGCCCTCACGGTGCTGGCCGAGCACGGTATCCGCGCCAAGGTCGTCGGCGATGCCGCCTACCTGGGCGGCGTCCTGAACGCCGCCCGCGCCGGACTCGGCGTCACGCTGCTCGCCCTGGCCGGCCCGCCGCCCGAGGGCCTGATCGAGCGCCATGACCTGCCGACGGCCCCGCCGATCAGCCTGACGGCACGGTTCCGCCCCGGCGCGGATCCCGAGGTCGCCGCGACCGCGTTCCGGGTCCTGCGCAGCACGCTGGCCGGCCCGCGGGCCGGCGACATGACGCCGGCCAGGGATGACACGCCGGCCACCGGTAGCCCGCCAGGGCACCGGGCTAGCGGCCGGCGACGGCATCACGGATCGCCGCCGAAGGCGGCGGGAACGCTTCGCTGACACTGGTCACCTCGGCGATGACCTGCCGGAAGCGCTCCCGGTCGCCGGGCGCGAGCCCGGCGGTGAGCGCGTCCATACGGGCGCACACGTCGTCGTGGACCGCTACCGCATCCCGCTGGCCCGGCTCGGTCAGCCGGACCCGCAGCGCCCGCCGGTCCTGCGGCACCGCCGTCCGCTCGGCCAGGCCGCGCCGCTCGACCCGGTCGACGAGCCCGGTGATCCCGGCCTTGTCGATGCCGAGCAGCCCGGCGAGCTCGGCCATGCCCCGCGGCCGCTCGGCCAGGATGCACAGCAGCCTGGCCTGAGCGGCCGTCAGGCCGCGCGCGGCGGACGCCTGCGCGAACACGCGGTCCACCAGCCGCGCCAGGCGGACCAGCCCGGTCGCCAGATCGGGTCCGGGCGGTGCCGTCTGCCTCGCTGCCGTCACGGCATCTCCTGCTCATCCGGGCCGTTCGCGATATAGTACGCAATAACAACAGTCAGCATGGCCAACTATAGATGATGCGGAAAGCGAGGCGCCGGATGAGTGCGATCGCGGGCCAGCAGGTCGGTTTCGGGCTCGTCTACGGCTTCCAGCCGTTCGCGGCCGACCGCCTGATCGCCGAGGCGCGAGACGCCGAGTCGCTCGGCTTCGACCTGTTCTGCGTGGCCGACCACCTGCACGGCGCGCATCCGACGCCGGAGCCGTGGACCGCGCTGAGCTGGATAGCCGCGGTAACCGAGCGGATCGCCGTGATGCCGGACGTGCTCGGCCTGCCCTACCGGGCGCCGGCGGTCACGGCGAAGATGGCCGAGACCCTGGACCGGCTGTCCGGCGGCCGCCTGGTCCTGGGCCTGGGCACCGGCGGTTACGACGGCGAGTTCGCGGCCTTCGGGCTGGCCCAGCGCACGCCGGGGCAGAAGGTCGCGGCCCTCGGTGAGGCCGTGCAGATCATCCGCGGGCTGTGGCGGGAACCGGATTTCTCCTTCTCCGGCGAGCACTTCCGCACCACCGGTGCCCGGATCGAACCCAGGCCGGCTCACCCCATCCCGCTGTGGCTGGGTACGTACGGCCCCCGGGCCCTGGCCTTGACGGGTGCGCTAGCCGACGGCTGGGTTCCCTCCCTCGGCCGGCTGGACCTCGATCAGGCGGTGGCCATGCGCGCCACCGTGCGCGCCAGCGCCGAGGCCGCCGGGCGCGATCCTGACCAGATCACCTGCGCCGCCAACCTCATCGTCGCATTCACGCCGGACCGGACCGCGGCGAGCCAGGACGGCCAGCTGCGGGGCGACGGCAAGACCGTCGCCGAGCGGCTCATCGGCATCGGGCGCGCCGGGTTCACCTTCTTCAACGTGGCGCTCGCCGACGCTGACGCGCGCCGGCGTTTTGCCGCCGAGGTCATGCCCCTGGTGCGGGCCGAGCTGGCCCGCGCCCGGCCGTAAGGGCCTGCCCTAGCGGTAGCGCTCGGCCAGCTCGGTGCCCTGCCCGCCGAAGGCCGCGAGGTCGGCGCGGAACACCTCGTCCAGCAGGCTGGCGTCCGCCACCCCCGGGGCGCAGACCACCTCGCCAAGCTCCAGGCCCCGCAGGCCGGCGGTGACCACGTCCTGCGCCGACATCCTGGGCACCGCGCTGAGGTCCAGCCCCTGCCGCTCGTGAAACTCGGTGGCCACCACGCCGGGACACAGCACCTGCACCCTGATCCCGGTGCCCGCCAGCTCCGCGTGCAGGGTCTGGGTCAACGCGACCAGGTAGGCCAGGGTCCCGGCGTAGACCACGCGACGGGGCAGCTGGGTCTGCGGGGCCGGGCCGCTGAAGGCGATCATGCCCGCCACGTTGACGATGGTGCCCTCGCCGCGGGCCAGCATCCCCGGCACCGCGGCGCGGGTCGCCATGGTGGGCGCGATCACCTTGACGCCGAGCAGTTCGCGCGCCAGGCCCGCCGGGAGCTCGGCGAGCGACATGTAGTGCGCCACGCCGGCGTTGTTGACGAGCATCGTCAGCGGCTCCGCCGCGCACAGCTCGGCGACGGCGTCCGCGCCTTCGTCGGTGGCCAGGTCCGCGGCTACCGGCCGGACCGTGACCTCCGGCAGCGACGCCGCGAGTTCGGTGAGCCGGTCCAGACGCCGGCCCACGACCACCAGGTCATAGCCGTCCTGGCCCAGGCGCTGCGCGAAGGCCCGGCCGATCCCGGAGGATGCCCCGGTGACGAGTGCGAGCTTGCTCAAGGTCGTGTTCCTTTCCGCCGCGGACCAGACGCAAGGCTGCGGCCGGGCCCGGCCGCAGGACGCCGAACGTCCCGGACTGCTTACCGTATCCGGCCCGACTCGCTGTGGGCTTAACCTGGGGGAGTACACCGTCATCGGGGAAAGCAGGAGCTGTTGGCCGGCAGCCAGGTCCCGAAGGATCCCGAGGAACCCGCGCTGCGCCAGGCCGCCCGCAGTCCCGCGGCGCGGGCCGCCCGCGGCAAGACCGCGCGTAAGGACGTGCCCAGGGACGCGCACGCGGCCTTCGAGCCCGCCCCGGGCCGGCCGGACCCGGTGACGCTGCTTGAGCAGCAGGCGGCCGGCCGGGTTCCCGAGCTGCTGCCGATCCGCTACGGCCGGATGCTCGCCTCCCCGTTCGCCTTCTACCGCGGCGCGGCGCTGCTGATGGCCACCGACCTGGCGCCCGCTGCGGTGACCGGCTTTACCGTGCAGGCCTGCGGTGACGCGCACCTGTCCAACTTCGGCGTCTTCGCCTCGCCGGAGCGGCGCCTGGTCTTCGACGTCAACGACTTCGACGAGACGCTGCCCGCCCCCTGGGAGTGGGACGTCAAGCGGCTCGCCGCGAGCATCGAGGTGGCGGGCCGGGACAACGGGCTCAGCCGGGCCAAGCGGCGCCAGGCCGTGCTCGCCGCGGCCCGCCGGTACCGCACCGCGATGCGCGGCCTCGCGGGCCGGACCGAGCTCGGCGTCTGGTACGCGCCCGCCGAACTTGACCAGCTCAGCGCCAAGTACCAGGCCATCTTGGCCCGGCCCGAGCGCAAGCTCGCAGACGCCGACCTGGCCAGGATCCGGGACCGGGACGGGTTGCACGCCCTGGGCAGCCTGGTCCGCTCGGTCAAGGGCAAGCCGCGCTTCGTGGACGAGCCGCCGCTGGTCGTACCGGTCGGTGACCTGCCGCATGATGAGGTCCCCGATATGACGCGGGCCGATCTGGCCGGCGTCATGGACCGCTACCAGAGCACGCTGCAATCCGACCGCCAGCACCTGATCGGCAGGTTCCGGATCGCCGACGTGGCCCGCAAGGTGGTCGGCGTCGGCAGCGTGGGCATGCGCTGCTGGATCGTCCTGCTGACCGGCCGGGACTCCTCGGACCTGCTGATCCTCCAGCTCAAGGAGGCGGTGACGTCGGTGCTGGCCACCGCGGCCGGCGCTCGCGGCGTCGGCGGCGGCACCGCGTTCGGCAGCCAGGGCGAGCGCGTCGTCCAGGGCCAGCGGCTCATGCAGGAATCCACCGACATCCTGCTGGGCTGGCACCCGCCGCAGGCCGGCCCCCGCCCCGGCACCGGGGACTGGTACGGCCGCCAGCTCCGTGACTGGAAGTTCTCCCTCACCGTCGAGGCCATGGGGCCGCGGGCGCTGCAGACCTACGGCGAGCTGTGCGGGCACGCCCTGGCCGGCGCGCATGCCCGCTCGGGGGACCGGATCGCCATCGCCGCCTACCTCGGCGGCTCCGACGTCTTCGACCAGGCCATGGCGGAGTTCGCGGCCAGCTACGCCGACCAGAACGAGCGCGACCACGCTGCGCTGGCCGCCGCGGTCGCCGCGGGCCGGGTGCAGGCGCAAACCGGCGTGTAAGTCATTTCTCCCGCACCGGGATCCGGGATAGCGTAAGGCTCGTGGAAGCGACGGGGGTCGCGCTCGCCACGACGAGACGGGGCGGCCCGGCCGCTCTGGCCGCGCTCGGAGTCGGCCTGGCGTACGCGGCGATCAGCATGTACTGGGCGCTGGATGGCACGTGGCTGCTCAACACGGTGGGCATCTCGCTGAGCCGGCCGGGCCAGGCCGGGCACGCGATCGCGCTGGCCGCGGCGCTGGGAGCGGCCGTCCTCAAGGCGGTCGCCGCGGTCCTGCCGGTGCTCGCGGTCCTGCGCATCGGAGCCCGGCCGGGCGGCCAGGACCGCGGGCTGAACCGGCTCATTCGCGTGCTGGCCTGGATCGAGGCGGCGATCTTGCTCGGCTACGGCCTGATCTACACCGCAGCCGGACTCCTGGTCCAGGCCGGCCTGGTCCATGCGCCCGCGAACGCTGACCACCTGGCCTCGAGATGGCACGCGTATCTCTGGGATCCCTGGTTCGGAGTCTGGGGCATCCTCGTCTTCACTGCCCTGTGGCGGTCACGTCTGGGGCGGTCACGTCTGGGGCGGTCGGGTTTGCCGCGGTTACGGCAGGCGCCGGTTCCGCGTTAGGAGCCGCCCCGGGCAGGAACAGTCGCCCGCGGGCGCTGCCGGCTGCGGTCCGCGCCGCGACGACCAGCCAGGCCGCCGCCAGCAGGGCGAAGAGCAGCACGGACGCGCCCCTGAGCACCTCGGAGTGGGTCCGGGCGGCCAGCGAGATCGTCCCGGTCACGCAGGTCCCGACCGGGAAGGTGAAGCTCCACCAGGTCAGCCCGAACGGCAGGTGCTGCCGCGCGGTACGGACCGTGACCGCTGCCGCCAGCACCAGCCAGAACATCGCGAAGCCCCAGGCCGGCACGCCGTAGAGCAGGGCGAAGACCGCGGTGCCCGCCGGGTAGGGCCTGGGCAGCGCGGTCCCGGCCACGCCCGCCAGGTTGCCGGCCGCGGTAACCGACTGCCCGAGCGGCCCCAGGACGATCCACATGGTCGGCATCATGACCGCCGGACCCGGCTTACACGTGACCAGCCGCGACCACAGCAGGGTGATGATGATCATCGACGCGATCAGGCTGATGCCGAACATGGCATAGCAGGCCAGCAGCATGGTCAGCCGGCCCTGCGCGGAGGCCAGGTGGGGGATCAGCAGCGCCCCGGTCGCGGCCGAGACCATCGGCGGCACCACCGGCATCAGCCAGCCGCCGAACACCGCGTCCGCGCCAGCCGGCTGCCTGGTCATCATGAGGTACGGGATCCAGCACGCGGTGAAGAGCCCGAGCGCGGTCCCGGCGCCCCATAGCACCCAGTCGGCGTCGACCGCCGCGGGCAGCCCGATCCAGTCCCGGCCGAGCAGCACGGTGCCAGAACCGACAGTCATCAGCGCCATCGCCGGCGCACCCCAGAAGTGCGCCATCACCGGGTTCGCGGCATGGGCCAGGGCCCGGTCCCGGTGCCTGATCCAGTGCATGGCCCAGGCCGCCGTCAGCGCGATCAAGGCGAAGGCCGCGAGCGCCCACACCGCACGCGCGGCCGCGTGCAGGCCGGTCACCCGCACCGGCAGCAGGGCGCCGGCATTAGCCACGATCCCGGTGCCCATGACGGTGGCGAACCAGTTCGGGCCGAGGTCCCGGAACATGTCCGAAGGCCGGTCAAGATCTTTCAACAGGCCGAACGGCCGGTGGCGTGACGAGCCAGTCAGCTGCGTGCCCGCGCGGGGTGGAGTCAGGATGGCCATCTCCCGATCATCAATCCGGATGCCGCGCGCCGGTAGGCGGCAATCGCCGCACGACCCATAAGCTGAGGTTATGACTCTGCCCGCGCGGGTTAGCGACCTGGTGCCGTTCGAGCTGCTGCTCAGCGTGGCCCGGCTCGGCAGCCTCGGCCAGGCCGCCGACGCCCACGGCATCTCCCAGCCGGC
>Ga0302325_10025635_pt1 | contig 12252 bp, 13 predicted proteins | sample Palsa_T0_2_FD_201948 | JGI IMG/M metagenome (GOLD analysis project Ga0302325, IMG submission 201948) | Peat permafrost microbial communities from Stordalen Mire near Abisko, Sweden - Palsa_T0_2 | ecosystem: Environmental > Terrestrial > Soil > Palsa > Peat permafrost | place: Sweden: Abisko...
CCATCTGAAGTTCACAATTGGGGTTGAGCTGGCTGAAGCAAGGGTAGGTAGACGTCGCGATGGCAAAGTCCAGGGTAGTTCCGCCGTCATTTGCCGAGAGAGAGGCCGTCCTCCAGCTCACACGAACACAGAAGATGGCGGAGTCGTCTCATCGCTACGTTCGCGGGAGCACATCTCAATTCTATGAATGGCTGAGCTCACCTGCCGCCATCGGAGTCCCCGAAGGTCCACCGGTATGGATCTGCGGAGACTGCCATGTCGGAAATCTGGGTCCGATTGCGAACGCGGCGGGACAGATCCGTGTTCACATCCGCGATCTCGACCAGACGGTCATAGGCAACCCGGCTCACGACCTACTTCGACTGGCCCTGTCCCTCGCGTCAGCGGCGCGGGGCTCTGATCTGCCAGGGGTGGCGACGGCTCGGATGCTCGAAGCGATCATGGACGGTTACGAGGCAGCTTTTGAGCACGACTTCGACGAGACGGAGGATAATCCCGAACCCCCAGAAGCCGTTCGGCTGGTCATGAAGCGGGCGGCGGCGCGCACCTGGAGGCATCTGGCGAAGGAGCGTCTGGACGGTACACGCCCGGACATCCCATTGGGCAAGAAGTTCTGGCCGGTGAGTGAGGAGGAGCGAGCGGCCATCGAATCTGTCTTTGCTGATCGCTCGGTGGCCCGACTCGCCACTTTGGTCAAGTCCCGCGATGACGATGCCACGGTTGAACTGATTGATTCGGCTTACTGGATGAAGGGATGCAGCTCATTGGGACTCCTTCGCTATGCCGTCCTTGCGGAAGTGTGGGACAAGGACTCTGGATCGTCCGATCTCTGCCTGATGGACATCAAAGAAGCGGTCGAGTCGGCGGCACCAGCCTCGGACGGGGCGGCTATGCCCAAGGACCCGGCTCGCCGAGTGATCGAAGGCGCTCTGCACATCTCTCCATTTCTGGGGGAGCGCATGAGGGCGACCACACTGCTCGATCGGCCGGTGTTTGTTCGCGAACTGATGCCCCAAGACCTCAAACTCGAGCTCACTCAGCTCACGGCCGACGAGGCATTGAAAGCGGCGGAGTATCTGGCAACCGTTGTCGGGTTTGCCCACAGCCGGCAAATGGACTCGTCTACTCGTTCGGCTTGGCAAGGCGAATTGGTACGGCATCGCGCCAAAGATCTCGATGCGCCCACATGGTTGTGGAGCAATGTTGTCGGTTTGTTAGTCGATCACGAAGGGACATACCTCGAACACTGTCGTCGGTATGCCATAACGGATCAATAAAGCGGGATTTTATCCCTCTCCCGACCGAGACGGCGCCGGCGACGTGCGTCGCAAACTCGCCAGCAGATGGTGCGCCACGGCTTGAAATCCCGCGACATCGTCGAACGGTCGGGCCACGAGCATGGCGCCTTCGAGACCGCTGACGATCATCCGGGCTACTTCGCTCGACGGACCTTCGAACTGGAGGTTCCCCTCCGTCTGCCCTTGCTCCAGGACGCGTGTCAGCCATGCCTCGTTCTCGGCGAAAAACCGCACCACGGTGTCTTGCATCGGCGCAGGGAGCGTCTGGTACTCCGCTGCCAACATGCCGCAGAGGCACATTCGCTTGTTGCGCAGCACGTCGAGGTAGAGGTCGGCATAGGCGTCGAGCCGGGAAGGCGCGTCGTCGAGCCGTGATTCCACACTGGCCAGGGCGTCGGCGAACCGTGCTGCGTACCGTGCCATCAACGCCTCTCCCAGCTCGCCTTTTCCCGCGAAGTGGTAGTGAAGGGCCGCCTTGGTGATGTGGAGTTCAGCGGCGACGTGGGCGTAGCTGAAGCCGTTGAATCCACGGCTCTGAACCAGCCGCTCGGCCGCGTCGAGGATCTGTGTCGCCGTGTCTTCTTTCACTTGCATCTGCCACCGGTTTCCTCTTGACTCTGACCTACTAGTAAGTCAGGATACTACTGGGCCAGAGAGCGTGCGGGGAGGCAGCGATGCATGAGACCGAGCACCGGAGTTTTGGGCAGCCAGACGAGATCCGCCAGTTCCCCAATGGCAAGGCAGAGATCGTCAAGGTGGGCGGCGGCGAGGTTGGGCGCCTGGTCTTCCAGCCCGGGTGGCGCTGGTCGAACGACCTGAAACCGATAGCGCAGACCGAGAGTTGCGAAGCTCCCCACTTCCAGTACCACGTCAGTGGTCAGTTGGCGATCCGCATGGACGACGGCACCGAGTTCATCGCCGGCCCAGGAGATGTCACGTCCTTGCCGAGTGGCCACGACGCGTGGGTAGTGGGCGACGAGCCCGCCGTGACCGTTGATTGGTTTGGCGCGAGCAACTACGCCAGGTAGGACGAGGGCACGCGTGAGCAGGATGGTTTCCCGACCTGACCAGAAAGGGGGCTGACATGGCCCGCAAGATGATCGACTGCCGTAAGGTGCCTAGCGAGATCAACTGCTCGCTCAGCATCGCGGGGACCGAAGAGGAGGTTCTCGACGCCGCGGTGGCTCATGCCATCGCCAAGCACAACCACCCAGATACCCCGGAGCTCCGGGAGATGATCCGGTCCGGACTGGAGGAAGTTTCGCCCGCCATGGCATGACAGTGCCGTCGAGCGCGAATTCGGTGGGTGCCGTCGAGCTCGTGTGGTACGTGAGCTACGGCTCGAACCTCGATCGAGCGCGGTTCATCACCTACATCGAAGGTGGCAGCATCCCGGGCAATGACGTTGTGCACGAAGGCTGTGCCGATCCGACCCCGCCCGTCGACGACATCCCTCTCGAGTTGCCCCAGTCGCTGTACTTTGCCGGCTGGTCAGATCGAGCCTGGGGAGGTACCGCCGCCGGCTTCATCACACTGGAGGCCCAGGCGCCGCCGGCATTGGCCAGGGCGTATCTCATCACACTCCCGCAGTTTCAAGAAGTGGTCAGGCAGGAGAACGCCAACGTCGCCGGTGCTGCTGATGTCCACCTGAACATAGAGGGAGCCCGAACGCATGGGCATGTGCGAATGTTGCGCAAGGGTCATTACAGCGAGCTCATCTACTGTGGCCGGCGAGATGGTTATCCAATGCTCAGTTTCACGGCCTCCGAGAATCGCACCGACTTCCGGCCGCCCTCTCCCGCTTACCTCCGGATGATCCGCAGCGGCCTGCAGGAATCTCATGGCCTGACCACCGGCGATGCCGTGGGGTACCTCAAGGACAGACCGGGCGTCCTCGGCAACTGGACCGCCGGCCAGTTGGAGGAGATTCTGGGTGTGTAGACGTCGCTGATCAGTTGTCCGGAGTGAGGTGTGATCGTAGGCTCTGGTATGGCCCACACGACGAGCGAAGCCCGTTTCGACATCTACGATCCGGATCTGTACGTGGATGGGCCGATTCACGAGATCTTCGCCGAGCTACGCCGTAGCCAGCCGGTGTACTGGCAGGAGATGCCGGGCGAGCCGGGCTATTGGGCCGTTCTCAAGCACGCCGATGTGGCCCATGTGGCCCGCCACCCGGAAATATTCTCGGCCGAGACCGAGGGCGTCATTCTGGAGAACTCGCCGCCGGAGCAGCTGGAGCGCAGTCGCAACATGCTGTTGATGATGGACCCGCCCCGCCACACCGCGTACCGGAGGCCGCTGGTGGACAGCTTCAAGGCTCGGGTGATCGGCCGGATGGAAGAGCAGGTCCGGGCCATCTGCCGGGCCATCTTCGCCGACGCGGCCGAGCGCCGTGAAGTGGAGTTCGTCCATGAGGTGGCCGGGTTATTGCCGTCCCAGGTGGTGGGCGAGCTGGTCGGCATCCCTCGGGAGGACTGGTCGCAGATCCGCACGTGGGCGGAGCAGGGAACCTCGAGTCAGGATCCGGATCTCGCGGCCCCGGACGGCTACGCCCAGACGGGCATGGTGGACATGGCGATGTATGCCATTGACTTCGCTACCCGCCGGCGTTCCGAACCGCCACGGGACGATCTGGCCTCGCTCATCCTCGCTGGTAACTTCGGGGACGGCCCGATGTCGGAGATCGAGTTCGGCAGCTTCTTCGTGCAGCTGGTCACCGCGGGCAACGACACCACCAAGACCATGCTCTCCTCCGGCCTGCAGGCCCTGCTCTCCCATCCCGACCAGCTGGCCGAGCTGCGGGCCGATCGCAGCCTGCTGCCCTCGGCGGTGGAGGAGATCCTGCGCTGGGCCAACCCACTGCACTACTTCCGGCGCACGGCCATGATCGATACCGAGCTGCGAGGCACGCCCATCGGGGCCGGGGACAAGGTGGCGATGTGGTACACGTCGGCGAACCGCGACGAGGACGTGTTCATCGACCCCCAACGCTTCGACATTCGACGCCACCCGAACCCGCACCTGAGCTTCGGTGTCGCCCAACATTTCTGCCTCGGGGTCCACTTGGCCCGGCTGGAGGGCCGGGTGTTCCTCGACGAGCTTCTCTCCACGTTCCCCGTTATCGAGCAGACCGGCGAGGCCCAGCGCATTCGCTCCAACCTCAACAATGGTCTCAAGTCGCTTCCGGTAGAGCTGGTTCGCTCATAACGAGACTGCCCCTGCTTGCAAGGACGCGACGCCGCTACGAGGCGGGCCAGTCGACGGCAAGCAGGTCTTCTTCGCCCAGGAAGCCAACCAGGTCCTCGGGCGCCCGGGCGCAGCAGTAGTAATGACCCTGGGCCACTTGGCAACCCAATCGCCGGAGCGTGGAGAACTGTGCGGCGGTTTCCACTCCCTCGGCAATCGTGTCCAGGTCGAGCGCCTCGGCGATGGAGATGATGGCACGCACCAAGGCCACCGCCTGTTCGTCCTCATCGAGTGCCGCCACGAACGATTGGTCTATTTTGACGATATCGATCGGGAACGACCGGAGATACGCCAGGGATGAGTACCCGGTGCCGAAGTCGTCAATGGCCAGGCGGATGCCGAGCTCCTTCATCTCGTCGAGTTGCTGGCGTATCAACGGCGAGTTCACCATCAGCGTTCTCTCGGTTATTTCGAGCACCAGCGCCGTCGGGCGCAATCCCGACGCGGCCAAGGCGCTCTTCACGTCCCGACACAGGTTGCCGTCGATCATCTGGCGCGGGGACACGTTGACCGAAATCGTGAGCTGACGACCCAGGTTGCTCGGCTGCCACTTGCTGCCCTGTTCACAGGCATGGTCGAGCACCCACTTCCCGAGAGGCACGATCAGGCCGGTGTCTTCGGCGATGTTGATGAATTCCCCCGGGAGCAGGAGTCCGCGCTCGGGGTGGCGCCACCGCACCAGGGCTTCCATACCGACGGTCCTGCCGGTCCCGATATTGAGTGTCGGCTGCCAATGCAGCTCGAATTCCTGATTCTCGAGGGCGCTGTAGAGCTCGATCCCCAGCCGGACCCGACTCGCAATGCGCTGCTGCAAGCCCACCTGGAAAAAGGCCAGACGGTTCTTTCCGTTCGACTTTGCCTCGTACATGGCGATGTCTGCATTGCGGATGACGTCGGACGCGGTCATCGACTCTGTCACCTGGACCACGCCAACGCTGGCGGTGACGATGACGCGACCGAACGCAAGTTCGAATGGTGCCGCGGCGGCCGCCAGAAGCCGTTGCCCCATTGAGGTGGCGATGGCCACGTTGGCTCCTCTGACCAGGATCGCGAACTCGTCGCCACCCAGCCGCGCCGGCACGTCGTTGGCGCGGATGACGTCGCGTATGCGTTGCGCCAGCTCAACGAGGACCTCGTCACCGACGTGATGGCCGAACGTGTCATTGACGCTCTTGAATCCGTCGACGTCCAGCAGGAAGAGGAAACAGCCGCCTTCCAATTCGTCGAAACCCGCTGTGGCGTTGTGGACTTCACGAAACAGTTCGACGCGGCTGCTCAGCGCGGTGAGCGCATCGCATTTGACCTGCGTCGCCAGTCCGTCCGTCTGAGAGCGACTCCGCGCGCTGCGATCGGCCAGCAGCTCTCCTATCAGGAGCCAGATCATCGCCGCGATCGGCAGCCTCACGCCAATGGCCGGTGTCACATGGATCTCGCACAACCAATACAGGGGGATCGCAATCGGTACAGCCAGTAGAGGAACAAGTCGCGATTGGGTGAGTCCGATGAAAATGAACGACACCGTGATGAACCCGACATAGCTGGCCGCCAGAGTGCGGTCGAGGCTCGCCGTCGCAAGAAGCGTGGCGCCGACGATCGATGGAAAAACCAGGAGAGCGGCCGGCGGGAGCTTGGTCCAGGGGAGCCCCAGCAGAGCGATAGCGAGAATGCTGGCGCCAAAGTCGATGGCCAGCGTTGCGCCCAGCCCGCTGTTCCGGGGCGCCAGCAGCCAGAAGGTGGACACGACGGCCAGGGGCAGAAAACCGACGAGGCCGGCTCCCAACGCGGCGTCGCGACGACCGGCGCTACGGTGAGGCGCGGCGGCGCTGTGCACCGGCCGGCGAGGCGCCACGGTCGGCATGCGGTCGTCGAGGGCAGAGTGAACGGCCCCGACCAGGTAAGTTTCTGTCACTTCCATCTACCGTAAACCCGGTGTTTCGCGACAACTTGCGGTTTGTTTACAACTTCGCCCCCAATGCACCTCTACTACCGGTCTGCAACCGAACGGCAACTGCCGGAGCCGCCGGAGCCGCCGTGGAGGGCGTTGGCCTATTCTCTGGCCACGACGAACCACGTGAGCATTCCGGCGGAATCTCCGCCCCTGGGCCGGCCGAACGGGTCCGCCAGGGCCGCCGGTGGCGGCGACGCGGCCTCTCCCGCTTACTCGGCGGGCGGCGTCGCACTCGTGAACCAGGGGGCCGATCTCGAGGGGTCCGGGCGGGCCTGGGGCAGGAGTCTCCGCCGTGCGGTGCCCCGCCCCAGTCACGCCGACTTCGGTCCGTCCCCCGACAGACCCGACCCCGTTGCTCTTCTTGAATCGACGAACGAGGGCCGCGTCGCCGAACTCGTCCCCATCCGCTTCGGGCGGATGTCCGCGTCGCCGTTCAGTTTCTTCCGGGGCGCCGCTGCGCTCATGGCGCACGACCTGGCCGGCACCCCCGTCAGTGGGATCGAGGTGCAGCTGTGTGGGGACGCGCACCTGAGCAACTTCGGCCTCTATGCGACCCAGGAGCGCCGACTGGTGTTCGGGGTCAACGACTTTGACGAGACCATGCGCGGTCCATGGGAGTGGGACATCAAGCGTTTGGCGGCGAGCCTGGTCGTGGCGGCCCGCGGGATCGGACTGACGCGGCGCGAGGGGGAGCGCGCCGCGGTCGCGGCGGCGGGCTCCTACCGGGAGCACATCGGGATCTACGCCGACATGGGGCTCCTGGACCTTTGGTATGCGACGGTCGACGTGGCCGCCATGCTCCAGCTCCGGCGCGCCATACGCAGCCGCGCCCGGAGAACGGCGGCCCGCGCCGTCCAGCGTGATCACCTCAGGGCAGTCGACAAGCTGACCGAGGTGGTCGGCGATGTCCGTCGCATCAGGCACGCCCCGCCGCTGGTCCTGCGGGTGGACGAGCAGGAAGCGGCGCTGGCCCAGCTGGGTTCGCTCATCGCGGAATACCGGAAGACCCTGCCCGAGGAGCGACGCCTCCTCTTCGACCGTTACCGCCTGACCGATATCGCCATGAAGGTCGTGGGCGTGGGAAGCGTCGGCACCCACTGCTGGATCGGTCTCCTCCACGGTGGCAGCCACGGCCCGAAGGATCCGCTCTTCCTCCAGGTGAAAGAGGCGCGACCCTCGGTGCTCGAGGGCCCGCTCGGGCCATCGAGCTACCGCCACAACGGCCAGCGGGTCGTGGTGGGCCAGCGGTTGATGCAGGCCTTTCCCGATGTCCTTCTCGGCTGGACGTCCACCTCTGATTCCGGTCGTCACTACTACGTACGACAGCTCCAGGACATGAAGGGCTCCTTCACCGTTGACGGGATGGAGGCCGGCGAGCTGGCGTCGTACGGAGCGCTGTGCGGCTGGACGCTCGCCCGATCGCATGCCCGCTCCGGCGATGCCCCGGCCATCGCGGGCTATCTGGGGTCCTCACCGCGTTTCGACGGTGCCATCGGGGCGTTCGCCCGTTCCTACGCCGACCAGAACGAACGCGACTACGACACGTTCACCCGCGCCGTCGCCGACGGCCGGCTGACGGTTCGCCCCGGCGTGTGACGGGTGGCGAGGGCACGCCGGGAGATGGCGACTCTTCCGAGCCGGGCCGTGGTAAACGGCGGGTGGAGATAGCCGCCACGGTCCTTTTGTCGGCGGCCACGGTCCTCACCGCCTGGAGCGCCTTCCAGAGCACCAAGTGGAGTGGGGTCCAAGCCATACGGTTCAGTCAGGCATCGGCGAGCAGGACAGAATCGGTGCGGGCGTCGACCGCGGCCGGGCAGCAGACCATCGCGGACGTCACGGTGTTCACGGCGTGGTTGACGGCGACCGACGAGGGTCAAACCCACCTGGCGGGGCTCCTCGCCGCACGTTTCCGGGGCGAGTTCAAGGCGGCGTTCGAGGCCTGGGAGTCCACGTCGCCGCTGACGAATGTATCGGCGCCCGCCACTCCCTTCGCCACGCCCGGATACGAGCTCGCCAATTCTCGCCAGGCCACGCAACTCGAGGCGACAGCATCGACACAGTTCAGCCAGGCCACGCAGGCCAACCAGCGGGCGGACAACTACATCTTGCTGACCGTGCTGTTCGCGCTCGTCCTCTTTTTCGGCGCCGTCAGCACGCGCTTCGACTCACGCGGCATCCAGATCGCCCTCCTGTCCGTCGGCGCCGTCGTCTTCGTCGTGGTGGCGGTGATCGCGGCGTTGTTCCCGGTCGAGTTCTGACGCCCTCGGCGCCACCACATCGCCCCTACGACTGGCCGGGCTCCTCGTCGAGGATGATCGTCTTCGCCTCGAGGAAGGGGAGCAGACCGTCACGCCCGCCCTCGCGCCCCAGGCCCGACTGCTTGAAGCCCCCGAAGGCGATGCCGAAGTCGGTTCGGAACGAGTTGTGGCCCACTGTGCCGGAACGCAACTGGCGGGCCACGTCGTAGGCGCGATCGACATCGTTGGTGAAGACCGAGTTGTTGAGGCCATAGATGGTGTCGTTGGCGATCTCGACGGCGTGCTGCTCGTTGTCGGCGGCGATCACGCTCAGGACCGGGCCGAAGATCTCCTCCTGCGCGATGGTCGACGAGTTGTCGACGTGGCCGAAGACGGTGGGTTCGATGAACCAGCCCTTGTCGAGATTGCCCGGTCGATGCCCACCCGTGGCGAGGGTCGCGCCCTCTTCGAGGCCCTTGGCGATGTAGCCCTCGACCCGGTCACGCTGGCGTTCCATCGCCAAGGGCCCCATGCCGCTCTGGGCATCGAAGGCGTCTCCGACTTGCACCCGGGAGAACGACTCGCTCAGCGCGTCGACCAGGTCGTCGTGGCGATCGCGACTGACCACAATGCGGGTCAGCGATGAGCACACCTGGCCGGTCATGAGGCAGGCCCGCCCTGTGATCGTCGCCGCCGCGGTGGCGAGGTCGTAGTCGTCCAGCACCACGGCGGCCGACTTCCCACCCAATTCGAGCGTGACCCGGGCAATCCGCTCACCGCAGATGGAGGCGATGCGGCGGCCCGCCGCCGTGGAACCCGTGAAGGTGATCTTGTCGACGCGGGGATCACGCACCAGCAACTCCGAGACGGGCCGATCGGCCGTCACCACGTTGATCACCCCGGCGGGCAACCCGACGGCCTCGGCGACCTCGGCCATGACGTAGGCCTCACCCGGCGCCTCGGGGGAGGCCTTGAGGATCACGGTGCAGCCCGCGATGAGTGCCGGTGCGACCTTGTTCCCGATGAGGCCCATCGGCCCGTTCCAGGGGATGATGGCGCCGACGACGCCTACCGGTTCGCGCACCAGCAGGCCGATGTTGCCCCCCGCCGTGGGGGTGTGCCGTTCCTGGAACGGGAACTCCTCGGCCAATTCGGCGTAGTACCGCCAGGGCCGCCCGTGCCCGGGACCGCTGGCCTGCGCGATGGTGTTCAGCACGCCCATCTGGCCGGACCAGATCTGACCGATTTCGAGTGCGCGCTCTTCCAGCGCCGCCGCGATCTTCACCAGGTAGGCGGCCCGTTCGGCATGGCTCATCTGGGGCCATGGCCCGTGGTCGAAGGCCTCCCGTGCGGCCGCGATGGCGCGGTCCATGTCCTCCGCCTTGGCTTCGGCCACCCGGAAGAACACGTCCTCGGTACTGGCGTTGATCACGTCGATCTCGTCGGAGCTCGAGGGCTTCACCCAGTCGCCGCCGATGTAGAAGCGGTCTGGCGAACTGATGGCTTCTCTGACGGTTTCTGTGAGGCTCATGGCGTCCCTCCCGGGTGTCGTAGGTGATCCGTGCTCGGTCGAAAGTCGAGGGCGGACCCGCATCCGACGCGAGCGCGGGTGGTCCCCCACCAGGAGAGATTAGCCACGTGCTGTGGATGTCGCTCGTTCGGGAGGTCTATCCGAGGCCGAAGAATCGCATGGTGGCATCGATGGCCCCGAAATCAGAGGGAGTGGCGAAATGGTCCACGCCGGCCAGGGTCACCAGCGATGCCGAGGGCAGCGCGGCGACCAGGCGGGCGGCGCTCGTCGTCATGTCCCGATCGCCCAGGACGACGAGGACGGGGCATGTCACCGTCGACAGGGCATCTTCTGCGATGGCGGGGCGGTCCCGCCGGATGAACGCGGAGAGCGCCCGGCGGTCGTTGCCGCTCGACACCGCCAGGCGGTAGAAGAGGCGGGCCTGGACGTCTTCGGGCTCATCGTCGCTCTCGAGCGCCTGGGCCAGGGTGCTGGCGTCGCGGGTCGTGAAGACGTTGTCGCCCAGGCCGAGGAGGGCGATCCTCTCGAAGTGCCCGGGGTGGGCGATGGCCATGCGCAAGAGCAGGTCGGCGCCGGCCGAGAACCCGACGGCGCTCAGCGGCCCCGGCGAGGGCAGGGAACCGAACACCGCCTCTTCCACATCGGCGTACGCAGTGAGGTCGGTCAGACGTGGCGATGCACCGTGACCGGGCAGGTCGATCTCGGGAGCAGCGCAGTCGAAGTCCGACAGGATGTCCACCCAGCCGGTCTGTCGCCAATTGTGGTCGAACGAGGAGGCGAAGCCATGGAGGAGGACGAGGGAACGCGGCGCCGTCATCGCGCCTCCGCCATCCGATCCCGTAGGTGGCCGAGGGCCTCGAGCCCGGCGCGCAAGCCGGCCAGTTCGGAGGGGGTGATCATGCGGGCGAGTTCGGCGTCGATCAATTCGACGCCGGAGCGGACGGCGACCGCGGCGGCGCGGCCGCGTTCGGTGAGCGCAATGGTCATGCGCCGCCGGTCTTCGGGATTGACGTCGCGCGTCAGGTAACCACGGAGGACCAGCGTGTCGATCAACTGGCTCGCCGCTTGCTTGGTTACCCCGAGCCCACGGATCATGTCGACCGCCGTTCCCCCGTGATTGCCCATTCCGCCCAGCACGAACGCTCCGTTGCGGGGAAGGTCGGCGAATCCGGCCGCTTCGAGCTTGGCCTTGATGGCCTGGCTGTAGCTGCCACGGGCGGCGCGGAGGAGTGCCGGGATCACGACGTCTTCTGCGGTAGCGGGACCGGGCACCCGAAGAGGGTAATTCGAAGGCGACCCGTGGTCAATCCACTTGACAGTCAACCCTTCGGCAGGCGTGACACCGGGCGTGGCGTGCCCTCCATCCGTATCGGGCCCTCATCCGTACTCCAGGGGAGGACCAGAAGACAAGGCGGGAACAACCTTGAGAGACTACGAAGGAGTCATGACGGTACCCGGGCCACTCGCCGGCCGCGCTCTTGCGCTGCTCAGAACCACGAGGGATGCCCCCGCATCCCGCGACGTCGCGCTGCTCGCGGCGCGGGTGGGATTGGCCTGGATCTTCGTCTACCACGGGGCGGGAACCCTCTTCGGCGCCTTCGGGGGCTCGGGTGTTCACCCCCAGGCGGTCTACTTCGCCCACGTGGCCCATCTTCGACCGGGGACGTTCTTCGCCGTCCTGGGCGGCATCATCGAATGCTTCGGAGGCGCCGCGGTGGGCGTCGGCATACTGGGCCGGCTGGCCGCGCTCGGTCTCGTCGGCGACATGGTGATCGCCATGATCACGGTGACCTTCGGCCACGGGATCATCGGGAACAGCACGGGATCGGGCTACGAGCTCAATGTCGCGCTGGCGGCGCTCGCCCTCGTCATTGCCATCATGGGTACCGGGCGCCTGTCTCTCGACGCGCTCCTGGGCCGCCTGATCAAGAGGAAGCCGCCGGCGGATCCGCTGATCTCCTAGCGTGGGCCGCGTGGAAACCCTGACCT
>Ga0302325_10025637_pt1 | contig 12251 bp, 11 predicted proteins | sample Palsa_T0_2_FD_201948 | JGI IMG/M metagenome (GOLD analysis project Ga0302325, IMG submission 201948) | Peat permafrost microbial communities from Stordalen Mire near Abisko, Sweden - Palsa_T0_2 | ecosystem: Environmental > Terrestrial > Soil > Palsa > Peat permafrost | place: Sweden: Abisko...
CGTCGATTTCCCGGCGCCGTTCGGACCGGTAATAGCATACCGCCGTCCCGGAAGAAATGTGCAATCGACGTCTTCAAACAGAACTTTGGCGCCGAAGCGCATGGAGATATTGTTAATGGATAGCAAGGATACTTCTATGATAGCGCGGAATTAACACTCAGCAGTCTTGCAAGCCTACAAAGCCCTTTGTGATACTCATGAGGTCGTGGCGCACGCACTAATGCGCAATAAGTTAATAGCAAAACACGCCCGCCCGGAATTAGTAACCGCCGTCTCTTTCGCGGGCCTATACCTCGCATCTGCCATCGTCGCACTCGCCTGGCTGCGCTTGAACCGCGCTCCGCCCGCGTGGGACGATTCCTGGTACCTGAGCAACAGCCTGACCCTTTATGATGCATGGACCTCCGGCGGCCTGCTGGGATTCGCCAAGCAGTTCCTTGCCGCGCTGGGGTTCAAGGCTCCACTGATTACCGCGCTGCCGCTGCCATTCTACCTTATCTTCGGGCGGCGCTGGCACTTCGCATTTCTGGTGAACCTGGCGGCAATGCTGGCGCTCTATGCCGCCGTTTGGAGCATCGGCAACCGGCTGCGTAGCTCTCGCGCCGGCCTGATCGCAGTCTATATCTGTGCGACCATGCCGTTGCTCTACGGACTTTCGCGCTGGTATATGGTGGAGTATCCGCTGGCGGCGTGCGTCGCGGCGGCATGCTGGCTGGCGATCGTCCCGCAAGATTTCACGCGGCCCTGGGTTGGGGTCGCGCTGGGGATTGTCTGCGGATTCGGAATGCTGCTCAAGATTGTGTTCCCGGTTTTCGTGGCCCTTCCGATCGGCGCCGCTCTGTTCCGGTCCCGAAGCTGGCGGGCGCTGGCGCGAGTCGCGATCCCGTGTATTCTGCTGGCCGGTCCCTGGTACGCGTTGCACTGGCGCGCCACTGTGGATTACGCCATCGCCTCCGGATATGGCGACTTGGCGGCGGCGCAGAGGACCGGCGCTATTTTTTCAATAGCCGGCATCTCCACCTATCTCGGGCTGGTCGCACAGCGCGGCGTTTCGTCATACTACCTGCTGGTCGCCGTGTGCGCGGTCGCGGTGGTTCTGCTGCGCCGCCAGTTTCAAACATTCCGCCGGATTTCGCCGTTGGCCTGGTGGCTGGCGCCGTTCCTGATTTTTCTGTTTGGCGACAACAAGGACATCCGATACATCGCGCCTCTGTTGCCCGCGTTCTCCCTGGCTGCGGCGTGTCTGCTCGATAGCGCTCTGGAGCGATGGCGGCTTGTCATCCCTCTCCTGCTCGTATTTCCGCTGCTGAGCCTGCTAGCCGTCTCGTTTCATTGGCCCTATGCCGCGCCAGACGCCGGCTACGCGAGTTATTACGATCCCAACACCTGGTTGCACGATGAAATCATGCGCGTCATTGCCGATAGCGCGGTGGTCCGTCCGGGTGAGAAAAAGCTTGTCCTGCTGGGTACGGACCGGGGCCGGTTCAATCGCGAGAATTTCCAGCTCACCGCGGTGCAGAACCGCCTGCCATTCGAAGTGCAGGCCACGGCATACGAGAAGGATTGGGGACGGCTTCTTGATCTGGCGCGCGCATCGTCCTATTTCATATACAAACAAGGCGGTGAGCCGGAATCGCCATTTTTCAATACCCACGCGGCCGAATTCATCGCCTGCCTGCAAAGTTCGCCGGACTGGGTAGAGATTCCCTTTGGACGGAAGTTGCCGGACGGGGGAACGGCGCACATTCTGCGCCGCAGGGATTAAACCGGAGTGACAGCCTATGCGGGCAGATTGTCATTGTAGGGCGGACCCCCTGGTCCGCGGCCGCCCCCCGGTCGGCCTCTCAGGGATCGCGTTGGGCTGATTCCGCTCCGCGAAGAGCGGGTCCAGGGGGACCCGCGCGGACCAGGGGGTCCGCCCTACTGCCGCCCGCTGTCACATATCGGCGAGACGATCCTATTGGGCCACGACAAGCTCCAGACGCCTCATCGCGCGTAGCGAAGCTATCCTCCAGACGGCTCCATCCTTGCGCAGCACCAACAACACTGGCGTATGCCCCAACGCGCCGGCGCGACCGCGCTCATTCACCGCATCCACAAGCGCCACGTCCGGGGTGAGCAACCGAATCGATTGAATGACGAAATGCGACGTCGGAGCCGGTAGCCCCACTGTCAATTGTCCGCCTGACCTGGTCTGAGATGGGCAACCCAATTCCGGCCACACTTCAGGAGCCTGGCACGGCACGCCCAGCAGAATCGCGTCCTGCCGTATGGCGGCCGACCGAAAGACGCCCAGGCTTGTGAGCACGGCTCCATCGCTGAAATCCTCCGTGAACAGGCCGGGGCTGCCTGGCGCGCTGTTCAGAGTGGAGATTACCTTCTCGATGGCCGCGCGGTCCCCCGCTTCATCCGCCGCCCAGGCGCTGGATGCCATCAGAATCGACAAGCAAAGTACCAGCCTCATGCCGTGATCATAGCCCTACATGCGCAAGGCCGCAACCGGATCGATGCTGCCAGCCCGCAACGCGGGCGCGAAGCCGGCAATCGCCGCCGCCACAATTAGAATCGCCGCTGCGGAACCAATCACTACAGGGTCATAGCTCTTCACGCCGTAAAGTTGATCCGCTAGAACGCGGCCGGCGGCCAATGTGGCGGGGATGCCGATGATCAGCCCTACGCCGATCTGCCGTAGCGCGCCGCCCACAATCATCCCGATCACCCGCGAGCGCGTGGCCCCCAGCGCGGTCCGGATGCCGATCTCGCCGGTGCGCTGCGCCACCGAGTACGCCGTAATGCCGTACAACCCCACCGACGCCAGCAGCAGCGCCAGCACGCCGAACAGCTCCCCGAGGCGCGCGATCAGCCGCTCATGACCCAGCAGATTTTCGATCTCTTCATCCATCGTGACTAAGTTGAGCAGGGTGAGGTTCGGGTCCGTCTCCGCAAATGCCCGCTGCATCCGGCCTGCCAGGTCCGTCGTGTTGCCGGCAACGTTCAGCTCGATGTCGCCGATCAGATTCGAGCGCGCCTTGCCCCTGTCGGCCCATTCGTCTTGGCGCATCTGCAGCAGCGGCAGAAAGAACATGGGCGGCGTGGAAAGACGCAGGCTGCGAAAGCGTACGTTCTCCACCATGCCTACGATTTGATAATCCGCGCGATGCGCCGTGCCGCCCAGCCCGAAGCGCTTGCCGAGCGGATTCTGGTTAGGAAAGTACTCGCCGGCGAACGCCTGATTGACCACTGCCACTTGCGGGGCGTCGGGCGTATCGCGTTCGTCGAATCCGCGCCCTTGCAGGATGCGAGCGCCGATGGCGTCGAAGAAGGACGGGCTGACGCGGTCCCAGACAGGCGAAAACTGGCGGCCGGGCTGGTTTTCCAGCGTCACGCCGGATTGCCAGTTATTCCCCGACATCGGGCTGTAAAGCGACAGGCCGGCATTGCGCACCCCGGGGATCTCTTTAAGCTGCCGCTCCACATCGCGATAGATGGCGGCGATCTTTTCGGGCGCATAGCTGCTGAAGCCGGCGTTCACCTTGGCCACCATGCGGCCCTGCGGCTGGAACCCGAAAAACTGGTTTTCCAGATTGCCGAAGGTTTCCACCATCAGTCCCGCGCCGGCGAGCAGCACCAGCGAAACCGCCGCTTGCAGCACCACCAGCGATCTCTGCGGCAGCGTGGGACGGCTGGCGGCCGAACGCCCCGCCCCGCGAAGGGCAGCCGCCGGATCGGCGCGTGAAGCGGACCACGCCGGCGCGATGCCAAAGACCGCGCCCGTTACCAGCGAGAGCAGGAACGCGAACCCCAGCACGGGCAGCGATGGCGTGGAGTCTATCGGAACGTAGTTGGCGCCATGGAACGCGAGCCCGATCAGGAAGCGCGCCAGCTCTGTGGCTACCAGGAGTCCGGCCGCCCCGCCCATCACCGCCAGTACCAGGCTTTCGGTGAGTGTTTGCCGCACCAGGCGCGCGCGTTGTGCGCCCAGCGCTACGCGGATGGACATCTGCGGCGCATTCGCCGTCCCGCGAGCAAGCTGCAAGTTGGCCAGGTTGGCGCAGGCGATTAGCAGCACCAGACCGGTAATCGCCAGCAGCAGCCGCAGGTCATGCTCGTAGTGCTGCTGCATCAATGCGACGCCGCCGCCCGCTGCCGCTACCGTGATATGTTGGCGTTCTATATCCCGCCGTTCGTCGTTGGCGTACGGATGGTTCTCCAGGAACCACTGCCGCAGCTCGACATTGGCGCGCGATTCCAGCGCCGCCGTGGATACCCCCGGCTTGATGCGGCCGATGATGTAGAGCCAGTGCTGGTCGGTGCGGCTGAGCAGAGAATTCCGTCCGCGAATGTAGGGCTCCGACGCAAGAGGGAGCCAGAAATCGGGCGGATTTGGCCCCAGCGTGTCGCCGAAAAACCCCGGCGGCGCGATGCCGGCGATGGTTACCGGCGCACCATCCACAACAAATGCCGCCCCAATCACGTCGGGATCGGCGCCATAATGCTGCTCCCAGGCGCGATAGCTCATCACGGCGACCGGCGGCGCGCCGGGCCGGTCGTCGGCGGGCGCAAGCAGGCGGCCCGCGAATGGGCGAAGGCCAAACATCGAGAAATAATTGCCGGATACGAATTGGTCCGTAAAAGGCTCCGATGTTCTCCCGGCTGCGGCGCCCCCCTGGCGGCGGATGCCGACCCTGGATGGGCCGCCCTGGAACGCCGCCATCTGTTCGAACTCGGGCGTATGGTCGCGCAGGTAGACATATAGAGGATAGGCGTAGATGGAAAAATGGCTTTGCGTGCCGCCGATCACGCAGCAGTTATCGTCGTCTCCCAGGCGGTAAAGCCGCTGTGGATCGGCCACCGGCAGCGAACGCAGCATTACCGCGTCCACCAGCGTGAAGATGGCCGTATTGGCCCCGATGCCGAGCGCCAGAGTCAGCACCGCGGTCAGCGTGAATCCCTTACTTTGGGCGAGCTGGCGGAAGGCGAAGCGAAGGTCTTTGGAGACGCCGTTAAACATATCGGTACCAATCCTTGTAGAGCCAGTACTCGATTTCCGGGCAAAGGTTACAGAAAATACCAGATTAGCGATTCATTAAAAGGGACAACCCCGCTGCCGGACTCGGGGTTGATTATGATGACTTATGATGAACTTCGATCTACGCGCCACCATCCCAATCGCGCTTGCGATTACCCTTCTGGCTCCCGCCGCGAGCTGGGCTCAATACCGGCATCCCCACTATCTGCACGCCCGCACCGACCTTCGCCGCGCGGTGTTCTTAATGCGAGTTCCCGAAGAGCCGAACGTGATGCGCGACATGCAGACGGCCTCCGCCCTGGTGGAGCGCGCCATTCGCGAGTTGGATGCCGCCGCCATGTTCGACCGCAAAGACATCGACGACAATCCGCGTGTGGATACGCATATCGGCCGCGGCAGCCGCTTCCGCGAAATTCTGCGGCTGCTGGGCAGCGCCCGTAAAGACATTGCGCAAGAGGAAGACAATCCGCGCGCGGCGCAGTGGCGCAACCGGGCGTACGGCTTCATCGACGACGCCATGGCAATGGTGCAAAAAGGCGGCTACGACAAGTTCCGCGATGAGACAGCGGGCATTCCGCCGCCAATGGCCCCGCCGCCGGTAGTGGCTTTGCCGCCGCGGCCCGCTGTGCATCCGCACTATTTGAGCGCCATCGCCGATTTGCGTTATGCCCGCGCCTTGCTGTACCGGCCGGATTGGCGCGACATTATGCGCGATCAGAGGGCCGCGGTGGATGAGATCGACCATGCCATCTCCGAAGCCAGGCAGGCGGCCATCGACGACGGCAAGAACCCCGACGACCATCCGCCTATCGACCGCGGGCTCGGCTGGGAAGGCCGTTTCCGCAAGGCGATGGAACTGCTCGATTCCGCCAACCGCGATCTATCCTTCGAAGAGGATAACCGCGCCGCGTCGGCCTGGCGCGGCGCGGCCATGCGGCACGTGCAGGCCGCCAAGGACTTCGTGGCGAGAGCCATGCGCGCTTCGTGGTGGAGGTAAATAAGGCTTGCGCGACCGCTTCTTGCGGGCGCTGGTTCTTCTAGGCGCTGCCGTCTGGTTCATCACTGAGCTGCTGAGCGGCATCGATGCCCTACGGCGCGCCGCTTTGATTGTGTGTTGGACCTTGGCGATCGCCGCGGCGGCAATTCTTGCCAAAGGGAAGCGCTACTTCGAAAAGCGTTCACACGAGTGTGAACGCGGCACGCACGAGTGCGTACGCCACAAGCCGCATTTCGATTTCCTGATCGCCGCCTGTTGCGCCGGTTGCGCGGCGATTCTTGTTCTCACAGCCATTACCGCAGCCTTCAGCCCGCCCAATAGCGCTGACGCCATGGCGTATCACATGCCGCGCGTGGTCTATTGGGCGGAACAGGCGAGCGTCCGCTTCTTCCCCACCCACTACCTGAACCAGATCATGCTGCAGCCGTTCGCGGAGTACGTCATGTTGCAGAGCTACGTGCTCACTGGCGGCGACCATTTCATCAATTTCGGCCAATGGTTGGCGTCCGCGGCGAGTATAGTCGCCGCGTCGTGCATCGCCCGCGAATGGGGCGCCCCGGCGCGCGGACAGGCCGTCGCCGCGCTGTTTTGCGCCACGATTCCTTCCGGTATTCTGGCAAGCTCGGGCGCGAAGAACGATTACGTGCTGGCGATGTGGCTCGCCGCTTCGGTCTATTTCGCGCTGCGTTGGCGGAAGACGGGGCGAATGGAAGACGCCGCATTCCTTGGCTGTGCCCTAGGCTTAGCGCTGCTGACGAAAGCGACGGCCTACCTGTTTGCGCCATGGCCCCTGATCGCGATCCTAGCGCAGGCCGCCGCTCGGCCGCCGAAAGACTCCACTCCCTCACGGTCGCGGCTCCGATCAGAGCCGCGCGCGTCAGCAAGCGGTATTGCGATAACACTTGCCTGCGCGCTCGCCATCAATGCCCCGCACTACATCCGCGACTATGCGCTCACCGGCTCCATCCTAGGTTCCGATTCCGCTTTCGGCGACCAACGCTTCCGCTGGCCCAACGAATCCTTTGGATGGAAACAGACCGCCTCCAACGCGCTCCGCAACGCCTCCGAGCAATTGGGGGCGCGTAGCGACGCCTGGAACCGCGGCGTCTACAATTTCGTTCTGGCCGCGCACCGCCTGCTCGGCATCAGCCCCAACGACCCAGCCACCACCTGGCGCTGGACTGTCTTCGCGCCGCCAAGGAACGCCAATCACGAAGCCGACGCGCCCAATCGCCTGCATCTCGGCATTCTGCTGGCGATGGCCTGCCTGCTGGCGTGGCGGGCCATACGCGGCCGCGATCGCGAACGCGCCATTTACGCCCTCTCGCTCGCGCTGGCGTTCCTGGCCTTCTGCGCGTATCTGAAATGGCAGCCGTTCATGGCGCGGCTGTTTCTGCCGTTGTTCGTGATGGGCGCCCCGCTGGTTTCCACCATCCGGCCCCTGTGGATTCAGGCCGCGCTGTGTATTCTTCTACTGGATTCGGCCCGGCGTCCAGCCCTCGAAAACTGGGTACGGCCGCTCAAAGGTCCACACAGCGTGCTGACCACGCCGCGCGACGTTCAATACTTCGCCGACATGACCCAGTGGCGCGACGATTGGCCGGCGTACAGCGCATCGGCTGCCGAGATCCAAAAATCCGGCTGCGGCGTGATAGGAATCGACATTGCCAATTTTCAACTGGAATACCCGCTGCAGGCGCTGCTCCGCGAGCGGAATCCCCAAATCAAGTTCGAACATACGGGCGTCGAAAATGCTTCCAGCCGCTACCGCCAGCCTGTGGATTCCGCCCCATGCGCCGCAGTGTGCCTGCACTGCATCGGCGACGAGCATCGTCTGAGCCTCTACCGCGAATTCCCCACGGCAGTCCCGGAAGGCCGCTTCGCGGTCTTCGAGCGCAAGCGCGGGGCGCCGTAGCGCGAGAATTGTGGGGCAGGCGCTTCCGCCTGCCAACCACGGCGTGAGGTGGCGTAATATTAGCCGTCAGGGTAACCTGAAAAGAGGAGCAAGCCCCATGATCGAAATCTCCAGCGAAACCGAAACCCGCATTAACGACGAGGCACGGCGGCAGGGTGTTTCCGTGGACGCATTCTTGGAACGGCTCATGAGCGAACGCGCAGCGGCTACCCACATCGCCGGCGCCGGCACTCCCCCCAGGTTGCCGCGGTTGCATCTCGGAGTGATGGGAGCTCTTCACCGGCGCGAAATTTACGACGATGCCCGTTGATCCGGGTGTCCTTGACGCGAACGTTCTGGCGTATGCCGTGAACGTAGATGCCCCGCAGCACGCGGCCTCACGCGCTTTGCTGGAAGCAGCCAGCGACCCTTCGATAACACTTTACGTCACGTCGCAAATACTGTGCGAGCTCTATTCGGTTGTCACCAACCCGCGCCGGGTTGTTATGGTTTCCTCTCCAACAGAAGCGTTGAGCATCATTTCGGCTATACTGGCGCTTCCGGGTCTGTATGTATTGCCGACCCCGGCCCGCGTGGTTGCCGGATGGATGCAACTGTTGCAGCGTCACCCCGTCACCGGAGGAAACGTATTCGATTTGCAAATCGTCGCCACCATGCAAGCCAACGGCATCAACCGTATTTATACTTTCAACAGCGATGATTTTAAGGTGTTTCCCGAGCTCGTGGTGTTGACTCCGTAAGCCCACCGCCGTGCTTCTCTGGCGCAGCAATTTTTTTCACTTCAGAATAGTGGGCGAGAGCACGAGTGCTAAAACTAAACCTGACGCCGCCACAAACGTAACGGATCATAGCGGGTGGATACTGAAGAATCGGGCGGAGGGCGTATTCAAGAATGAGCGGCTACCGGTAGCCATCACACGTCACCAGCCCGCGCGGTACGCGATATAGGTTTTCGCCGCCAGTCCCGCCATCAGAATCCACACCGCGTTCCGCATCATGCCGCCATCGAGAGTGAATGCCGCCAGCAGCGCCACGATGGCGTATGTCGTCATGGCCGCGGTCAGGCGAACGTTGGCGCTCATCTCTTGGGCGTATTGTACGCAAAATTGAACTGCACCGCGATATGATCGGCCTTGAATGCACTGGGTAGCGGCGGAAATGGATTGGACATGCTGATGCCCGCCACCGCCGCTTTATCGAAGGAATCGATACCCGACGAGTCGTTAATCACCAGCTTGATCACCTGACCATCGCGGCCGATGGAAAAGACGATCGAAACTTTCCCGCGCCGGCCCAGGCGCACCGCCTCGGGCATTACCGACTGCCAGTTGCGCTTCACGGTCTGCAGAATCAGGCGCAGATACGGCGCGAAATCGACTCCCTGGTTGTCGGTAAGCAATTGCGGAAGCTGCAATGCGGAGGGGTCGGTATCCGGGCCCTGCGCCGGCGCCGGCAAACGGGGCAATCCGCCGCCTAGATTCCGAAGAGCGGCGCTTGGGGAGGCATCCGGAATGGGTATTATGCGCTGATCCGGCGGTATTACCGGCGGCGGACCTTGGTTGAGATTCTCCAGCGGCAGCTTTGGGCTTTCCTGTGCCTGGATCTTCGGCGGCGGTGGAACGGCCCCAAGCTGCGGCTCCTCGATCTTTGGCGCACGCACCGTGGCGTCCACTTTCGGCGGCTCCGGAAGCGCCGGCGTGGCCTTGGGCGGAGGCGCCGGCGGAATCGCCGCCTGGCGCACCGGAGCCGGCTTGGGGCCAGCGGGCGCCGGCGGCGGCGTCGGAGGGTGCGGACGCGCCTGAGACTGCTGGACGCTGAATTCCTTGCTGGCCTTGGCGGTATTGGGGGCTCTCTGCGTGAGCCTGGTAAGCGGCTCAAAGATGGGCGTGATGTGCCGCACAGCCTCCGGAATCCGCTTCTGTTCGAAAAAGCTTTCCGGCAGCAGGAACAGGATGGTAATAGCGGCAGCGTGAACGACTACCGTCGCGATGGCAGCCTTGCGCCGCCGGTCCTCGTCGGCGGGGTTGTGCCATTGCGTGAGTAGATTAAGTTCAGGTTCAACCGGAGTTTGAACTACGGTTTCCATCCAGCTTCCAACGAGTGCGAGACGGCTTCGGAGTGCTCCTTAATCTTATCAAGAATCGCGAGCGCCGCCCGTAAGGTTTGACGCGCGCGAGGGCCATCGCATTTCGGCGATTTTCGGGATCTTATGGCTTCCAGAAACGCCTCCAACTGTAATTTTAAGGGTTCGGCCTTCGCGACGGAAGCCTGTTCGAATCCGATCTGCCGCTCCGGACCTACGGAAAACACCGCCAGATCCTGCCGGCCGTAGTCCAGGGAAAGATACTGCTTCGGCTGAAAAAGCCTCAGCTTGCGGACCCGCTCGGTGGAGACGCGGCTGGCGGTCAGGTTGGCTACGCAGCCGTTGGGAAACTGCATGCGTACGTTGGCAATGTCCACCTTCTCCGAAAGCACGCGGACCCCAGCCGCGCGGATTTCTTCCGGCTCGGCCCTGGTCAGCGCCAACACGATATCGACATCGTGAATCATCAAATCGAGCACCACGTCCACATCCAGGCTCCGCGGGCTGAAGACGTTCATGCGGTGGATCTCGAAGAACAATGGCAACGTGGCGCGGCGCTCCAGCTCGATCACGGCCGGGTTGAAACGCTCCAGGTGGCCCACCTGCAGGATACGGCCATTGCGGACGGCGGCTTCGATCAGGCGGGATGCGGCGGCGAGATCGGGCGCGATGGGTTTTTCCACCAGAACGTCGATGCCGGCATCCATCAGGGCGACGCCAATCTCTTCGTGCGCGGTGGTGGGCGCGGCCACAATCGCGGCTTCCACCAATCCTGCCAATTCGCCGGCACGGGCGAGCGCCCGGGCGCCATATTGCGCCGCGGCCTCTTGAGCGCGAGCCATATCGAGATCCACTACCGCCGTAAGCTCGGCCTGCTCCGATTCGTGAACCACGCGGCAGTGATTCCTGCCGAATGCGCCGGCCCCGACGACGGCTATCCTGGTCTTCGCCATGCTATATTTCCATCCCTATGATCGCGATTTTCGCTTGATTCGCCGCTTCCAGCATCGCCTCGCGATCCAGCAGCAGAGTGCGCGCCGCCTCCACCGCGAGCGCGGTCGCGCCCGTTTCCCGCATCACAAGGATGGTGCCCAGACCCACCACAGGCACATCGAAGAGCATATGCTCGCGTCCGCGCGCCACCTTGACCAGCGAAAGCGGACGGCCATTGACCAGCCCCGCCGCGCGCCGCAGCATGGCGTCGGTACCTTCCATCGCCTCCACAGCCACGCAGGCGCGCTCGCAGACGGCCACGCTCTGGCCCACATCGAACCCGGCCAGGGCGTTGGCGACGCGGCGGCCATATTCGATGTCGGCCATTTCGTCCTTATCCGGCTTGCGCTTCGTCAGCTGCCCCGCCGCCGCCAGCAACGGCTTCAAAAGGAACGTCGATTCGCGCAGGTGAATGCCTTCGTCTTCGAGGATGCGGATGACGCCGCCGATCAGACCGCCGGTATTCTTCGAAGGCAGCGACGCCAGCAGCTTCGCCAGCCGCCAATCGGGGCGGATAGACGAAAAAATTTTCGCATGCTTCACCTGCCCGCACATCACCACTTCGGTGATGCCTTCCCGCTTCAGAATGTCGATAAGCTTGCTCAGTTGGCCGAGCGAGATCCAATGGCAGCGCGGCGCCAGCGCTTCAACTTCCTTCGAAGCCTCTTCCTCGATGGCGATGGCGGTGACGTCGTGCCCGAGCCGGCGCGCGCTTTCGAGGGCCAGCAGGGGAAAGCGGCCATTCCCGGCAATCAGGCCGTAGCGCATGGCTGTCATTGCGGCTGCGTTGGGGGTTGCGCGGCGGAAATCATGCGAGCCTTCATTATAGTTGGCCGTGGTGGGATAGGATGAAACCCCTGCGCCTGGAGTTTCCACATTTCGTGGGGGTTCAAGCTTATGGCAATTCGACGGGATGGCGTTACTTCGAGACGGACTCCATCACGGTTGGCGAGCGGGCTTGTCGGGAGGAATTTGGCGAAGGGTATTTATCGCCAGCAATCCGGTGGGCGCCTTGACCCGCGCGGTCCGCAGCCGTTCTCCGAGTTTCCGACTATCCTACCAGCACCTCAACGGTTAGCACGTTAGACGCTGTTACACCCGCAGCCATAATCATCCGCGACGCCCGGGTGAAGGGTCCCCGAAGATTTCCTAAGATAGCTGTTAGTCCCGGGGTTACTTGATCACGGCCACAGCGGGCTTGATGAATCTATAAATCATGTTGCCGATTTCCGGA
>Ga0302325_10025639_pt1 | contig 12251 bp, 13 predicted proteins | sample Palsa_T0_2_FD_201948 | JGI IMG/M metagenome (GOLD analysis project Ga0302325, IMG submission 201948) | Peat permafrost microbial communities from Stordalen Mire near Abisko, Sweden - Palsa_T0_2 | ecosystem: Environmental > Terrestrial > Soil > Palsa > Peat permafrost | place: Sweden: Abisko...
GACGGCAATGCATGGCGCTTCCAAATGACACGCTCTGTTTCCGAGTGATACACGCTGTGCCCACACTTACGCAGTATGGATAGGGCTGCGCATAGGTATTTTCCGACCCTGACGCAGTCATCCGGCGTCCGATATTGTTTAATTCCGCTGTTTGTTCGAGATCGTACGACGACATATCGATGACTAAATGACGAGTTCTCCAATTCCTCTCCCTGGATCGAAATTCAATGACTTCTTGTTCGCGCCGATTGGTGAGGACAGAAACGGGATGCTCGTTAGCGTCCTCTCCGGACTGGCGCGATCAGATGTGGATCCGTGGCAGGAGGCGGCCACACTTGCCGAATTGCCGGGGGAAACCGCGACTCAGAGGTTGGCCTCATTGATTGGCGCTCTGCCTGACAGGGTGGCGTCGTATCCAGAGTCTCGCACGATTGCCGCTCGTCTGGTTGCGCTGCTGCCGCGCCCGCCGGGATCCGGCGGCGTGTCCCAAGACGCGTCAGATAGCGCTTGGGCGCCGATGAATTCCCGCCCGTGGTGGATATACGTCGTCGTTATGGTCTTTGTGCTGGGTTCACAGTTCTTGATAGCAAGCCATCAACTGCCGGTGAAGCCGGACAACGCGAACGCGGCCAGCACTGTTCCGCCTGCGCCGCCGCAGTTGGGTGCAGGTCAGTAGATGGTCGATGTGTCTCCCGCATCGTTGACATCCGATTTGGCTAAGCCAGCGGGTCAATGTGTAGCCTCCATCCGTCCAAGGCGATGGGCTTAAGCCCGCCCACGCTCAATAACTGCCGCGACGGAGACGATCTGTAAAATGTGAGACAGCGCCGGCGTGCATCGCGAGCGAGCGGGCATATCAAGCGATCGTGACGCTTCGACCTGAGGTCTCGAATGTGACCGTTTACCGGTCGGGCGGCGCGCGGCGGACGCAGCGCTTGTCAATCGAACTGCATTCAGGTGCGGGCGAGCCTGAGTAGTTTCCGAGCCTGCCCGGGCGATACAGCGTTGCTATTCTCAGTTTGTTGATGACATAGCGACGATCCCGTCGAACGTTTGGTCAGGGCGTAGTTAAGGACGCAGATGAAAAGTTCAGCGCTCGTTGGTCCCGTCGTTACATTTTTGTGCTTTGGTCATGCCGCACCCCTATTCGCTGCGGAACCTGTGTTCACTGGAACTGCAACCCAAGTAGCGCCTGGGGACAAGGTAGTTGTGCTCGCTACAGACCCGCCAGTCGGAAAGCCAATTGCGCGCAGCCAGCCGACAGCGTCAGTCGATCGGTATGTACAAATGGTTTCCGTTGCGGTGGACTCGCGTGACCAAATACCAATGCGATTTGTTGCGCGGGGTTGATTGATGAGTGCAAATTCAGACCTTACGGCCGCAGCCATCGTCAAGGAATTCGGTGCTGACCGAAGCCGCCTTCTTGATATTGTCGAGCAGGTTCAGCGCCGTTTTGGTCACATCGGCGACGACGCGATCCAGGCTATTGCGATGGAGCTTGGCATTCACCGTGTCGAAATTGAAGACATGATATCCTTCTACGCCTTCTTCAATCGTGAACCTCGGGGTCGCTTCCGGATCCGCCTTTCCAAAACGCCGATCTCGTTCATGAAGGGCGCGAAGGAGGTTGCGCTCGCATTTGAGAAGGCGCTCGGCCTTTCGCTCGGTGAGACATCAGCCGACGGCGCGTTTACACTCGAATGGACGAGCGATATTGGGATGGCCGATCAAGAGCCAGCCGCTCTCGTAAATGCTACCGTCCTGACGGCGCTTACTCCCGGAGACGTGCCACACATCGTAGCTGCTTTGCGACAACGTGGATTTGACAGCGACCCGAGTGCGAACCCACCGTATGCAAGGCCGGAAGCGACGCTGCCGAAGGCAGTGATCAAGTCAAGCATCGTGAAGTTGGGGCCGCTCTTGTCGGGGTTATCCGGTCGTACCGATGGAATCGGGGCTGCGCTGGCACTTTCCCCGGACAAAGTCATTGAGGAGATGACCAAGTCGAAGCTTCGCGGCCGCGGTGGCGCCGGATTCCCGACAGGAATGAAATGGCGTTTTACCCGCAAGGCGGTCGGCGCGGATCACTACGTCGTCTGCAACGCCGATGAGGGGGAGCCCGGCACGTTCAAGGACCGCGTACTGCTGTCGGAATTCCCCGATCTGGTTTTTGACGGCATGACGATTGCAGGCTACGCGCTTGGAGCGCGACATGGGCTGCTTTATCTCCGCGGCGAGTATGCCTATATGTGGGACGTGCTCCAGGAGGTCTTGAAGAACCGCCGTGGGCTCGGTTTGCTCGGCGAGAATATCGGTGGCCGGGAAGGGTTCGATTTCGACATCCGTATCCAGCTCGGGGCGGGCGCCTACATCTGCGGTGAGGAATCGGCGCTTCTGGAATCGCTCGAAGGTAAGCGCGGCGCGCCGCGCGACCGGCCGCCATTTCCGACCGAGCGCGGCTATCTGCGGCAGCCCACCGCGATCGACAACGTCGAAACATTCGCCTGCGCGGCCCGCATCATGGAGAAGGGCGCGGGCTGGTTTGCAGGTTTCGGCACGGCGCAATCGACCGGTACGAAGCTGATGAGCGTCTCCGGTGATTGCGCGCATCCAGGTGTGTACGAGGTGCCGTTTGGCATCACGCTCAACGAGCTGCTTGATATGGTCGGCGGCTCGGATGCGCAATACGTTCAGGTTAGCGGCCCGTCGGGGCAGTCGATTGCACCAAAGGATTTCGGCCGCCGTATCGCTTATGAGGATATGTCGACCGGCGGTTCGATGATGGTCTTCGGACCAGGGCGCGACGTGCTTGAGATCGCCCTGCAGTTTGCTGATTTTTTCGTCGCGGAATCCTGCGGCTGGTGCACGCCGTGCCGGGTCGGCACCACGCTGCTCAAGCAGGGGATGGAGAAAATCGTCGCCGGCCGCGCCACCCTTGCTGACATCGCCGAGATGGAATCGCTGGGCAACACCGTGATGCGGATGAGCCGATGCGGTTTAGGCCAAACCGCGCCAAACCCGATCCTGACAACGATGCGCAATTTCCCCGAGCTCTACGAGGCGAAACTCGCGGCAGCGCCGTTTACGCCGCGCGTCACGCTGCATGACGCATTACGCGAGGCAGTCGCGGTCCAGGGCCGCGAGTCCGCGACCGGGGAGATATAGGATGGACGCCGAAACTTTCCGCTTCACAGTTGATGGGATCAATGTCGAGGCGACCGATGGACAATCGGTCATGGAGGCTTGCGACGCGGCCGGTATCTACATCCCACGCCTCTGTTACCATCCTGATCTCAAGACATCCGGGACCTGCCGTGTCTGCACCTGCAAGATCAATGGCCGCAATAGTGCGGCATGCGTCACCCCCGCCGCCCACGGCCTGGTTATCGAAAACGATACGCCGCAACTTACCGGCGACCGGCGCGCTATCATTGAAATGCTTTTTGTTGAGGGCAATCATCCCTGCCCATACTGCGTGGCGAGCGGGGATTGCGAGTTGCAGGCGCTTGGCTACCGCCTGGGTATGGTGGCGCCGCAGCAGCCTTATCAGTCGCCCGTACGGAAGATCGATGCCACGCACCCAGACATTTATCTCGATCACGAACGCTGCATTCTCTGCGCGCGCTGCATCGACGCCTCCCAGATGGAGGACGGTAAGACCGTGTTCGGCTTCGAAGGCCGCGGAATCGCCATGCGGCTGAACGTTGATGCCAAGGGGGGCCTCGGGGATACCCAGATGGCTGCCATCGACAGGGCGGCGAGCGTGTGTCCGGTCGCTTGCATCGTTGTCAAACGCGACAGCTACCGAGTTCCGAATGGAAGCCGCCGTTTCGACAAATCGCCCATCGGCAGCGACATCGAGGCGAGAAGAACAGGCCGCAAATCATGACGGTCACCTCAGTGTTAAAAACGACAAAACCAACGCTCGCGACTTGCGCTCTGACAGGCTGCTTCGGCTGTCACATGTCGCTGCTCGACATCGACGAGCGGATCCTCGAATTGGTCGACCTCGTCGATCTCGACGTCTCTCCATTCGATGACAAGAAGTCGTTCGATCGTCCGGTCGATGTCGGCTTCATCGAAGGGGGATGCTCGAACGAGTACAACGTTAGGGAACTTAGGGAATTCCGCAAGCATTGCCGAATCCTGGTTTCGGTAGGCGCCTGCGCCATCAATGGGGGCATACCGGCGATGCGAAACACCGTGGGACTCCGTGAATGCCTGGAGACCGTCTACTTCCACGGCGCTTCGCTCGAGGGAGGCGGCATGATCCCCAATGACGAAGACCTGCCTTTGCTGCTGGACCGAGTCTATCCGTCGCACGAAATCGTAAGGATTGATTACTTCCTGCCGGGTTGCCCGCCCTCCGGCGACGCGATTTGGGCAGGCCTCAAGGACCTGCTCACGGGCAAGGTGCCGGCGCTGCCTTACCTTCTATGCAAGTACGAGTGATGCGCACCGCTAACCGACGAGTATTGTAATGACCGATGTTCAAATCGACCGCGCGCCGCGGAAGATCGTCATTGATCCCGTCACCCGTGTCGAAGGCCATGGCAAGGTCACCATCCGCCTCAACGAGGCCGGCGAGGTCGAACAAGCGCGATTTCATATCGTGGAGTTCAGGGGATTTGAACGCTTCATTCAGGGAAGGATGTATTGGGAAGTTCCGGTCATCGTGCAGCGGCTGTGCGGCATCTGCCCGGTCAGCCATCATCTCGGCGCCGCCAAGGCGATGGATGTTGTTGCGGGCGTGGACAAATTGACGCCGACGGCGGAAAAAATTCGGCGGCTGATGCACTACGGACAGGTATTGCAGTCCAACGCGCTCAATTTTTTCCATCTTGCCTCGCCCGATCTTCTGCTCGGGTTCGAGGCTCCTGTCGCGCAGCGTAACATCATTGGCGTGATCGAAGCGTTCCCGGAGGTTGGCAAGTGGGCGATTTTCATTCGCAAATTCGGCCAGCAGGTGATCGCCGCAACCGGGGGCCGACGAATTCATCCGCGGCTGTGCATCCCCGGCGGCGTCAACCAGAATCTCCCGATAGAGCAACGTGATGTGCTCCGCAAAGACGTCGACCAGATCATAAAGTGGTGTGGTGAAGCCCTGGAGCTGCACAAATCTTTTATCCGCTCGCATGAGAAACTGCACGAGACCTTTGCGAGCTTTGCATCGAGCTATATGAGCATCGTGGGTGCGGACGGGGGCATGGATCTCTACGATGGCACGCTGCGGGCGATCGACGCCAATGGAACGCCGATCTTTGAAGGCGTGCGCCCTGCCGACTATCGCGATTACCTGATCGAGGAAGTGCGTTCCTGGAGCTACATGAAGTTTCCGCATATCCGCTCGCTTGGCCGGGCAGATGGATGGTACCGGGTCGGTCCCCTGGCGCAACTGAACTGCTGCGCCTTCATCGGCACGCCGCTGGCCGAGGCCGCGCGCAAGGACTTCATGGCGCAGGGGCGCGGCGGGCTGGTGCATGCGACCTTGGCCTATCATTGGGCCCGGCTGATTTGTATGATTCACTGTGCGGAAACGGTCAGGGATCTGCTTTTCGACGACGATCTCCAAGGCACCGACCTGGTGGTGACCGGCGAGCGGCGGCCCGAAGGGATAGCGATCATCGAGGCACCGCGGGGAACGCTGCTTCATCATTACGAGGTGGACGCCAACGGCCAGGTAACCCGTGCGAACCTGATTGTTTCGACGACCAACAATAATGAGGCGATGAACAGGTCGGTAAAAAAAGTCGCGGTGGACTATCTCACCGGACATGAGATCACTGAGGGATTGCTGAACCACATCGAAGTCGCGATACGCGCCTACGATCCCTGCCTGTCCTGTGCCACGCACGCGCTCGGCGACATGCCGCTGATCGTCACGCTCGAAGATGCCGACGGCGCGGTGATCGCGACCAGGGTGAAGCAATGAGCATGGCCGAATCCGCCGCTCCATCTGCGCGCGAAAGACGCGTCCTCGTCCTCGGTTACGGCAATCCGGGGCGCCAGGATGACGGACTGGGCCCGGCGATGGTCGCTGAAATCGAAAGCATGGGATTGCCGAATGTCACGGCGTTCGACAACTACCAGCTCAACATCGAGGACGCGATCGACGTCGCGGCCCATGATATCGTGTGGTTTGTCGATGCCGCCAGGACCGGACCATCGCCATATTCGGTGCGCGTTGTCTCGCCGTTGCCAACCATCGAATTCACCAGCCACATCGTGCGCCCCGAAGCCATCCTCGCCATTGCGCGCCAATGCTATGGCGAGTCGCCGCAGGCCTTCCTGCTTGGTATCCGAGGCTATGAGTTCGAGTTCATCGAGACGCTGACCCTCGCTGCCAAGGACAATCTGGACGCGGCCTTGGCCATGCTCACCGAGCGGATGCGCGCCATGCAGGCCGAGACGGCGCCCATGGAGGCACTATGAACATCGGCTTGTTCGACCGGCGCCGGACCATCCTGCTTGTAGATGCCGACCCCCATGCTCGAGCAGCCCTAAGGGTCGCCTTGGAGGCGGCCGAATTCTCGGTGGGAGAAGCGGCCAACGACCAGGAGGGCGAGCGCACGGCGTTGCGCATCAAGCCCGATGCGGTAATTGCTGAACTGTCTTTGGATGCGGGTGATGCGGGCATGACGATCGCCGAGTGGCTCCACGCCAATAGCAAAATCCCCTGCTACATCCTGAGCAACGCCGCGGATGCCTTGATGGGCTCGGTGGGCCTGCACGAGATCGGGATATCCGGTGTGTTCTTAAAGCCGGTCGATACGGCAATCGTGATCCAGACCCTCAAGACCCGGCTTGTCGTGGCCTGGCGGGAAACCCGCCATGCATGAGATGTCGCTGATCGAAAGCGTCGTTGCACTGGTCGAAGACGAGCGGCGCAAACAGGACTTTTCGCGGGTCCGTTTGATCCGTCTGGCAGTCGGCGTGCTCGGCCATGCCGAGCCTTCGGCATTGCGTTTCTGCTTCGACGCCGTGACGCGGGGGACGATAGCGGAAGGGGCCCGGCTGGAAATTGAACAGGTCCCGGGCCGGGGCTGGTGTGGCACTTGCCGCCAGTCGGTATCGCTCCGTGAACGATTTGCGGCGTGCCCGGTATGCGGCGACCCGGTGGTGAGAATGACGGACGGCGGCGAGCTTCGGCTGTCCGAACTGGAGGTAGAGTAATGTGTACTGTTTGCGGCTGTGGAACGGACGTCTCGACCAAGGCTCCGGGACTGGGAAGTCGCGTTGCGGCTCACTCCCATGATCGCGGCCGGGAGCATTCCCATCCGCACTCCGATCACCATCATCACGACCCCGTCGAAGGCACCATCGACTTCGGAAGCGGGATCGCCGGGGTCGATTTGCCCGGCGTGAGTCAACAAAGGACGATCCGGATCGAGCGCGACATTCTTTCGAAGAACAACGCCTTCGCCGATGCCAATCGCAGTCGACTACGGACTACCGGCACATTCGCACTGAACTTTGTCTCCAGCCCCGGCTCCGGAAAGACGTCCCTGCTGGTTCGCGCGGTTAACGACCTCAAAGCGCGCTGGCCGGTGGCGGTAATCGAAGGCGATCAGCAAACATCGCGTGACGCCGAGCGGATTCGAGCGACCGGTGCGCCGGCCGTGCAGATCAACACTGGCAAAGGGTGTCATCTTGATGCCCACATGGTTGGTCATGCGCTTGACCACCTGTCGCTGGCGCCAGGTGGCCTGCTGTTCATCGAGAATGTGGGCAATCTCGTTTGCCCGGCAGCTTTCGATCTCGGTGAGGCGCACAAGGTGGTCGTGCTGTCGGTCACTGAAGGCGAGGACAAGCCGCTCAAATATCCCGACATGTTCGCTGCATCCGATCTCATGCTGCTGAACAAGGTCGATCTGCTGCCGCACCTCGAATTTGACGTTGACGCCTGTGTCGCGGCGGCATTGCGGGTCAACCCGCGCATCCAGGTCCTGAAGATTTCGTCCCGATCCGGTGAGGGTCTTGCAGCGTTCTATGCGTGGATCGCGGCACATGCCGTCGCAACGATTGAACCGGTGGCGCTGCCGGCATGAGAGTCCTTTTGCCGTTGAGCATCGCCGCAGCGCCGGTGGCCGTTGTCTCGGGCGGCACCTGCGTGCTCCGATGGGAGGCCGTGTTATGAACAGGCAGGACGATACACTGCAGGCAGAATACGTCGCCATGGAAGTTCGCGTGCGCGGCCGCGTGCAGGGTGTCGGGTTTCGCCCGACCGTCTGGCGCATTGCCCGCGATCTCGACCTTCGCGGTGAGGTGCTTAACGATGCCCACGGCGTTCTCGTGCGCGTCGGCGGTAGTTCGAGCGCGGTAAACGATCTTCTCGTGCGTATTAAGAACGAACCTCCACCGCTGGCTCAAATCGACGGCATCGAAACTGAGGTCTTTGTTGGCGATCTGCCGCCGCACTTCCGCATCGCTAGGACGATCGCTGGTGATGCGCATACCCAGGTCACGCCGGACGCCGCGATCTGCCCGGCTTGCACGCAGGAAATAGCCAATCCTTTCGAACGGCGCTTCCGCCATCCATTTGCCAACTGCACGCATTGCGGTCCGCGCCTGAGCATTGTCAGGGCCATTCCTTATGATCGCGGCAATACCACAATGGCCCCATTTGCGATGTGTGAGGCCTGCAAGATCGAATATTCCGAACCGACCGACCGCCGGTTCAACGCGCAAGCAATCGCTTGCCCTGATTGCGGACCCAGGGCGACCCTGATCCGGCTCAATGGTCGCGCGACGGACTTCGACCAATACTCCATGATCGACAGCATCGACGCGGCATGCTGCCTCATTCAGGAGGGTGAGATTGTCGCCGTAAAGGGGCTGGGCGGATACCACCTCGCTTGCGACGCCACCAGGGCGGATGCCGTCGCGCGGCTGCGCCGGTTGAAGCGTCGAGATGGCAAACCGTTCGCGCTGATGGCCAGAGACCTTGAGGTCATCCGCCGCTATTGCTCGGTCGGAAGCGTGGAGAAGCGTTTGCTCACCGGCACATCGGCGCCGATCGTGTTGCTTGCCGCCGATGGTTTGCAAAAGCTTCCCGTGCGAATCGCGCCTGGCCTTTCGACGCTGGGCTTCATGTTGCCGACCACGCCGCTGCATCTGCTGCTGCTGCTGCGCTTTGATCGTCCAATCGTGATGACCAGCGGCAACGTCTTCGGGGAGCCGCAGATTATCGGCGACGCGGCTGCGCGCGAGCAACTTGCCGGGATAGCAACCCACGCGTTGGTCCACGACCGCGAGATCGCCAATCGGCTCGACGATTCGGTCGTACGCGAGATGGCTGGCCAGGGGCGGGTTTTACGCCGCGCCCGAGGTTTCGCACCGGCCCCGATCGCGCTGCCGCGCGGTTTTGAAACAGCGCCCGAGCTTCTCGCCATGGGCGGCGAACTCAAGGCGACGTTCTGTCTCGTCAAGGATGGCGAGGCCATTCTTTCGCAGCACCAGGGCGACCTGGAGAATCCGGAAACGCTCGATGATTATCGCAAAAATCAAGCGCTCTACGCCGAACTCTTCGACCATGCGCCGGTCGCGTTGGTGGCGGACCTGCATCCTGAATATCTCTCGACCAAGATCGCGCGCGAGCAGGCACAGGCGCGCGATCTACGACTGATCGAAGTCCAGCACCATCATGCCCATGTCGCCAGTTGCCTGGCTGAGAATGCCTATCCCTTGGACGCCCCGGCGGTGCTCGGCATCGTTCTCGACGGGTCGGGATGGGGCGACGACGGGACGATTTGGGGCGGAGAATTCCTGCTCGCGGACTATCGCGGTTATCAAAGGCTCGGCGCATTCAAGCCGGTGGCGATGCCAGGGGGCGCGCAGGCGGTGCGCGAGCCATGGCGTAATCTCTACGCCCATCTCGTCGCGGCGATGGGCTGGGCGGACTTCGCGAGAAATTTCGCCCAGCTTGAAGTGTTCGCCGATTTGGAGGGCAGGCCACGATCCGTTCTCGATTCGATGATCCATAATGCCGTCAATACGCCGAAGGCTTCGTCCTGCGGCCGGCTGTTCGATGCCGTCACTGCGGTTTTAGGCATCTGCCGCGAACGGCAGGCTTACGAGGGTGAAGCGGGCTCGCGGCTGGAGGCGGCGGTCGATCCGGATGCCCTGCGAGGCGTCAGCGACGACCTCGCTTATCCCTTCTCGATTCACCATTCGGAACGCTCGAGCCTGCCATATATCGAACCTTTGGGGATGTGGCGGGCAATTCTCGGCGATCTCGATCTCAAGACGCCCGTCCCGGTGATGGCGGCGCGCTTCCATATTGGTCTGGCGAAAATCATCGTGACCATGGCCAAAAAGCTGGCTTGCGACGACGCTGGCGAGGCCGCACCCCGCTTCGATACCGTCGCTCTGTCGGGTGGATGTTTCCAGAACCGCGTCCTGTTCGAACAGGTGGTGCGGCGCCTTGAACAACAGAAATTCGTTGTGCTCACGCATGCCCAGGTCCCCGCCAATGATGGTGGTCTATCTCTCGGCCAAGCTGCCATTGGCGCCGCGCGTCTGATCGACGCCGAAGCCATCGAAATGGAATCGGTCGGCCCCAATATTTCCCAAACCATGGAAAACGGATCATGTGCCTCGGAATTCCAGGCCGCATCGTGAAAATCGATGATGCGGCAAATATGCTGGCGATTGTTGATGTCGGCGGCGTCAGGCGCAAGATCAACATCGCCTGTATCGTGGACGAGGAGCATCCGGTCTCCTCCTGCGTCGGCGAATGGGTCCTGATCCATGTCGGCTTCGCCATGAGCCGCCTTGATGAAGCGGAAGCGGCCGAAACTCTGCGAATTCTGACCGAACTCGGCGAGGCGCAAGCCGAGCTTGAAGCGATGCGGCTTTCAGGGATTGAATAGGGAGACTGCTGATGTACTGCGAAGGCGGTTTGAGTCGGAACCTCCTGTTCCACGGCGGGAATATTCAGTGCGACCTCGTTCGCATCCAGATTACGGACGGTCGCGGATCGGCAACGACCAACGGAGCCGCGGCATGAAATATCTCGATGAGTTTCGCGACGGACAGAAGGCCCGCGTTCTGATCAAGGAGATCGAGACGCTGGTTTCGACCATGACGATGCCGGCGGAACGTCCGCTCTACATCATGGAAGTCTGCGGCGGCCATACCCATTCGATCTTCCGTTATGGCCTCGAAGGCATGCTGCCGAAGCAGATCGAGATGATCCACGGGCCGGGCTGCCCGGTCTGCGTGCTGCCGATGGGACGGGTCGATGACTGCTTGGCTATCGCCGCAAACCCGAACGTGATCTTGACCACTTTCGGCGACGCGATGCGGGTGCCCGGCTCGAAGAAAAGTCTGCTGCAGGCCAAGGCGGAGGGCGCCGACGTGCGGATGGTTTACTCGCCGATGGATGCGCTGGAACTTGCGCGAAAGCATTCGGACCGCGAGGTGGTGTTCTTCGGGCTTGGTTTCGAGACCACGATGCCATCGACCGCGCTGACCATCCTGCAGGCGGAAGCCGACGGCATCCGGAATTTCTCGGTATTCTGCAACCATATCACCATCGTGCCGACCATCAAGGCGATCCTCGATAGTCCCGGCCTGCAACTCGACGGCTTCCTCGGGCCGGGCCACGTCTCGATGGTGATCGGTACCGCTCCGTACGAGTTCATCGCCAACTTTTACAAGAAGCCGATGGTTGTCGCCGGCTTCGAGCCGCTCGACATTCTGCAGTCGATCTGGATGGTACTGAAGCAGATCAAGGAGGGGCGCGCCGATATCGAGAACCAATATGCCCGTGTCGTCCCGGACGATGGCAACGCCCCGGCGCTGCAGGCTGTTTCGCGGGTCTACGAACTACGCGAGTTTTTCGAATGGCGCGGGCTCGGCTCGATCGATCATTCCGGCGTCAAACTGCGCGAAGAGTACGTCCATTTCGACGCCGAGCGGAAATTCGCAATTCCGAACCTGAAGGTCGCCGATCCGAAATCGTGCCAGTGCGGCGAAGTGCTGAAGGGCGTGATCAAGCCGTGGCAATGCAAGGTATTCGGGTCGGCCTGTACGCCGGAAACCCCGGTTGGTGCGCTGATGGTGTCGTCCGAAGGCGCCTGCGCTGCCTATTACCAATATGGCGGGGTCAAGCGTTACAAGGAGGCAGTATGAACGTCGCTCCGTTCATCAAAGCCCGTCGGCTTGGCAAGGTCAGTGTTTGCACCGTGACGCTAGCCCATGGCGGCGGCGGCAAGGCGATGAAGGACCTGATCGACGACGTATTCGTG
>Ga0302325_10025642_pt1 | contig 12250 bp, 7 predicted proteins | sample Palsa_T0_2_FD_201948 | JGI IMG/M metagenome (GOLD analysis project Ga0302325, IMG submission 201948) | Peat permafrost microbial communities from Stordalen Mire near Abisko, Sweden - Palsa_T0_2 | ecosystem: Environmental > Terrestrial > Soil > Palsa > Peat permafrost | place: Sweden: Abisko...
TAAATAATTATTGACTTGACGATAGAATATCTTAAACTCTTTGTCACGAACCCAACTACTAGGCCTTCTATAGTCACTCTTACCTACAGCATGCATAGGTGTAGCGAGTGATCAGGAGGGAAAGAGGTGGTACTATTGAAGATCTAAAGCTAAGGAAGGAAGGAGAGAAGAGTGCTCTACACTAGGAAGGCCAGATTATGACTACGGACCTGACGCAAGTGAGGTTTGAAGCCATTCCCCTTCCGTAAGGGTCCGTGAGGACCGTAGTCACCTGACCTCAGGGGCAGGCTCGTGACAATGCCTTTTATTTAATAATATAAAAATCTCTTAAAAATCTCTATAAATAATGTCAATATTTTATATGCTACCTTTTTACTATAATAATAGCTTTAATTTTATTTATTATATTTACACTTAATTTATTAAAGAGATCTTAGTTAAATATATCTTAAGAAGCTTAAAGGCATAATTTTAAATATTATTACATATGTTTTAACTGCGATTTATTTATTATAACTTTAAGAAACATTTTATAACACTTAATTTTAAGAGCTTATTAAATATACTCAATTAGATTAAAGTCGAGAAAATATAACAATTAATTTATAAATTGTAAAATGTTATAATTAGCAAACTATTATTTAACTTTTCAAGCAATATAAATAAAAGCATTGTTTTATATAAATTTATAACTAAGATTTAGTCTAATATAAATAAGTATTACTTTAATATTTAAAACCTTTAAATATAATATTATAAAATATTTATATTTAACACTCTTAAAATCTCGGTTTATAATATAAAAATTAGACTTCTTAAAGTCTTAAAAGCACTTTTAAACTATAACTTTTATATTTTTATTTATATTATAAGTTTAGACTATTTTTAATTGCTATTTCTTTATTATTATATAAAAATACTATTTGTTTCTTTTACCCCGCTCCTTTTTTATAAAGCACTTATTATTTTATATATATATTCTTTATTCCTCGGCATTAATACTTTTATACTTTAAAGCTTAAGTAAAACGTTTGTTGGCATTCTTTTAAGTTAGAAATAGTCGGCGCTTATATTTCTAATTTTTTATTTTATGCTTTTTTAAGATTTTCTTTATTATGCTTTTTTTAAATATAATACAATATATTATAATAACTTTAGTGTATATATTTTTTAGGGAATTTGCGTATATATTATAACACAAGTTATTCTTTTGCTTTTAAATAACATTTGGCCCAAGGCGTATAAAAAAAATGGCCGTCGTTACCTTGTAAATCTTTTATTATTATATTTGCAATTATAGAATAAAAGTAATTATAAAAGCGTTGAATAATAGCCTTTTTTGCGCCGCTATTATATATGCTAATAATACGGCCTTTTTTAAACTTAAAGAAATAGTTTCTACGAATTGTATTGCCACTTATAGGCGTAAAAGGAGTGTATTGTAGCGGCATATTATAGTGTTTATATAGGAGGGTAGAACGCGGTACGCGTAAAAACGCGCTTTTATTTTAAAAATCACGAGTAGCTAAGCGAGCTGACTATAAATTGTGCAAGAGACTGCTATATAATATGGGGAATAAGAATAGAAAGCGGCAAAACAATATCGATCTGGGCGATACGGCCGACGATTATTATTATGAGAGTGAGTTTACGAGATAGAGTAGCGACAATAGGGAACGGGACAAAAGTCGAAATAAGGATAAGACCTTTGCCGTCTTTAATAATAGGCACGATAACGAAACGTCTAAAGGTCGGAAATCGCTCGATGCGCAAACTAACCTCGAATTTGACCCTTATTTTACTATTGTCGAAGATTTAAAAAAGAAGCTGGAAGCTAGCCGAACGGCCACTGAAGCTGCTTTTATTTTTTATATAAAATATTAAGTTGAGATTCCAAAGGTCGATGTGACGGTTCTGAACCTGACGAGATCGGAATCGACGAGTAGGAACTCGACGAGATCAGGGACTTACGGACCGTCACGTGACTTACGGATGGTCAGGTGACCCGCAAGGGGATATATATAGCTCGCTCACCCTCCACCCTCTTAGTTCCTTAGTTTTAGATTCTCAAATATACTCGCTTTACAGTTCCTGGGCTGTAGCCCAGCTGGGCCCGTCACAGTCGACACAACTCGGCAGCAACTTAACGAGATGACGAAAAAGTGCAATGATTATAGAATTGCTATTAATAGCTTTTGAGACATTGAAAGAGAGAAGGAGCGAGAGTTAGCCGAAGAAACGGTAGCTATTAATGAGGATAGAAAAGAAATTAATGTTTGAAAAGAAGAAGTGGCTAGATATAAGTAGCAATTTACAAAAGAGAAACGCGAGTTTAAAGATATGAAAAAAACGAAAGAAGTAAAGAAAGTCTTAAAGCTATAAGAAGAAAAAGCGAAACTTGAAAGAGAGTATTATAAGCAGTATATTAAGCGAGAAGAAAATCTTGAAAAGGCAATAAAGAAAAGCAAAGATGATAATAGAAAGAAAATATCGGATTTGCAAACTAAGAATAACGAGCTTGTAAAGGATCTCGAGGAGTAAAAACTCAAATTAAAAAATATTAAGAAAAAGTATAAAGATATAGAAAAGTTAAGGAGTATATCAAAAATCGAGGTCGAAGACTTAAGCCAAAATTTGACAATAGCAGAGAATAAGTTTGGACTATATATTAACTCGATTAAGTATTTATATATATTAAATTGTTTTAAACCTCGAGAAACAGTCTCTAATCTCTAATAGCAAAAGCGAATTCCTTAAGATGCACAGCGACGTTCGAACTATTGCTTTTTAATATATTGAACAAATAAAAGTTGAAGTATATTTCTAAAATCACAAGTCTATACTATTATTATTTCGTTAATATACGTCAAAATCTTAATACGGCGATATATAACAAAATTAAAGAAGTAGATGATAATTTTGTACCTGTTTTTATTTTTAATAGTATTATGTCTAAAGAGCTATATTTTGCGTACTTTTAACGAGTTATTTCCTTTCAGCTTTAAGCTATCCTTTAGTAACCATTCTCATTTGAGCAAACAGTATAAGACTTAAAGCAAACTTTGCTATTTAATCAAATTTATAATAGGCTGGCCCAGAGTTTCCTCGAAGGCAAAAGCGGTTTTCGCGCTACAGGAACTTGCGCAGCTTTCACGGTACGCAGTCTCCACTTTTAATCAACGTTAACCAAACGCGTAGAGATATTCACGGAGAATATAATAAAGGTCCTGTCACTCCTATTCTCTCTTAAAATACACTTAGCTCTTCGAAAAAACTTTACCCGTCTCGCTACGTCCGCCATCTTCTTGTGGAATATTGTTCAAATAGACGAGCGCGAATTACAAGTGCATTTTAGTCTTAACCCAGCAAGCTTCCAAAAGCCGGAAGAGGAAATTGCCATTGCCAATAGTCGGGTCTTTGTTTTGTTTCTACGTGTCACTGCCCGAAATTGCGCACGAACAGGCAACACGCACCCCGTTGGCCTTCCAGGCGGTTGAGTGGATTCGAAGCCGAAGATGCAATTTGAAGAAATGTGTATTTACGAGGGGGAAGGGGTACTAGAGTGAGGATAACTAGTGCGAGCAGGAGAGGACGAGGAAGAAAATAGGAGGATAAAGTAGGAGATTGAGAGCAATGAAAAAAAGAGAAGAGAGTTGGAAGAGGAAATGGAGAAATTGAATAAGCTAGATGTAATACATAGGCGAGGAAGTTTATATAGTCGGAGGAGCTTAGTGGCAATCAGAAAGTCAACCCCTTCAAATCCAACTTCGGCGTGGCTTGGTGTATAGAAGATACTGGAAAGGGAGTAATAAAAACGAAAGGATGCCAACTCATGCTATAGTGGGAACACATTAATAAAGAAGTCATTAGAGAATTTCAGAAATGAGAGTCCCACGATGCGATCTGGGAGTATGAGGAGCATACTATAGCTAGAAATGGGTTGACTATAACGTCGCGGGCTGTTCGTGTATGGAGAGGGTTCGCTAGTATCAATGACACCTTTGCAAAACTGTAGAAGCGGCCGCCCAATCTTCGTGGGTTGTGGTGAATAATATGACCATAATTGCTAGGGAGATATAAACACGAACCCTAACCACCTCTCAGAGGAGCTATCTACGAGCCGCCATTCGCCTCCTTGAGCAGGCTGGTCGGCAATCCACCAATTAGGGATCGATCCTAGGGTCGATTATTAGTTAGCATCTACCGTTTTTGACCGCTCTTTCTCTCCCACACTTTACTATCCCCTCTACCCTCCTCGTGCGACAGTTTCTTGGCCTTTGACTTCATCAAAATGTCTTTCTCACAAGAAGCAAACTCCTCTCTTGCTCTATCAGTTACAATAAAGTCTAAAGCCTCTTATTCTCGCAAAAAGAACAAGAAATTATCCCCTATTTAAGCGCATGCTTGTTAGCCTTTAAAGCACGAAAACTAAGACTTTTTATACTATATTTATTGCGATCCCAATAATCCTATTTGCAAACTGTATAGTAGCGACAAGTCTTTAGGCATAACAAAGCATATTTAAGCTAAGCATCCTCATATTACTATTAAGAAGTTTATTAGCAAAAACTAGGAAGCCGTACAAGAGCAACTAAGACAGATTTATCGCTACGCTAAGAGTAGTAGGGATACTAAGGATTTTAACTTAAAGGTCCTCTAAGCTTATCTAAATATTCTAGCCTTTATTAAAGCTCTAGTTACTCTCATTGTCGTACGAAACCTCTCGTATCGTATAATTAAATGGCCAGAATTCCAAGTCTTGTATTAAGTATTAAACAAGGCTTGTGAGGATAAGGTTCTTACATCTTATTCTACAATCTCTAAGTACGTTAAGGAAGCCTAAATCAAATACAAGGATATTATACAAATAGTCCTCTAGTTAGCAATCTCACATATCTATATCTCCTTTAATATCTAAACTTCTCTAAATCGATAGCTTCTCTTAGCAATTTGCGCGCACTTTACATTATACGAGCAAAAGAAGGAGAAGGCCCTTCTTGCTTTGAAGAAAGTGCTTAGCTATAGTAGAAAAGACTAGTTTTCTATCCTTCTCCCTGTCCTTCGAGATTATAGTATTAAGAAGAAGCTTGGAGCTATTATAGCTAACAATGCCCCCTCAAATAACGTCCTTTGTCGTATAATTAAGAAGTATATAAAGGAGAAGTATAATAAGAAGTAGCTAGCAAATAAATAGCGGATCCGGTGTATCGGCTATATTATTAACCTTGTTATATAAGCTTTCTTATTTGTAAAAGTAATAGATATAAAGGAGCTAAAGTCGTACGACTTAAAGGATAAAGATAGAGAGCTTATAAATAAGGAGGCAAGGAAAGCTCGGTTTAAGCTCCTAAGACCCCTTAGTTAAGGGCATAATATCGTAGTCTATATAAGTAGATCGAGTGCTTATACGGACGTCTTTAGGAAGCTAGCAAGAAGGCTAATCTCAATGGACAATTGTACGAGGTAAAACAGCTAATATAACATGCTTCTTATTCTTCTTGTGTTAAAGGGAAAGGTAAAGGAGTATTATAAGAAGTATAAGGATAAGCTTAAGGAGGATCTCTTGTCTCGTGAGGATTAGAAGAAGCTAAGTATAATTAAGGACTTCTTAGCCCCCTTCTCACAAGCTACTTTAGCTATTAAAGGAGACTCTATCTCTATTAATTATACGCTCTTTAATATAGATATCTTAATCAAGCACTTTCAAGAAACAACTATACGTCCCTTACCTTCTTTACTCCTCCTTAGCTAGCTTATATATTATAGGATAAATACAAAAAGAAGAAGGATTAAGAGAGCAAGGACTTCTTAGTCCGGCTAAACGTAGCATATAAGGTCTTAGATAACTACTATTAAAAGACTAATATGTCTCTATTTTACGTAGCTACTTTAGTCTTAAATCCGATGTTTCGTACAAGGTATATCAATCTTTATTAGCCAAGGAAGTAGAAAGCACCAGCTTTAGCAAAAGTCAAGAAGCTTTAAGAGAGGTATAAAGAAGCAAAGATCCTTGCCCCGACTACTATACCCTTCTCGTACGAGAAGCAAAATAAAGGAGAAGCTATAAAGCCGCTAAATACGTACAATCGTATTAAGGCGTCTCTTGAGACTATTGCTAAGCTAGCTAATAAGGACGAGTATAAGGACTACAACTCGCAAGAGTCGTACGACCCTAGCACAAAGGGGGCCCTTACATAGTAGTGCCAAGACACATAAAGGCAGCGCTAGCTTAAGCTCTCACTTATAGCCATTAATATCCTCTCAATTCCACCAATGAGCGATAAGCTAGAGAGAGTCTTTTCCGGAGCTCGTCGTACGGTAAGCTGGGATAGGGGGCAAATGGAGCTAGAGACTATAGAGCGGAGGGAGTGCTTAAAGCATTAGAAGAAGAGTGGGATTCTAAATACTTTTATTAATGAGACGGATTAAAAGAGACTCTAGCCTTTTGTCGTATGATAGAAAATAACATAGACCCTTGTATAGTGTTACTTAGTCTTTTATATAATATAATTAAAGCGTTGTTTCTCTAAACTCCTTACTTATTTATGTCGAGCTAAGGAGGGGTAGATGCTGACTAATCACTACTCAAGGATCGATCCTTGTAATCCTTAGCGATCCAATACCAGATCGATACTAGGATCGATCCTGCAGGGATCATCGACCAGCCTGTCCTTGAGCCTTTTGGAACTCCGACTTGGCTCAGGGACACTGCTCTGGAGACCCTCGACTGCCTTTCGTTTCTTGGAAAGGCGGCTTGGCTGAAAAGCACCGTTCTTAAGGAACATTTGACAATCTCCGACTGCCTCCTTGATCACCCGGTCTGGATCCACCTCGTCCTCCCAAGTGCCGACTGGAAGTCCCATCATTCGCCGCTTGGCGTTGCGTATAACCATTAGGCCACAGCTTCACCCGTCTCTCTGCTGGGGAGTAGGCTGACCACCGGATTAGCATGCGACGGTGTATTGAAGTGTGTACTTACCGCCTCGGTGTATCCTTTACTCTCCTCTGAATATTTTGGCCCCCTCAGCCTCAGCCTCAATTGAAATGGCATGTATGTTGAAACGAATTGGAGTATTTTCTTCTTTATAATCTTTGTTTCTGACTTTCCAAATTGCACATTGATCGGTCCTTGATAAAGTTACTTACTGGTAAACTTATGAGTTGTAAAATTTAGCATAGCGGTTGATATGTAACAACTTGAGAGCTGTCAAGTCTGCCGCCCTGAAGTTGATATTTGAGGCTGTCCAAATTATAGTGTAAATACGGCTCTTAACGCCCAATCCGCAAATGTAGATTCTTGCTGACTTTGGCCTATTCGCGAGGCTTCTGCCATTTTCGCCTATTTTCTCTAAAATAGGCGAGGTACAGCCAAAAGTCGATTTCAGCCAAAAGTCGATTTCAGCCAAAAGTCGATTTCAGCCAAAAGTCGATTTCAGCCAAAAGTCGACTTTTATATAGGATCTCACACCAAAATCGCAAAATCTAGCTGCACCCCTATTATAAAAGTATATAATTAAATTAATCGTCAATTGAAAGTAATACCCTACTTCCAGTTCTATGAAAGTGCATCAACTCCGCCATCTAACACTTATATCTACGCATAATTAGGGGCTTATAGTCTTGCTAATAACCAGCCCACCTTGCTGCCCCGCGCGCAATAACCCCCCATCTATAATCACCTAGTTTATTGATCTTATCTATGATTACTTGCTGCCGCTAGGCCTTTTGCTGCGCTAGGAATTGAGCTCTTCCGGCGATTCGTAGCTTTGTATCCCCTTTTGTAATAACCCTATAGTCTGTTTGTACACGCCGTTAGCTACCCGCCTTCTTGTGCCTAGCTTTTCTAATAGCCTCTGCCCGGTGTTTTTCCAATTGCTCTGCAGACAAAACACCATTTAAGACTATGATATTCTAGGCCTTATTCCTTTTATCGATAACACGAGAAACGGTAAGAGAGAGGGGGATAGTGCCCTCGATTGTAGACTTAAGGCGGTGATCGATGTAATCGCTATACGGCTTAATTGCAAGGAGAGTTGTGTCTAGGGTATCTGCAGACTTTTAATCGATTAGAGGGTCTTCTAGTTCTAGAGTTTGAAATCGATCGGGGCTTAAAAGCCTGCGAGGAGCTTCCATTTGTTGCATTTTGTCGAGTATAATGCGGGGTTTAAATGGCTATAACCCCGCCTTCTCCCAAGTATGCTTAATAGTATGCTTCTTTTTCGTACAAAGGGAGATCTCATTATAAGCATCCAAAAAGTCGTTTTTGCAATAATTAGGACCGCCAAATTGTACTTGTTCCGCTAAGATATTCTAATAGTGCTGCTTTATCGGCTAAAAGAAACCGACATTGCAAGGTTAAAGGAGATGTGTAAAATGCGCAATCAATTTGAAAGGAACGATCTTATTATCCTAGCAGATATCTATAAACTCTAATATAAGATGCAAACCATAGCCATCTATAATTAATAACCTCTATTCGCTATTGTGTGTAGTCCTATGACGCGTTTTAATTCTAGGACGCGTCGCGCGTTCAAAGTGCTCTAGCCAGTTAATAGCTAATTGATCGTTAGAATACCCGCTACTAGTCTCCAAATTCCTTCCAAATAAGACATTATCATCGATATCATTGTCGAATTCGCCCTTAGCTATAACAACGCCAAGTAAAATAAGCATTGCCGGTGCGGCATCCCCTGCCGCAGATATAGCCTCAAGTAAAGTAAGAGACTCTCGAGTATCAGGATTTGACATATAAACTGCAGCAACATCTGGAAATATAAAGACTAAACGGCCTTATAAGCATCTAATCCGCTATCCTATTTTATCAAAGTTCTAGCAATTCTCTAGCTTGATATTATACTCGTCCCTAGCCCGCTCGAATCGACGAAAGTGCTCGGCGATATCTTCGTATTCATGGACTGCTTTTCGTTCTATAATAAGAGGCTTTGACATTCGAGGCTTTAATAAGTCTATATGCCTTTTAATCCAACGAGTTAGCCAAGGTTTGGACACAGGCTTCTTCCTTGCGGCACGCAAGATGCTATTGGCAGCCGCTTGTATATGCTTTCGCTCTAGGGGCTTACTAGCAAGTATATAACGCTTGCAATATAGCATCAAAGTAGCCTCTTCGTCCTTAGCTAGCCTCTTATTCCTCCCTCCCCTTGTTTTATTTGTTGGCCTCCCTTTTGCTCGAGCACGCAAAAGATCATAATCGACATAATGCTTCCTAGACGCCACGGCCCAATTGGGTAGAATTCCATCCCTAACCTCCTAGATTGCCTTTTGTATACGTCGTTCGTCGGCTGCAGAGGGAGTAGGCATAGTGCACAAATCACCTATCAAAAAAATCGAGTTGAGGTGGCGTGGCAATGCGATTGGAGCCAATTTTGGTGATTTTAGGGTAGAAAGTCGACTTTTGGCTGAAATCGACTTTTGGCTGTACCTCGCCTATTTTAGAGAAAATAGGCGAAAATGGCAGAAGCCTCGCGAATATAGTCATTGATCTGTCATAATTTCGGGATAATTATTCATAAATTGTTGATTATAACTCTATACCTTGTAATAAAGGCCCTGATTTGATTGATGAAAATTCACGATATAGACTTTCTTCAGATCATAATCATGACTTTATGTGATGGGCAATATTCGGTGAGTGTTGGGAATCCTCAAAACAGAATTGCATATATGCTCGTGTGGGCCGCCGGACCTCAATCATCCCATTGGCAAAGAGAATTTGATGACACGACATTCGAAGGTTTGGTCTTTAGCATACAATATTAAGTATCTCAACTTCTTTCGTTAGAACCCCTTGATCTGGCCCTGAGTGACTCTTTGGTAGTCACACCTATTCTGATGGAGATATCCATAAGAGAGCGGCTAGAGAGCCTCCGAGTGACTGCAGCTTCGAAACGATATTTCATACCAGAAGGCTTGCTTGAAACCGTGTTAACAAATTCCATCATCCGAGGTATCATCGAGAAGAGCGATAGAAACTTCCCAAACCAATTGGAGATTCAAAAATATGTCTTGAAGATCAGAGAGGAAGCTTTCAAAATTACGGCCATCCTTATTCTGCTAGGCAAAGAACATTTGCTTGTCAGGCATTTCATACACAAGGAGCTTTTCGATCGCAGATTACCCCTCACGGAAAGTGATCTCCAGGGCATGGAAGAAAATGCGTCCTTTACAAATGAGTTCATTCTCCAGCAATATATGGTGCTCGCACCTCACTTCCGAAAGGGAGCCATCCATCGGGCGCTAGATAATAGTTACATTCTACCTTTTGTAAATGACGATCCGGTTACGGGTGCCGAGGGTGCCTTCGGTGTTGTTTCCAAAGTTGAGATTCACACCAATCATCAAAGTATAGATGTCACGACTAAAAAGGTACTCGTTACACCCTTCCTTCATAACAAATTTGACATTTCCTAACAGACCACAGCCTGTGCTGTTCGCCAGGAAGGAGTTTAGGCTAGATAGGACAACTGAAGCCGAATTCCAAGCCGAGAAGGACGCACTGGAGCTCCTTTTGGAGCTAAAACACGAAAACATTATCGAGCTGTTTGCAACATACGCATACGGCCCTCATTTCAATCTACTAATGCCGTGGGTGGATCTTACACTATTCAACTACTTAAGGAGTGCGAAGCCACCCATCAATTTGACAGAAAAGGTGGCTTTGTTCGAAGAAATGGCCTGTGTAGCTTCTGCACTCGATGCGATTCACAATTTTGAGATTGACAAAGATGGCATAAAACTTGCGCTTATGGGTTGCCATCACGATCTCAAACCCCAAAACATTTTGGTACAAGGAACAAAATTTCTGATAGCCGACTTTGGTCTTGCTCGATTCAAGGAGTTAGACCAACAATCAGAGACCAGATGGAAGTTGGGAACTAGGACATATGGACCACCTGAAGCTGGCTCGGGTACCAAAGTCAGTCGACCTCATGATATATGGTCTTTCGGGTGTATCTTGAGTGAGGTTGCTACGTTTGCACAGCTAGGCCCTACTGGTATAGAGGGGTTTGTATCTCACAGAACGACTAAGGTCACCCCCGAAAGTTCAATCGAAAAAGATTACTTTCACAACAAAACCTCCGTGAAGCCGGAGGTGTTAGAATGGCTTCAGCACCTACACGAACCAGTAACAGACACCATCATGCCTTCTGTCACAACTCTTGTACGCAGATTACTGGATCCGAATCCGAGGACCCGACCAGGAGCAAAATTCGCCCAGGAAGCGTTAGCGGGAATCGTAAAAGTCTATGGAATAGACAAAATTCACGATATGCCTGAGAAAAGAACAAGAGAAAACGATAACCTTCTTTCTACAAATGAAGATGGGAAATATCTCATTCCAACTGGAACAGAGCCAACTAACGCTTCCCATCTACCCAATGAGAAAAGCATTAGATACGTGGAGGATTCTTCTTGGCCTTTGATTCATGTCGCAGCAATGAGAGGGGAACAGCAGACTGTGCACAGAATTCTGACTCTTGAACATCCTCATGCCTCTATAGCTTCCAACCACGAGGGAGATACAGCTCTACACACTGCGGCAAAGTACGGTCAAACAGGTGTCGTCGATACAATATTAAAGTTCAACGCTGGCCATTCACTTCACTCCAATATGGCACTGAGGAAAAATGCTTCGGGGAGGACCCCGCTGCATTTAGCAGCAGAGAACGGAAATAAGGACTGTGCAGTCAAGATCAAGCAGTCGATGCCGGATATTGATCATGTGCGGGATCTACTTGAGGAGAAGGACGATTTCGGCAAGACCCCATTGAATTTGGCTCAGGAGAACGGGCATGACTTTATGTTGGGATGCTTGTCTTCGGCAGCATTTTGTTATTGATCTTCATTGCGGGGCTTGAACATACATTTGTCTTCCTTTTCAGCTATAGCTAGATGCATCTTTTAATTTGAACTAAGGTATAAGTTTCGCATTCTTTCCTCCCATGCAGCTGTGTTAGCGAAAGCTGTAGTTATATCAGTCTCGTCTTGAGACTGCATATAATGATCCCAGTCGTTGCGATGCAACCGTTCTGGGTCGATATGCTTTCCTAAGCTAGGAGTCAGAGTATTAGGAGGGGTTTTGAGTTCTGAACCAGTGCGTGCCTCGTGGTCTCTCAACAGCTCTATGATCTCCTCAAGCCTTTTCTCCGAAATTCTTTTGCCTTCTACTCCAAGTTTGGAGGATCTCTCAGGAAGTTCAAACCTTGAATCATTCTTAAGAAGGAATCCCTCC
>Ga0302325_10025643_pt1 | contig 12249 bp, 10 predicted proteins | sample Palsa_T0_2_FD_201948 | JGI IMG/M metagenome (GOLD analysis project Ga0302325, IMG submission 201948) | Peat permafrost microbial communities from Stordalen Mire near Abisko, Sweden - Palsa_T0_2 | ecosystem: Environmental > Terrestrial > Soil > Palsa > Peat permafrost | place: Sweden: Abisko...
CAGGATCAGCGCGAACACGAACATGCCGAGGATCTCGAAGACGACCCCGGTGTTGTTGATGATGGCGACCAGCCGGACGCCGTAGATGTTCAGCACGGTGATCACCACCAGCGTGATCAGCGCGGTGACCAGCTCGGTGTGCAGGGTCAGGGTCAGGCTGTGCCAGTCGAGGCCGTTCAGCGCCGGGATCAGCGCCAGCGGCAGGGTCCCGACCACGGCGGTCACCGTGAGGATGCCGGCGAACAGGTATATCCACCCGGAGCCCCAGGCGTAACTGCGGCGCGACAGGTACTTGGTCCACTGGAAGACCGAGCCGGCCACGGGGTAGTGACTGGACACCTCGGCGAAGTTCAGCGCGATGATGAACTGGCCGAGCGCCACCACCGGCCAGGTCCAGATGAAGACGCCGCCGATCGTGGTCAGGCCGAGGAAGAACAGGGTGAAGATGCCCGTCGACGGGGAGATGTAGCTGAACGCGACCGCGAACGAGCTGAAGGTGCCGAGCGATCGTTTCAGTTCCTGCTTGTAGCCGAACTGGGCAAGATCCGCTGAGTCACGCTCGTGCCCGCTGCTGACCGGAGTGCTGGCGCTCATCGAGGTCCTCCCCTTGCGATGGGCCGCGGAATTGAGGCGTAGCGTAGGGGCGCGCGCGGCTAATTGTCCAGACCCTTTTGGTCGTTCTGTCTAGACCTTCAATCCGCCGGCCGATTACCCTGCGTTCAGGGCGACCGGGCCCGTCGCGGGCTCCGGGGCGGTCCCGGCGGTCGCATGTCCTCAGGTGGCGGGTCGAGTGGCGGAGGAGGACCCTGCAGATGGTCGACGAGGCAGCGGGCGCGACCGCCGGGCAGGCAGCGGGAACGCTGCCGGCCGCGATCGACGCGGTGCTCAGCCGGGCGCCGAGCCTGGCCGGCCGGCCCCGCGCGGTCCACGAGCTTTCCGGCGGCCTGACCAACCGGAACTACAAGGTGACCACCCCGGATGGCTCGTTCGTGGCCCGGATCTGGGCCGGCGGCGGCGGTGACCTGCTGGCCATCAACCGTGATCATGAGTACGCCAACTCGGTCATCGCCGCGGGCGCGGGCGTCGGCGCTCCGGTGATCGAGTACCGGCCCGCCGACTGCCTGCTGGTCATCGGCTACATCAACGGCCGGACCTACGGCGACGCCGACGTGGCGGACCCGGCCAACACGCCGCGGATCGCCGCCGCCTGCCGCCGGCTGCACGCCGCGCCCAGGTTCGGCAACGACTTCGACATGTTCGAGATCCAGCCGGGATACCGGTCGGTGATCCGGTCCCGCGGGCTGCGGCTGCCGGCCGGCTACGACGACTTCGCGCCCCAGTTCGGGGCGGCGCGGGCGGCGCTGGCGGCGCGCGCCGAGGGCACCGTGCCGTGCAACAACGACCTGCTGGCCGGCAACTTCATCGACGACGGCGAGCGGCTCTGGCTGATCGATTACGAGTACTCGGGCAACAACGACCCGTGCTTCGAGCTCGGCAACATCGCCGCCGAGTCCGGCCTGACCCGCGACGGCCTTGCCGAGCTTGTCAGCGCCTACTACGGGCGGCCCCGGCGCAGCCGGATCGCCAGGGCGGAGCTGTTCGGACTGGTCTCCAGGTACGGCTGGACGCTGTGGGGGGCGATCCAGAGCGCGACGAGCCCGCTGGACTTCGACTTCTGGTCCTGGGCGATGGAGAAGTACGAGGCCGCGTCGGCGGCGTTCACCGGACCGGGGTTCGCCCGGCTGCTTGACGACGTGCAGCGAGGCGACTGACCGCGATGACCTCGCCAGAGCCGCCAGCGCCGCGATCCGGCCCGCCAGCGCCGCGATCCGGGCCGCCAGCGCCGCGATCCGGGCCGCCCGGGCCGGCCCTGCCCGGCCGGGCGCGGGTGGTGATCATCGGCGGCGGAGTGATCGGCACCAGCGTCGCCTACCATCTCACCGCGCTCGGCTGGACCGACGTGCTGCTGCTCGAGCAGGGCCAGCTGTCCTGCGGCACGACCTGGCACGCGGCCGGCCTGGTCGGTCAGCTGCGTGCCTCGGAGTCGGTGACCAGGCTGGTGCAGTACTCGGCTGACCTGTACTCGCGGCTGGAGGCCGAGACCGGCCTTGGGGCGGGCTTCCGCCGCTGCGGCGGCCTCACCGTGGCGCGCACCGGGGACCGGATGACTGCGCTCGCCCGCACCGCTGCCACGGCCGAGGCGTTCGGCCTGAACTGCGAGCTGATCAGCCCGCGACGGGCCGCCGAGATGTACCCGATCATGGATGCCGCCGACCTGGCCGGGGCGATCTGGCTGCCCGATGACGCCGTGGCCGACCCGACCGGCCTGACCGCCGCGCTCGCCCGCGGCGCGAGGCTCCGGGGCGCCGTGATCGCCGAGCGCACCAGGGTCACCGGGATCACCGTGACCGGCGGCGCCGTGACCGGCGTGCGCACCGACGCGGGCGACATCGAGGCGGAGATCGTCGTCAACTGCGCCGGGCAGTGGGCCAAGCAGGTCGGCGCGCTGGCCGGGGTGACCGTGCCGCTGCATTCCGCCGAGCACTTCTACGTGGTGACCGACCAGATCGACGGCGTGCACCGCGACCTGCCGATCCTGCGCGACCCGGACGGCTACACCTACTTCAAGGCGGAGGTCGGCGGCCTGATCGTGGGCGGTTTCGAGCCGGCCGCCAGGCCCTGGGTGGCACCGGACGAGCTGCCGTATCCGTTCGAGTTCCGGCTGCTCGCGGAGGACTGGGAGCACTTCTCCGTGCTGATGGACAGCGCGCTGCACCGCATCCCCGTGCTGGCCGATACCGGGATCAAGAAGTTCTACAACGGCCCGGAGAGCTTTACCCCCGACAACCAGTTCATCCTCGGCGAGGCGCCCGAGTGCCGGAACTTCTTCGTCGCGGCCGGCTTCAACTCGGTCGGCATCGCGTCGGCCGGCGGTGCGGGCCTGGCGCTGGCCGAGTGGATCATCGAGGGCCAGCCGTCCAGCGACCTGACCGCCGTGGACATCCGGCGCTTCGCCCGGTTCAACGGCAACAACCAGTGGCTGCGTGACCGGGTGGGGGAGGTGCTCGGCCTGCATTACGCGCTGCCGTGGCCGAACCGGGAGATGGAGACCGCGCGGCCGTTCCGCCGTTCGCCCGCCTATCACCTGCTCCGCGACGCGAACGCCTGCTTCGGCAGCCGGATGGGCTGGGAGCGCGCGAACTTCTTCGCCCCGCCGGGCGAGCGCGCCGTGATCGAGTACGGCTGGGGCCGGCAGAACTGGCTGCCGTGGTCGGCTGCGGAGCAGCGCGCGGCCCGCCGCGACGTCGTTATCTTCGACCAGACATCGTTCTCGAAGTACCTGCTCACCGGCCCGGACTCCGAGCGGGTGCTGCAGTGGCTGTGCACCGCGGACATCGCCGTGCCGCCGGGCCGGACGGTCTATACCGGGATGCTCGGCGAGCGCGGCACCTACGAGGCCGACATTACCGTGACGCGGCTGTCGGCCGGGGAATTCCTGCTGGTCAGCAGCGCCGCGACAACGGAGCGCGACAAGGACCACATCACCAGGCGGATCCCGGCGGGCGCCCGCGCCACGCTGGCCGACGTCACCTCCTCGCTGGCCGTCTACGGCGTGATGGGACCGCGGTCCAGGGAGCTGCTCTCGCTGATGTCGCGCGCAGATTTCAGTAACGAGGCCTTCCCGTTCGGCGCCAGCCGCGAAATCGATCTCGGCTACTCCACGGTCCGGGCCACCAGGATCACCTACGTCGGCGAGCTGGGCTGGGAGCTGTACGTGCCGGCCGAGTTCGCCGTCGGCGTCTACCAGGACCTGATGGCGGCCGGCGCCGGCCTCGGCGTCGTCAACGGCGGCTACTACGCGATCGAGTCGATGCGGCTGGAGAAGGGCTACCGTGCCTTCGGCCGCGAGCTGACCCCCGACTACAACCCGGTCGAGGCCGGGCTGCTCTTCGCCTGCAAGCTCAAGACCGACATCAGCTTCCTGGGCCGGGAGGCGGTCGAGAAGGCCAGGGCGCTCGGCCCGCGGCGCAGGCTGGTCTCGATCCTGGCCAGCCACCCGGACACGGTGATGTGGGGCGGCGAGCTGGTGCTGCGGGACGGCGTGGCGGCCGGCCAGGTCACCTCGGCCGCCTGGGGCGAGGCGCTCGGCCGCTCGGTCGGGCTCGCCTACATCTGGGATCCGGCCGGCCAGCCGGTCACGGCCGACTTCGCCAGGTCCGGCTGCTACCAGGTGAACGTCGGCGGCGAGCTGCATCCGGCCGCGGTCAGCCTGCGGCCGCCGTTCGACCCCGCGGGAGACCGGGTAAGGGCAGGCTGAGCAGACGGGAGCGCGGCGATGACGATCAGCGTATTCGACCTGTTCAAGGTGGGCATCGGGCCGTCCAGCTCGCACACCGTGGGGCCGATGCGGGCCGCCGCCATGTTCACCGCCGCGCTGCGCGACGACGCGCTGCGCGACGACGTCCGCGGCATCCGCGCCGAGCTTTTCGGCTCGCTCGGGGCCACCGGTCATGGGCACGGCAGCGTTAAGGCCCTTGTGCTTGGCCTTTCCGGCGAGCTGCCGGAATCCGTCGATCCGGTCGCCGCCGGGCCGCTGGTGGCCGGCGTCCGCGAGTCCGGCAGGCTGCGGCTGCCGGGCGGTCGCGAGATCGCCTTCGACCCGGATGAGGACATCGTGCTGCACCGGCGCAAGCGGCTGCCGTTCCACTCCAACGCCATGCGGTTCGCGGCGCTGGGCGCCGACGGCGCCGAGATCAGCGTCCGGACTTACTACTCGGTGGGCGGGGGATTCGTGCTGGGGGCCGGCGAAGCGGGCGAGCCGCTGATCGTGCCGGACGCCACGGTGGTGCCGTTCCCGTTCAGCACCGGCGCTGAGCTGCTCGCGCATACCAGCGAGACGGGAATGGCGATCAGCGGCGTGATGATGGCCAACGAGCTGGTCCGCAGGGACGAGTCCGCGATCTCCGCCGGGCTGCTGGAGATCTGGGCCGTGATGCGCGAGTGCGTCGAGCGCGGCTGCGCGGCGACCGGCGTGCTCCCCGGCGGGCTGAAGGTCAGGCGCCGGGCTGCCGCCCTGCGGGAGACCCTGGAGCGCACCGGCGACGCCGCGGATCCGCTGTACGCGATGGAGTGGGTGACGATGTACGCGCTGGCCGTCAACGAGGAGAACGCGGCGGGCGGGCGGGTCGTCACCGCGCCGACCAACGGCGCGGCCGGGATCATCCCCGCGGTACTGCACTACTACCGCAGGTTCGTGCCCGGTGCCTGCGACGACGGCGTGATCAGGTTCCTGCTGACGGCGGCCGCCATCGGGGTGCTTTTCAAGGAGAACGCGTCGATCTCCGGCGCCGAGGTCGGCTGCCAGGGCGAGGTCGGCTCGGCGTGCTCGATGGCCGCGGCGGGCCTGGCCGAGATACTCGGCGGTAACCCGGCGCAGGCGGAGAACGCCGCAGAGATCGGCCTTGAGCACAACCTCGGGCTGACCTGCGACCCGGTCGGCGGCCTGGTGCAGATCCCGTGCATCGAGCGCAACGCGATCGCGTCGGTCAAGGCGATCACCGCCGCCCGGATGGCGATCCGCGGCGACGGCCAGCATTACGTCTCGCTGGACAAGGCGATCAAGACCATGCGGGAGACCGGGGCGGACATGAAGGACAAGTACAAGGAGACCGCGCGCGGCGGCCTCGCGCTGAACGTCGTGGAGTGCTGACGCGGTGCCGCATGACGTGCCGCGCTGCTGGCGTGACGGCGGCGGGGCCGGCCGGCCTGCACGGTACGCGCTGTACGCGCGGCACGCCGTCCGCCGAACCGCTGTAAGCTAGATCAGCCCCGGCGCTGCGCGCTGGTCAGGCGGCGGAGTAGCTCAGTCAGGCAGAGCAAGCGGCTCATAATCGCTGTGTCGCCGGTTCAAGTCCGGCCTCCGCTACGATCGCGCCGGCGGCGCGGCGCGGTTACCTCGCGGGCATCCGCGGGAACACCGTGAGGCCGCCGCGTGTTCACCGATCGCGGGCAGGTCTCGTGCCGCCCGCGATGACCGAATATCCGCACGGAAGAAAGGCACTCCATCGTGGCTGCCACAGACGTCAGGCCGAAGATCACGCTGGCTTGCCAGGAGTGCAAGCACCGCAACTACATCACCCGCAAGAACCGGCGCAACGACCCGGACCGGGTCGAGCTCAGCAAGTACTGCCCGAACTGCCGGAAGCACCAGCCGCACAAGGAAACGCGCTAACGCTCGCCGCGGCTGGCCCGGCGCGTTCGCCGGGCCGCCCCGGCCCACCCAGCCACGTGATCGCTGCGACCGCGGGAGCACCATGGCCATCAATCGCGACTACCTCGGCCGGACCTTCCCCGCCGCCGATCCGTACGAGGTCAGCCGGGTCAAGATCGGCGATTTCGCCGACGCGATCGGCGATCCGAACCCGGTGTTCCGCGATCGCGCGACCGCGCGGGCGGCCGGGCACGCCGACGTGATAGCGCCGCCGACGTTCGCGGTCGTGATCAGCATGGCGGCCGGCTCCAGCGCCATCGCCGATCCCGGGCTCGGCGTCAACTACGCGATGGTCGTGCATGGCGAGCAGCGGTTCGAGTATTCCCGCCCGCTGATGGCCGGTGATGTCGTCACGGCGCAGGCCACGATCACCGACATCAGGGACGCGGGCCGCAACGTCCTGCTGACCACCAGGACCGAGATCACCACGGTGGACGGCGAGCACGTGTGCACCGCCCACTCCACCCTCGTGGAGCGCGGCGGCGCCGGCTAGCGGTGCAGGGTCGCGGTGCCGCACCACGGGGCCGCGGCGGCCAGCGAAAGAGGACAGGATGCGATCGTGAGCGGGCAGGTCAAGTTCATCGACGTGGAACCAGGCACCGAACTGGCTCCGGAGAGTTACCGGGTCACCCGGCTCAGCCTGGTCAAGTACTGCGGCGCCTCGGGTGACTTCAACGTGATCCACTGGAACGAGCGGATCGCCAGATCGGTCGGGCTGCCGAACGTGATCGCGCACGGCATGTTCACCATGGCGGAGGCCGGGCGGTACGTCACGGACTGGGCGGGCGATCAGGCCGGCCTGCTCGAGTTCGGCGTCAGGTTCTCCTCGCCGGTGGTCGTGCCCGACGACGACGCCGGCGCCACGATCGAGATCAGCGGAAAGATCGAGGAGAAGCTCGACGGCAACCGCGTCGTGCTGGCGCTGACCGCGCGATCCGCCGAGTCGAAGGTGCTCACCCGGGCCCGCGCGGTCGTCCGGCTGCCCTGACGCCACCGCCCCGCCGTCCGGCGACGCCACCGCCCCGCGACGCCACCGCCCGGCCGTCCGGCGCGATCAGCGGCTACCGCGACAGTGCCGGGATGACGATCACGGCGAGCGCGCCCGCCAGCATGAACGGCCCGAACGGCAGCCGCGACTTCCGGCCCGCGCGCCTCGCCGCGAGCAGGACCACGCCCGTGACGGCGGCCAGCAGGTAGCCGCCGAGCACGCCGGCCAGCAGCGCGCGCGGCCCGAACCAGCCGAGGTAGAGGCCGATCAGCCCGGAGAGCTTCACGTCACCCCAGCCCATCCCGGCCGGGTAGATGAGCACCTGCAGCGCGAAGAACAGCCACACCGCGGCCATCCCGATCAGCGCGACTGCGAGATGCCGCCCGCCGCCCGGAACGAACGGCGCGCCGGCCCCGAGCAGCGCCAGGGCGACCGGATACGACGGCAGCGTGAGGACATCAGGAAGCCGCTGGTACCGCGTATCGATCAGCGCGAGCGGCACCGCCAGCACCGCCAGATAGCAGAACGCAGGAAGCTCAGGGCTGGCCCCCAGCCGCAGCCACACCGCCACCAGGCCGGCCGCCGTGATCAGCGCCGCAGCCGGGTACCAGGCACCGAACGCGCTCTTGCTTTCCCCGTGCCCGGCGCGTCGCCGCACCCATCCGGGCAGCGGGAACCGGCCCGCCATGGGCGCGGGTGACTGGCCCGCGGCGCGCTGGCCGGCCGGCCGCCACGGGCTCTCGCCGCGCGCGATCCGGGCGGCGAGCGGCGTCGTCCAGCAGCCCACCGCCAGGCCGGCCACCGCGATCGCGGCCGTCACGATCCAGCCCGTTACGCCCATGTTCCTCCGGTCCCGTGTCATTGGGCCCGCTAGTGATCCTGGCCGGCCCGCCACGCCGCGGGTAGATCACATCGCCGCGGAGGATCCGGCTCGTCCCAGGGTGCGGATCCTCCATGCTGACGGGCATAACGCCGCCCGCGGCGCGCGGTGCCGCTGATTCGGCGCGGCTGCGTGATCACATAGGATGCGGGACCTGGCTCAGGAAATGGAGCACGTGACGTGATGGTGCGCGAGCGGGTGGTACTCGCCGCGTACACGACGCTTGGCCTTGGCGGCGCCGCGGCGCGCTTCATCGAGGCCGGTACGGACGAGCAGATCGTCGGGGAGGTCCGGGCCGCGGACCGGCGCGGCGAGCCGGTGCTCGTCCTCGGCGGCGGCAGCAACGTCGTCGTCGCCGACGCGGGCTTTCCCGGCCTGGTGCTCAGGATCGCCACCAGCGGCATCGTTGCCGTGCCCGACGGCGACCGGGTCGCCGTCAGCGTCGCGGCGGGCCAGGACTGGGACTCGGTGGTCGGCTGGTGCGTCCGCGGCGGACTGTCCGGCATCGAGTGCCTGTCCGGGATCCCCGGCCTGGCCGGGGCGACGCCGATCCAGAACGTCGGAGCCTACGGCCAGGAGGTGGCCGGCACCATCGTCGCCGTGCGCGTCTACGACCGGCAGCGCGACGCCATGACCGAGCTGTACGCCGCCGACTGCGGATTCGGCTACCGGACCAGTTCCCTGAAGCGCGCAGCGGCGGCCCAGCAGCCCGGGGCTGGCGCTGCCACGGGCAGGTTCGTGGTGCTCGGCGTGACCTTCCGGCTGGCCCGTGATCCGCTGTCCGGCCCGATCAGGTACCCCGAGCTCGCCCGTGCGCTCGGCGTCGCCGAGGGCGGCAGGGTGCCGCTGGCCGCCGCGCGCGCGGCGGTACTCCGGCTCCGGCGGAGCAAGGGGATGGTGCTCGATCCCGCCGATCCGGACACCCGGAGCGCGGGATCGTTCTTCACCAATCCCGTCCTCGATCTCCGGCAGCTCGCCAGCCTGGAAGACGTGGTCTCGGCCGCGTGCGCCCCCGGCACCCGCGTCCCGCGCTTCGCGGCGGGCCCAGGCCTGGTCAAGGTACCAGCCGCCTGGCTGATCGAGCACGCCGGCTTCGCCAAGGGCTATCCGGCCAGCGGCCAGCCGGGCAGTAGTGAGTCGTCCGGCGGCCAGCCGGCCAGCGGCGAATTGGCTGGTCAGGGTATGTCCGGCGCGCGGATCTCGACCAAGCACACGCTTGCCCTCGTCAACCCAGGCGGCGCCACCACGGCTACCCTGCTCGCGCTGGCCAGGGAGATCAGGAACGGCGTCCGCGACCAGTTCGGGGTCGAGCTGGTCAATGAGCCGGTCCTCGTCGGCGCCAGCCTCTGAGCCGGCGGGTAAGTCAGGCCGCGGGTAAGTCAGGCCGGCGGTTGAGTCAAGCCGGCGGGTCAGTCAGGCCGACGGGTCAGTCAGGCCGGCAGGTCAGTCAGGCCGGCGCCTGGTTTCGCCCGGGCGGTGCGTCAGGTCGCGCCGGCGGCTGAGCTGGCCGGGGATCGCGGCGGGCATGCCGGGTCCGGCGCGGCCAGCCAGGCGTCGATCCCGGCCAGCAGCCCGGCGCGGATCAGCGCCGGCGCCGCCGAGCCGCGCACCGACATCCGCGCCAGCTCGGCCAGCTCCGCGTCCGGAACCTGGTGCGCCTGCCGGGCCATCTCGTACTGCGCGATCAGCCGGTGGCCGAAGAGCAGCGGGTCATCGGCGCCGAGCGCCACCTGAACACCGGCATCCAGCAGGATTCGCAGCGGAACGTCGGCCGGGCTGGCGGCGACCCCGAGAGCCACGTTGGAACCAGGGCAGACTTCGAGTGTGGTCCGGCGCGCTGCGATCCGTTCTGCCAGCTTGTGATCTTTTGCCGCTGCCACACCATGCCCGATGCGGTCGGCGTTCAGGGTATCCAGGCAGGCCAGGACACTGGCAGGGCCGCAGAGCTCGCCGCCGTGCGGCACCGCGAGCAGCCCGGCCCTGGCCGCGATGCGGAAGGCCGGAGCGAAGTCAGCCGCTGTCCCCCTGCGCTCGTCGTTGCTCAGCCCGAACCCGGTCACGCCGTGGCCGGCCAGCCCGGCCGCCAGCCGGGCCAGCGTTCTGGCTTCCAGCGGGTGCTTGGTCCGGTTGGCCGCGATAATGACGCCGATGCCGACGCCGGTGGCCGCCGTCGACTCCGCAGCGGCGTCGAGCACGAGCTCGGTCATCGACGTGATGCCGCCGAAATGCGCCGCGTAGCCGGACGGATCCACCTGGATCTCCAGCCAGCCGGATCCCTCCGCCCGCTCATCCTCGGCGGTTTCCCTGACCAGCCGCCGCAGGTCGTTCTCCGTCCTGATGACCGACCTCGCGATGTCATACAGCCGCTGGAACCTGAACCAGCCGCGCTCGTCGGCCGCGCTGAGCTGGGGCGGCCAGCTGGCGCTCAGCGCCTCCGGCAGCCGGACGCCGTGCTGCCTCGCCAGCTCGACCAGCGTGGCATGGCGCATGGAGCCGGTGAAATGCAGATGCAGGTGCGCCTTGGGGAGCGCGGCGATTGGCCGTGCCATCAGGCTGGCTGCGAGGGCCGGCTCAGCTGGCCTGCCCGATCAGCTTGGCGAGCCGGGTGAGCCCCTCCTCCAGGTCGTCGTCGCCGAGCGCGCACGACAACCGGAAGTACCCGGGCGTGCCGAACGCCTCGCCCGGCACGACGGCGACATCCGCCTGCTCCAGCACGATCTCGGCCAACTCGGCCGTGCTGCCCGCGCGGCGTCCGCCGATCTCCTTGCCCAGCACGCCCTTGACCGACGGGTAGCAGTAGAAGGCGCCCTCTGGCAGCGGGCAGGTCACCCCGGGAATCTCGTTCAGCATGGCGGTCATGGTGAGCCTGCGCCGGTCGAAGGCGGCGCGCATCTGGGCGACCGCGGACAGGTCGCCGGTCACTGCCGCCAGGGCGGCTGCCTGAGCCACGTTGCAGACGTTCGAGGTCAGGTGCGACTGCAGGTCAGAGGCGGCCTTGACCACGTCCGGCGGCCCGATCAGCCAGCCCACCCGCCAGCCGGTCATCGCGTACGTCTTCGCCACGCCGTTCACCACCACGCACCGATCGCCGATCTCCGGCGCCGCCACCGGGATCGAGCTGAACCGCGCGTCGCCGTAGACCAGGTGCTCGTAGATCTCGTCCGTGATCACCCACAGGCCGCTGGCCGCGGCCCACCGGCCGATCTCGGCGACAAGCTCCGGCGGGTACACGGCGCCGGTCGGGTTGGACGGGGAGACGAAGAGCAGGACCTTGGTGCGCTCGGTACGGTGCGCCTCAAGGTCGGCGACCGAGGTCAGGTAGCCGGAATGCTCGTCGGTGAGCACCGGCACGGGGGTGCCGCCGGCCAGCGCGATCGCCTCCGGGTACGTGGTCCAGTACGGGGTGGGCACGAGCACCTCGTCGCCCGGGTCAAGCAAGGTGGCGAACGCCTGGTAGACCGCGTGCTTGCCGCCGTTGGTCACGAGCACCTGACCAGGGGCGACGTGATAGCCGGAGTCCCGCGCGGTCTTGGCCGCGATCGCTTCCCTGAGCTCCGGCAGCCCGGCGGCCGGAGAGTACTTCTGCATTCTCAGCTCGGCGCAGGCCCGCTGCGCGGCGGCCACGATGTACCCGGGAGTCGGGAAGTCTGGCTCGCCGACGCCGAAGCCGATGACCGGCCTGCCCGCCGCCTTGAGCGCCCGTGCCTTGGCGTCCACGGCCATCGTGGCCGATTCCGCGATTGCCGATACCCGTGCCGAGATGCGCTGGTGAGAAGATTCCATGGATCCATGGTGGCACTAGAAGCGGTCCGATGTGGCGCGCTGGGCGTCAGGCCGGCGCCGCCGCCGGCAATGGCCTCCGGCCGTATCCGGCAATGGCGTGCTGGCATGGCCACCGCGGTTCGACGCCGGGGCCGCGGGCGACGTACACTTCTGGATCTGGTGGCGGTCCACCAGGTGGTCGGTGCATGCCCGCACGGGCCGTCACAGGGCAGTAGCTCAACTGGCTAGAGTCCCGGTCTCCAAAACCGGCGGTTGGGGGTTCGAGTCCCTCCTGCCCTGCGCTTACGGTCCGTGAATGTCGCGGGCCGGCGGCGGCGCGAGCCGTCA
>Ga0302325_10025645_pt1 | contig 12249 bp, 11 predicted proteins | sample Palsa_T0_2_FD_201948 | JGI IMG/M metagenome (GOLD analysis project Ga0302325, IMG submission 201948) | Peat permafrost microbial communities from Stordalen Mire near Abisko, Sweden - Palsa_T0_2 | ecosystem: Environmental > Terrestrial > Soil > Palsa > Peat permafrost | place: Sweden: Abisko...
TCCCCTTGATGGGTTCGACTGCCACGCCGCCACACGCGTTGCAGCGGGGGTGGCACCCCGACCCGTACGGACGCCACGAAGCGCGCTACTTCTCCCTGGACGGAAAGCCGACGCGCCTCGTGAGTGACGCCGGCAAAACGTCGCATGACGCCTTTGCACCGGAGCTCAGCCCCCTGTTGCTTTCGACCGCCTCGACGTCACACCCCGCCGCGGACCGTGGCCATGAGGAACGCCAACTTGCCAGACGGGATGTAGCTCAACCCGTTACGAGCGATGGCTTCGAATCGCACGACCAGGGTCCGCATGATCCCGGAGAGATCGAGAGCGGCGAACCGCTGCAGGCCGATCTTTCGTCGTCCGACTCTCCGATTGCCGCAACTTCATCTGGGCCGGCCGTGAACGCTTCGGATTCGGCACCTCCAGCGCCGATGGCTGGCCGGCCGCCCACCGACACAGAGTGGGAAAACCGCAAGAGAGTCGCGATCATTGGTGCAACTGTTGGCGCCGTGGCGCTTGTGACCGCGTTGGCCCTGACGATTGGCCCGAGCGGGAACGGCGCCGCACATCGATCCACGGGCAGCGTGAACTCCACCATCACGACGTCGAGCCTTCCCCCCTCCTCTCGGCGCGTGACACCGACCACCGCCGCCACCGCAGCCCCGTCGGCGACAACCCCTCCAACAACCGCGGCCACTACGACGACTCTCCACACGACGACGACCACCGAGACGCCGACCACCGAGACGCCAACGACCCGTGCCGCGACGACCTCCGCCACGAAGACGACCCCTACGACAACGACGACCCATGCGACAACGACGACCGCATCGAGTGCGAGGCCCGGGAGCAGTGTGCCGGTCACGACCTCTCCGACTCAGACAGGAGCGGGGTCGCCGACCACCACGACGCAACCAGCGCCCACTGCCCCGGTCACCTCCTTCGGAGATGGCACCTACGAGGTGGGGTCGCAGATAGTGGCGCTGACCTACCGCGCGGCGGGAGGCACCGACTGCTCTTGGGCACGGTCGAGCAGTCTCGGTGGAGCCGCCAACGACGTCATCGCCGACGGCGACGCGTTGGGCCCGGCGATCGTGACCATCGCGCCATCGGATGCCGCGTTCGAGTCTGACGGCTGTGGGACCTGGTCACCCGCCCCGACGTCAGGCCCGGAGGCGACGACCATGGGCGACGGGACGTGGGCCGTGGGCACCGACATCGTCGCCGGCACATACCAAGCCACCAGCACCGGTTCATGCTATTGGGCGCGTCTCAGTTCGTTCAGTGGAGAGGGTGGTGCCATCATCACGGACGGCGATGCCGCCCCGGGTCCATTCACGGTCACGATCAGTCCAAGCGACGTGGGCTTTCTCAGCAGCGATTGTGGCGAGTGGACACTCGTCGGGTGAAGGCATACAGCGGGTGGACCGGCTGCCCCGACCTGATGTGCCGGCTGGGCTGGGCTGGCGCGGCGAATGTCAGATTGAGAGTTCGTGCATCGTCCGCACGTGGCTCATCAGCTCTTGTTGGATGTTCTCCAGAAGGGCCCGGGCGTCCTCGTCGTCTTGCTCTCCCTGCGCGGCCGTGACGTGAGCTGAAAGTTGGTCGAGATGCTCGAGGATGGTTCGGCGAACCTCTTCGTCGGTAGGACTTCCCGGCCAAAGGTTCGGGGGTACCCGTCCCGCGACGCTCACCAAATTCCCGAGAGCGGAGGCACCAAGTTTCTCATCCTCCTCCATCAGGAGGCTCGCCCAGCTCCTGAGGTCCTCAAAGAGCCGGTCGAGCTCCCCGTGGATCTCATGGGTGTAGGGAACCTTTCGGTAGGCCTGCTTGACATCCTGCACCACGTCGATGACCTCACTCAAGACCCCGTTGAGAGCGTCGATCGCATCATTTGGTGGCATGTCGCTGAACCTACGCCTTCTTTCGCGCAGTACTGAGGGTGATGGTGTGGCGGGCATACGCAGGCTATCCGTCGTATCTCGAGCCTGCCACCAGGAACGGATCGTGCTTCGACGGGCTGAATTCGCGTGTGCCTCGCCAAGGAGCGGTCTCGACCCCTCACGCGACATCGGCCGCACCAACCGGCGGGCGTTGCGCCGTGCTCCGGGCCATGACCATCCGGACGAGGTCTACTCGAGAGTTGATGTCCAGCTTGCGGAAGATGTGTCGCAGGTGAGAGTCGACGGTGTGGGGCGACAGGAACAGTCTGGCGGCAACCCGTCGATTCGTCAGGCCTTCGGCGACCAGTTCGCTCACGGAGTGCTCCGCCTCGGTGAGGCTGTCCCAACCGAACGTGGGACGAAGCGGCTTTGTCGGATGAGGGCGCCGTGACAGTGACACTTGGTCGGTCGAGGCGGCGAATCGGACCAGCGCGCCGGTAACCAGCCGTCCGTCAACTATCGACTCGAGTGAGACGTCGAGCGCACTGCCGCCGGCCAGAGTGAAGCGGGGCACGCTCGGCCCAGGAAGGCTCAGGTTGCGAGAAACGAAGTCCCATAGGCGTGAGTGGTCTGACCCGGGCAAGAATCGAGCGGCTGCCGTGTTGGTGAGAAAGGTGGTTCGGCTCACGGCAGCCAGAGGGCGGCGCGTGTGCCGGCGGGCCTCCAAGAACTTTGCCTGGACCAGACGGTCGAGTTCCGAGGAATCGTTCAGGAGTCGCTGCTCACCCTCTCGCGCCGCGCGGCCGACCATCGGCAGCAGCAGTTGATTGGCTGCCCTCGTCGAGCAGACGAAAGCCAGTGCACCGAGTACTCGCTCCGTGTGGGGATCATGGAGTGGCGCGCCCGCGGTGGCCATGTTTGCGAGGGCGTCAGCGAAGTGCTCGTCTCCGTGGACCAGCGACGGCATTCCGCTGACAAAAGCCGCGCTGAGTCCATTCGTCCCCGCGTGCTCGATGCCCCACAGGTACCCCGGCGAGAGCGTCAGCTCATTGAGCCGGGCCTCCTCGAGCGGACCAGCTGCTCTCCTGTCAACGACGCGACAGCGTTCGCCGGCGAGGACGACACTGATCTCCGTTGACGCAAGGTCGACGCCCCAGCGCTCGACAACCGGCGTTGCAGCCCGAAATAGGCGGTCGTCGCCCCCGTCGCCACCGTCGAATGGAAGTTGGAGCTGGTCTGGCCGTAGCCCGAGAGCAGCTGACTGCCGCCAAGAATCGATGATCTCCCCGCGCAATCCGAGGCTCGGTGTTTCGCCGGCCAGGACCGGTGCGACATCGGGGCGGACGATCCCGGCGGCGTCATGACGCAGGGTGGCGCCGCGACAACCCCAGCCCTGTCTCGGTTCGGCTGTCTCTCGTTGTGCGATGACCATGAGGCGAAGCTAAGCCAGTCCCCGGGTCCTCGAATCCCGCAAATCCTGAGTTTCGATACCCTCAAAAACCTCCCGAATCCTGAATCTCGTAGTTCCGAGTCATAAAAGCCCAGGTGAAGATGGCTACGCGTCGGCACGGAAAGGCAGCGGGGAGGCCTCCTTGACGGCTCCAGAAGGCGCCCTCCGGGTCGGCGGACCGGCGACGCAGTCCCCTGTCCGGGTATCGGCACGGATGAGAGGGCGGAATCCCCGACCGGCAGTGGTAGCCAAATAGGAGGCCGGCCGCCAGCCAAGGGGAGAAGCGCCGCCGCCCGACCACCTGGTTCAGGGCCGGAACACGACGCACAGGGCCACTCCGGTGAGCAGTCAGTCCACACTTGTGGCCAAGTACGCGTCGAGATACACAAGGCTGGTGCAGAGACAGCGACACGCGAGTTCAAACGACTCAGGTGCACCCGATGGAAGGGCGGAGGCAGACAGAACCTCCATCGCTCTGTAGGCGCCTACAAGGTGGAGAATTGCCGACGCGAGTGATTCCTCGCATTCGGACTTGGTTATGGAGGCACAGGCCGTTTGAGGATTGGACTCTCGAGCGGGGCGAATTTCCCTGTCGGACGTACCGGTAGCCATCTGCATCACAACCTCCGGAACGAGATGCTTCCCTAGCCTCGTCTCGACGCCATGGAGTGCAGGTGCGTCACGCCCGCAATTGCCCTGCGTCGAGGCACGCCTGCGTCTGTAGGGATCGCGGAGCTCCCGGAATCGGGGCCCTGCCGCCATCCGCGCTTTCGTAAACCGCCAGAATTCGACACTACAATTGTCGAGTTCTTTGAGAGCTGCGCGGATATTCTCGGATATGAAGTGAAGGGGAATTACCGATCCGCTCTGCGATCGAGATGACGCATCCACGTCTTCGACGATCAGAAACCCTGAAAGAAGATGGCACATGGCGTCAGCGAGGAAGGACTCGCAGGCCATCGGCGTATCTGGACCGTTGGCATTGTCAGCGGCCCGCCGCTCTGCGACGGGGAGGTGCCGCTCGGCTATTGAGTCCGGCTGTTGCAAAGTGAGCATCGCTCGATTCCTCTCATTCCGTTGGGCATGCTTTGGGTGCTGTCGGTTCGACCATGGGTGGCTGCGTGGAGCCTCTCCCATTTCCGCTTCCTACGACTGCGTACATCGTCTGCCTCGGTCTGCTCCCGCGCATCCCGTGTACGCGTGTACGAATGCCGGGTTCGCCCTCGTCAAAGCCGCTGTGTACTGGAAATGACGCACCCGCGTGATTCCCTGACACCACCGTTCCTCCACAATTGGTCGTTACCAATCCACTCCATGGGGTGGACCCTGGGAGAGCGTAGAACCGACAGTTTCGCCTTGCCCGGGCCCGCCAAATGGGCTGGATAGATTAGAACCGATCTCCGTGATTTAATTAATTCGACGCAACCACACTGCTGTCGATGCATATGGCCCCGAAGGGAGCAGGAGTGTCAGTCGACGTGGGACACCACCTCACCATTGCCGAGCGCGCAGCTATCGGAAGGGCAGCGCGAAAGGCATCTCCGAGGGTCAGTCACGCAGAATGGAGCCAGAGTCAACGCACCCTCAATCCTCTCGCACTCTTGGAGGAACAGGCAACGGCGCGGGTGCCCCGCTTAGTGCCGATCCGCTATCAGCGGATGGCCGCTTCCCCCTTCTCCTATTACCGCGGTGCCGCCCTACCAATGGCGGCCGACTTGGCCACGGTTCCACGTTCGGGCCTCGAAGTACAACTTTGCGGAGATGCCCACCTTGCAAACTTCGGCGGATTCGCCTCGCCGGAGCGAGACCTGGTATTCGATGTAAACGACTTCGACGAGACTCACCCTGGGCCATTCGAGTGGGACGTAAAGCGCCTCGCGGCAAGCTTGGAGATCGCCGGCCGAAGTCGAAGCTTCGATAGCCAAACGAATCGTAAAATCGTACTTGACGCTGCCTCGACCTACCGTGCGGCCATCCGCCAATTCTCCGGACTCAACAGGCTTGACGTTTGGTATGCCAAGCTGGACTACCCGGCCATTATGAAGATTTGGGGCCGGGAGGCGAGCGAGGCAACCCTGGCCACCATGAAGCAGACCGTCGCCAAGGCAACTTCAAAGGATCGCCTGAAGGCACGAGACAAGCTCACGCACCTGGTAAACGGTGAGCTCGAGTTTCTGAGCGACCCACCGCTGCTGGTCCCTATCGAAGATCTCTTTTCTGAACCAGACCAGGCGAACCGCCTGGAAGCCACTCTTCGCAACGCGCTCGAGTCCTATCGTCATACCCTTTCATCCGATCGGAGAGCACTTCTCGACACCTTCCGCTATGTAGCCATGGCCCGGAAGGTGGTTGGTGTCGGCTCAGTGGGTACTCGCTGCTGGGTAGCCCTCTTCGTCGGCAATAACAACGACGACCCACTTTTCCTGCAGGTAAAGCAGGCAGACGCCTCGGTACTCGAGCGCTTTACCTCCCCGAGCAAGATGTCACACAGTGGTCAACGAGTCGTGGAGGGTCAGCGTCTCATGCAGGCGGCCAGCGACATCTTTTTGGGTTGGCAACGGCTTATCGAACTCGATGGACACGCCAGGGACTACTACGTCAGACAGCTCTGGGACTGGAAGGCATCAGTTTCCGTCGACACCATGGATCCAAAGTCACTTTGTGTCTATGGAGGCATCTGTGCGTGGACCTTGGCCCGCGCACACGCTCGATCTGGCGATCCCGTCGCATTGGGCGCCTACCTCGGCGCCAGTTCCACCTTCGATCAGGCGATCGCCGATTTCGCGCTCTCTTACGCCGATCAGAATGAAGTCGATCATCAATCGCTCGTCGGCGCCATTGCTTCTGGAAACATCAAAGCGAAGGTCGATAAGTAGGAGGTCAACGGTGAAGCGCCCAGGGGCGGCGCACGCCGGCCCGACTCTCTCAGTGTCGATTCCGGGCGACTATGGCGAGGAAGGCGATCGCGGGCGCTCCCGCCACGACGACGAGGTTGACCTTCCGGAGGTCCGTCACGGACTTCTTCGCGTTGGCTTGCGCCCTCTGAGCCGCCTCCACAACGCGCCCAGCCCCGTCGAGCACATTCTCGGCCTCGTTGATCCGTTCCTCTGCCGTCTCCAGTCGAGTTGCAAAATCCGTCATCAGGGTCACCTTTCTTTCTCAATTTGACACCTCGACACAGGGTGTTCTCTCGGGTCCCTCGCAACATCCCGCACCCGCGTGAAAGGACACGGGATTAGTCGGACATCGATCCGGTGACGGCATTTGCGTGAACTCTTCCGACGGCCATCGGGATCACACATCATCGTGATCCTCAGACGGGTCGGGGTACACGAAGTCACGTGATGCAGCGGCTGGTTTGGTGGCTCAGCATGAACTTGTCACCGCGCGTGACACGCACCACGAGCTATCGGCCCTTGAGGAACTCGAGCGAGAGAGGAGATCGGGCATGACATGTAGAGGTGAAGGTTGGGTCATCTTCGCAGCGACTGCTCTTGGCATCACCGGTGTCATGCGAATTTTTGATGCCATCTGGGCGTTCAACTATCACGGCGCACTTCCAGATCGCCTACAGGGTGCGGTCTTCGGAGCGAGTCTCACGACATACGGCTGGCTGTACATCGTCGAGGCCGTCATTCTCATCCTCGCCGCGGCCGGGGTGATCGTGGGATCACAGGTAGGTCGTTGGGTCGGCATCATCGCCGGAGCACTCGCGTGTATCAGTGCCATCTGGCTCATGCCCTTCTACCCTGTCTGGTCTATCACCTATATCATCCTGGGGCTGTTGGTCGTCTACGCGCTTGCCGCGTACGGCGGCGAACCTGTCACCGCGTGATCTACGAGTCTGGCGGCAACTGGACCGCTTCGACGCCGGAGATCGATGATCCACCTTTCATGGATGTTCGCCGTGCTCAGCCCCGGGTGATCACCGTAGAGATGGTGGGCGGCTCGGCAATCTCCTTCAGGGAAGCTGCGAGCAACGCTGTGCGTGTGACGGCGATGAGCATTCGCAACATCCAGTCCGTGGAAGTGCTCTGGAGCAGCGCTGACCTGGCTCCCGATGGCGCAGTGACCTTGTACAAAGTGGGATGCAGCATCGCGTTCGTGATTGAAGGCGCCCGGGGCGCCGGTGCGGGAGGTTCGGCTCGGCGCGAGGCGCCGAAAGGGCAGCTTCCGCTCGACTCTCGGCCAACGAGCGAGCGCTCAAACCCCGTATCTGCGGGATGTCTGGGAGGGGCCGCCGATCACAAGATAGTTGAGGTCAAGAATCCACCGAAAGGACGACCATGCGCAAGCCAAACAACCTGTTGGAAGAGGACGTCAAGGACGAACTCGAGTGGGACCCTGCCGTCGAGGACAGCCGGATCATCGTCAAGGCCAGCGACGGGGAAGTCACCCTCAGTGGAGCCGCGCTGACGTACTACGAGTCGGTGCGAGCGGCCGAAGACGCCTTCGGCGTGGGTGGGGTGACCGCGGTCGACAACCAGTTGGTCGTTGGTCTCACTGGTTCAGCCATTGCCGATGCCGACATTCTCGCCGACTGTGTGCTCGCGCTCGATAAAGACAAGGTCGTTCCGGGCGGTTCGGTGAGCGTGAGCGTGGACGATGGCTGGGTGACTCTCACCGGGCAAGTCCGCCGCCATTTCCAGCGTCGGGCAGCAGCGTACGCCGTCAGGCGAGTCGACGGGGTTCTCGGCGTTTCCAACAGCATCGTCCTCAACTCCGATCCCATCCCGAGCGATGTGGCCAACCGGATCAGCCGCGCGTTCAGACGCAACGCCATAATCGACGACTCTCTGATCGACGTCAGCGTTACCGATCACACCATCTACCTCGACGGCACCGTGGGCTCGTGGTACGCCATGGACAAGGCTGTGGACACAGCCTGGGATGCGCCAGGAGTCAGCTACGTGGTCAACCGGCTGACGATAATTCCGTAACTCGGCACCCACCCCCCAGGGCGCCTTGCGGTGCCCCGAAGAGCCCGGCCCTTGGGCATACCTGAACAGGGCCGGGCTTGCGGGGTACCGCCGGAACAACGAAACGGTGAAAGAAATGAAGGAGATCTCAAATGTGGCCCCTGAGGAAGAGCCAGCGTAGGGGTCGAGCGTCGAATCATAAAGGTGTCGCCGAAGTCGAGGCATTCCTCTCCGGTCACTATGTGCGGTATCTCGTGGACAACAAGCGCCCTGTCCCGGCATGGGCTTGGCTGAACGAACTCGCCCACGGAAGTCATGACGACATCACTGCCCTCACCGTGAGCGAACCTCGGCGACGCACTCTCTGGAACACCAACGCATGGGAAGAAGCCGTGGCGTTCCTCGCACAAGAGTTGGTGAGCCAGGCGCCGCGGCGAGGGCGCACTCTGAGCGAACTGCAACGCTCGACCCTGATACCGCTGGAGCTCGAACTGGCTGGGAGAAGCCGCCGGTGGTCCTATCTGACACCCGCTCAGTTCGTTCTTACGGTGCTGAGTGCGCTTGATCGCCCTGCAAGCCGGCACATGTAGTGGTCTTCTTTGTCGTGGCGTCACGGCGTCATCACCACCACGCTCGACGAGGCAAAACCAGTGCCGTGACCGTCACACCTTCGCCACCGGCAGCCGCCGCCGTGCGCGAGAATTAGTTGATGAGCAGCGATCGATCAGAAGCGGGTCCTCGTCCGAGTAGCGGCTTTGCGCCGTGCTTCCCGGTCCGTGACGTGCGGGCAGCACTCGCACACTATGAACGGCTTGGTTTCGACGTGATGCCGTTCGAGGACGGGATGGAGTGGGCGTGGGTGCGGTTCGGCGCTGCGGAACTCCATCTCTTCCTCAAGAGGAACCACGACCCGAACACCACGGCGGCTGCGGCGGACCTCATGGTCGACGATGTCGACGAACTTGAGCGCGCATGGAGCGCCACGGGAGCGAGCGGAACGAGCGATCCCTACGACACCTCATACAAGATGCGAGAGGCCGTCCACGTCGACATTGACAACAACCTGATCAGGATTAATTCTTCCCTCAGGAAGTGACCAGACCGAGGCAACTGGGACATTCGTCTACCCAATTCAGCATTCAGGGTCGGTAGAAGTCATCACCCCCGCCAACCGACCTTGCGGCACGAGGATGCCAGGTCGGCTTGCCCCCGGGGCGAAGGGTGCGCTCTAACGGCACCCCCCAGCCGGGTGACGGATAATGCCGATTGCTGGCCGGCCCTACCCGACTCTTCGCTGCCACTCGACCGTCAAAAGGCGCGTGTCACGACCGGATGAAGGCCAGCAGATCACGGTCGATCGTCCCGGCTTCGGTGATCGCCATGCCGTGCGAGAATCCGGGGTAGATCTTGAGTGTCCCGTCCTGGACGAGCTTCACGGCCAAAACAGAGGAATCTGCGTAGGGGACGATCTGGTCGTCATCACCGTGAAGGAAAAGGGCCGGCACGTCGATCTTCTTCAGATCTTCGGTGAAGTCGGTTTCGGAAAACTGTTCGATGCAGTCGTAGGAGGGTTTGATGCCTGACTGCATGCCGAGACGCCAGAACTCATCTTCCACGGCCTCGGAGACCTTGGCGTTGGGCCGGTTGTAACTGAAGAAGCCCACGCTCGTGTCCTTGTAGAACTGGGACCGGTTCTCCACGAGACCGGAACGAAGCCCGTCGAAAACCGAGAGCGGCAGACCACCGGGATTGTTGTCGGTCTTCAACATGAGCGGAGGTACCGCTCCGATGAAGATCATCTTCGCCAGGCGCGACGTGCCGTAGCGGCCAACGTAGCGTGCGATCTCCCCCCCGCCCATCGAGTGGGCGATCAGGGTGAGATTGGCCAGGTCGAGCTGCTCGATCAGGCCCGCCAGGTCATCGGCCCAGGTGTCGTAGTCGTTGCAGTCCCACGTCTGGGTGGAGCGCCCATGACCTCGGCGGTCGTGTGCGATCACGCGGTAGCCCTGCTGGCCGAGGAAGAGCATCTTCGCATCCCACGCGTCCGCATTCAGCGGCCAACCGTGCGAGAAGAAGATCGGATCTCCGAGGCCCCAATCCTTGTAGTAGATCTCGGTTCCATCGGCAGCAACGAAAAGCGGCACCGTACCGTTCCTCCTGATTTTCCATGGTCTCTTTGATGAGTTGATGGCGGCGTATCCCTACGCATTACGGCATCCCCACAATCCTGGACGCACTAAATCAATATTCACGAATCCGGACCTACGATCATCACGCGTTCGCGTGTGTCCTTCATCCCGTCCACCCGCCCCTCCCCTGCCGGACCTGAGCCGACTGCCCAGATGCCGAGGAGGTGCCGTTTTGCGTCGAAACCCGAGTTCCGCCGGTCGCTCTCGTTCGATTACGCGACTGCACAATGAAATCTCCGCGATCGTAACGCGACGCACCGCTCGGGAAGACGTTGCCATCGGGCATGCTGAGGTGGACGAGCTTGTCGCAGGAAGGGCACGAATCGAATGTCAAAGACCAAGAAACGGCTGGCGGCCGGTGCAGCCGGGCTACTCGTTACCGTGGCTGCGGCGTTGAGCGCCATCACCATTTCGAGTGCCGCCGCCCCGACGGAGGGTTCCACGGTGCCTGACGCCGCAGTGCCGGTGGCACCGTTCACAGCCGGTACCCCGTTCTCGAGCGGACAGGAGATCAACGTCGTCATACCGGCCAACAGCCTTTTTGTTGCCACCGCATCGGTGAACGTCGTCGAGTGCGCCGCCCCCGACGGCGTCCCGCCCACGCTGCCCCTCAATTGCGATGGCAACACCATTCAGGGCCCGACGATCCTCCCCAATTCCGACGGTTCGATCAACCTCCAGTCGGAGGGGGACGGGCTCTATACCCTCTACGCCCTGCCCGACTCCATCACGCTGGGCGAGAGTTCGAGCAATCAGGTCACGTGTGGCGACACCGCCGCGACCGAGTGCGTGCTGTATATCGGGGACAATCAGGGGGACTTCACCCAGCCCCACGTGTTCTCCCAGCCCTTCTACATCGCACCCAACGCAACCGACGGTGGGACTCCGGGAGGCGACGGCTCCGCGCCGGCCACCACGACGGCCCAGCCCACGACCGTGTCGACCTCGCTGTCGGGAGGCGGGCAGAGCGGGACGAGCATCAGCGTGCCGACGGGCACGGCGGTGACCGACACGGCCACGCTGAGCGGCACCAACGCCGCCACGGCCACGGGGACCGTGACCTACAACGTCTACTCCGACTCGGCCTGCACCACGCTGGCCAGCGGAGGCGGCGGCACGGCCGAGACCATCACGACGGCCGGGACCCTGCCTCCCGCGGCACCGGTCACCTTGAGCACGGCCGGCACCTATTACTGGGGGGTCACCTACTCGGGCGACTCGAGCAACCAGACCTCGTCGAGCACCTGCGGCACCGGCGGGGAGGTCGAGACGGTCGCCAGCGCCACGACGACGGCCCAGCCCACGAGGCTCAGGACCAGCCTGATCGGCGGCCGTAGCACGAACGGGCGCGATTTCCGGTGGGAAGGCCGCATTGTGGCAGTCATCGCCCGAGCGTCGGTGACCGACACGGCCAGGCTCAGCGGCGTTAACGCGGCCACGGCCACGGGGACCGTGACCTACACGGTGTACACCCAGCAAACCGTTGCGAAGAGCCATTTCCGGTATTGGCACTGGGTGGTGCTCGGCACCGCGGGCACGGTCACGGTCGCCGCTGGCAACGTGCCAATGTCGAACGCAGTGACCCTTCCAGAGGGCATCTACGAGTGGCGCGCCGTGTATTCGGGCGACTCGGCCAACAAACCCTCTTCGAGCCGCTTCGGCTCCGAGACCGAGATCGTCATACCGCCAACGCAATGCCGGACCGGGTCGATGACATCCCCAGCCAGCTGCCAGATTGACCCGAGACATTGAGGGACTCGGCCCGCCAAGACCTCTACTCCGCTCCCGAGACTCGCTTCGCTCGCTCGGAA
>Ga0302325_10025647_pt1 | contig 12248 bp, 12 predicted proteins | sample Palsa_T0_2_FD_201948 | JGI IMG/M metagenome (GOLD analysis project Ga0302325, IMG submission 201948) | Peat permafrost microbial communities from Stordalen Mire near Abisko, Sweden - Palsa_T0_2 | ecosystem: Environmental > Terrestrial > Soil > Palsa > Peat permafrost | place: Sweden: Abisko...
TCGCCGGGCCTCACTTTGAGCGCGCGAAAACTCGTCTGAAATTCTATAAACTGGTTGCCTTCAGTTGACTTGGCCAGTTGAAGCGCAAGCACTCGCGACGCCTGATTGAAGTTCGGAATTCCGAGCGCCGTCGATGTGCTGCTGATCTCGTAGCCCATTAACGCCGTATCCTGAGCGTTCACGACGGAAAGGCTGTTCTGTTGGTACTCGTTGTCTTCGTCCTGGAATTCGACTGTCATTCGATTGGCTGTCTCGGGAACGGATCTGGATAACAGAGTCACTGAAGATGAACCGTCATCTTCGCGAACAATGCCGGAAAATGGGCCGGTTGCGTCACTGAACTCATAGGATGGCCAACCGCCAGATAGCGGCTCCACAGCGTTACTGCCATCAGGCAGGGCCGGACTCTGGTTGGCGAGGGTTGTTTCCGGAACCAGCTCGAGAAGACCCTCGGCGCCATATCTCAGCATCAGGCCCGAGGCGACCCTCACGCCGCGAACGATCTCGGCGGCGCTTCGTCGCCTGATTAACAGGAGATTGCTGCCGAAGTTAGGGAGCGATTCGGGATTTCCGTTCAAGTCTGTTGTTTGAATCAGCTCGCCGCAAAACGCGGCGGCACTCGCAAACGAAGCCAAGTTGATTTCACCAGGAAGCCAATTCGCTCTGCGGAGAATGTCGAGAATGATCCAAGCCGGGTTATTTGTGAAGCCCGTGCCCTGATAGGTTCCATCCGCCGCGTATTGGTCTAGTAGTAATCCCTGCAGGAGCACCTCGACCGTCGGCAGGCTCGTTCCCGTGCTGATGCTGTTGGGAACGACAACCAGCAATACCGAAAGGCTGCCATACGGATCGCCAACCGGATTGCCGGATGAATCCACGAAATCATAATCGAACGCCCCCGTCGCAGTTCCGGTGGTGACCAGGTTGTACCACCCAGTCGCAGTCATATTCGTTCCGTTAACAGCAATCGGAATCTCTATGCCGTTGACTATCACTTTCAAGACACCCTGCATCGCGCCAGAGCCGAGGAGCACCTCCATGTGAGTGAGATTTCCATCATTCCGAGAGAAAATTACCGGCGCCATCAGCCAGCCGGTTCCATACACCAACGGAGCCGGATCATTATATTTGGCGACATTATCGAGCACAGATGCCAGCGCAAAGGCTTTGTCTCCAAACCCTCGGACCAGATAGGAGGTCGGGACATATTCAATGCCGCCGAAACGCCGCGTTACCTGGCTGCTTGCGTCCACGCCGAACATGCCTCTGGCGACGCAGCTTGCACGAGTCAGATCGCATGAAGTGTAGGCGACGGTGCCGTTGAGAGTTCCGCGGCCACCCACTTGATCCGCGGAATAGCCGCATTTGTAAAACGGAGAATATTTGTTGGCGTTGCTGGCGTCAACCGCCCAGGCGCGCTGGGATTGAGAACCGGGAAACGACCACGGGCACTGGCTTTGGATTCTGACATCCGGCAGCATGACTCGCAGAAGGCTGAGCTTGTTCGTGAATGTGAGCTGCACAGAATCCTCCGATATTGTGTCGGGGTCGCCGCAGATACCAAGAAACAAAACCGTGCTTTCGGTTGTGATCGCGCCAGTCGTCAGGTCGGCGAATACAAAGTACACTGTCAGCCGCGCGCCCCGGAAGCCTATCTCTGCGCTGATTTCCGAGATCAGCGAATCGGCGTTGGCCAAGGTTATAGACAGCTGGCTCATGCCGTCCATTGCGTCATCGGCCGATAGCTGCAAGGTGAACAGATTGTGCCTGAGAATCCTGGCGGTAAAAAGATTGGAATTGAAATTTATGGACGTCGAGCACCATCGCTCGATGTCGCCTGAAGAGAGCGTGCACTCGAACAACAGCAAGGGAGTGTCCGCATTGCGCAGTTGTTTGACCGTGTTTATGGTTGTCGACATCGTCAGCTGCTCCAATAGCTCTCAAGACTTAGTTGAGTGGAGAATTCATCAGGTCCGGCGATCGCGAAGGCCAGAGCATCTAAGGCCCAGTAGGTATTGGTGTAAATGCCGCCGGGGCCCGTAGTCTGGCGGTAGGCTGAGGCTGACGGTTGGGCGTCGACCTGGGGACCGAAGACCTGAACTTGCTGTCCCGGCAGCAACTGTATTCCCACGGACCAGGTGTCTGCGGCGGTTGTCAGAGGGAGGTTTGCGGCGATGCGCGTCCAGGCGGGCCCTACCTGGACTGTCTGTGAAACCTGTTCTGACGCAGACTGACTGACGAGGACGACTGAAGTCGCGGCCGACACAAGAAGGTAGACGCTAAAAGTGTAGACATAAGTAGCGGGCGAGGAAAGAGTCTGAGTCAATGCGGCGACACTTTGAGAGCCGTTGGTGATCGTAAACGCTGCCGTTCCGCCGAGTGGGTCCGAGGCACCGGGAACTACGGTCACGCCAGTGGGGGCCGCCCATGACGGATCCAACAAATTCGCCGAAGCATTGAGCAGATTGTCTGTGGGATCGAGAAATACGAAGCCTGACCATGGGCCGAAGCAATTGTTGAACAGGGCTTGAATCGCTTGCATTTCGGCGAGGCTAATGGCGGACAGCCGGATGTCCCATCGAATGCTGCCGCTTGTCGGATCCAAATAGGAGAGGGAACTCCCGTCCTCCAGGTCATTGACGATGACGTGAAGCGACTGAGTCTTCTGGATTGGGTATTGGCTGATCGCTCCGGTTGATAATTGCGGAAAGGCGAGGCTAGACATAGGTTTCAGTGACGATTAGCTGGCTTCCGCCGATGTTTGTGGCGGTGTAGGTTGTGACGCCATCGCCGCTGGCGAAGCGGCAATTCGGGACGGTCTCGCTGGTAGTTGGATCAAAGAAGTCGAAGAGCGTGGCCGGTCCCTGCATTTGCGCAAAGAACTGCTCGAGTGCCGCGAGTTCTCCATCGTCCAGCAAGTCCAGGCGCACCAGCCATTGCCGGAGCGCTTTAGCTCGAACGATGCAGCGCTGGTCGGCTGCATCTAAGAAGCGAATCACGTCGGTCGTGAAAGATTGAGTCTGGCCCAGCGGGTATTGCCCAACGGAGCCTGTGCTAAGTGAAGGGAAGTTTGTCATTTACATCTCCGCTATCACGTCGTTTAGCGAGTGTGATTGCAGCATCGCGGTTTTTACCGCCTGGGCAATATGACTGCTGCGATCCAGGAACGACTGCGTATCGAGGGCAGAAACGTGGATGTGAATCTGGTGCCCGGAGGCAGTTGGAGATCCTCCGCTTATGGATGACGCCATGCCTTTGGGGATGCCTTGGCTTTCAGCGTTGTAAGTTCGGCCGAGGTTGCTCTGGGCGTGTGACGAACTTGGCATGAGAGCGCCTCGGTTCGATACGCCGGCGTTCGAACCTGCCAGACCTTTGAGTCCCGGCAAATTCAGAGATGGCGGACTTCCGTTTGAACCGCCCGCTACGAGGGTGGCGCTTGTCGACTCCGGCAACTGGAATAGGGACAATGTCTGAGTCGTCTGCCCATTCGACGACCCGAACAGGGAAGCTAACGACCCGATTAGAGAACCGCCCAATAGACTGGAAGCGACACTAGCCAGTATTCCGGACCCGCTGGAACCGCTTGGAACGGTTGTCGTGCGTCTGCTCGGCCTCCCGAAGGAGATTGATTTGAGAAGAGGATCGGTTGAACTGATTCTGGCTCCATCGTTAGGGAGCGCCGCCGCGCCCAACCCCGGAGTTGCGTTGCTTGAGCGGGGGTGAGCCAGATTTAACAATGCACCGAAAGGCAGGTTCGCGAACTTAGGATTGAGATAGTTCACTGCAGTAAGTCTCCTCCAGAAGCGCCATGGCCTCTGCCGTTCTGGCGTCCATTTCGTCAAGGTGAAGATCACCCAGGCGTTTCCGCAACCAAAAGAGCTCCAGGTAGCCGGCGCTTTGAGGCGTGATCAGGCTTTTCGGGCACTCGGTTGCAACTACGTTTCTCCGGCACCACACAGCGTTACGCGATTGACTGTCGTGATCCGGCAGAAAACCGCAGTTTCTGGCTCTTGAGAGACCGCGCGTCCGGCATGCGTCGCATTTCCACGCGGCCTCTTGAGAAAACTGAAACTGAAATGCGACTAGAAGTTTTTTCTCTCGTCCTCTGAGAGGCCAAGTTCTTGTTGGACGGCCCTTGCAACCTCAGCGCAGAGATCTTCCGGTCCTTTTTCGACGAGAAGGGCCGTCGTGCACTCAGCATCGTCGATCGTAATTCCTTCGATTCTCGCCAAGCCCCACTCCACGTAGAGGCGAGTTGCTACAACGGAGCCAAGCGCTGCTTCGGTGCGTTCGAGCTCCGAGCCGGCACTCAAAAACTCATTTCGCCGGAGCAACTCCCTAACTGACGTTAAGAGCTCGATTCGTTGAGCGAGCGACACTCGCCGAATCCAGAAGCTGACCCCAGGGACTGATGTGCTGTCAATTCGGCGCAGGCTTTGATAGTTAGTCACGCTAAGCGAATGCGACATAGAGTTCATCGTCAACCGTGCCGTGCGCGCGACACGCCTGAAACCTCCATTGCAGGCGGGTGTCCGACCCGTCATAAACCGGAACTTCCGGCTGGACATTTGGCAGATAAATACCTAAGAGTTCGCCCTGCAGCTGGCCGAGCTGGATCATCGCGGGAGTCATCTGGCGGCTTCGCGCCGCCTCGTAGAGCGCACCGGTCTGCGCATCGTCCTGCTCATAGAGACTGAACCCGGCAGAGACGTTTCTCGGCCCAGGGGCAATCGCTCGCGGCAGAACAGAGCCGAACTCCATGTTGCGCGTCTCGATGCCGTTTTCGACAAGAACCTTGCACTGCGTTAGGGTGAAGAACTGATTCGCCGGCGTCCCGAGCCAGACCTGCCCGAGTGACCCGGGGACGATAGAGTAGTCAAACGAACTAAGCTGCGGCTCCGCGGGAAATAAGCTCAAACCAGCTTGGCCGGCGGTAAAACTAACGGAATCGATCACGTCCGAGGCCGGGCCGGAGAACAAAAACTCGTGAAAGTCTCCGTTCACACTGAACTCAACAGAATCAACGGCAGCGCCCACTAGAACCCGGCTGACTGCCGTGATTGGATCCCAGTAGTCATATATGGTCACGCTTGGCAGGGCGCTCGATAAACAATACGTCACAGACTGGGCAAGCGCAGCCCCGGATTGCAGCGCCGTCGAAAACGGCGCATTCAATTGCAACGTGCTCGGACCCGGAACCGTTGCGACGAACCGGATCTCGTTGTTAAAAGAGACACCGGCGCCCGGGTTCAACCCGTGCGGCGAGGCGGTTCCAAACGCCGTCGGGGTCGACACGGATGCGACGACCAGACCCTGCGAGATGACGGGCGATGCACCCATCGCAGCTTGGAAGAGCGGGCCGTAACTGGGCTGGGAGGCTCCGTTCCACGAGGCGAGATAAGCGGCCAGTGTAAACTCCGTCGCCTTTCGCGCCACAAGCGGCGGGGGCAAGGAAGACCGGCTGCCCGTCTTGTCTTTTCTGACAGGTTGCGCCTGCACCTGCTGGATATTGAGGCCTAGAGAATTGAACCGATTGCTCGAGGTAACGCTCACGGCGCTTCCATAAGAAGACTCGAGTGCGGTGTAAAAACGATTCTGATTTGACGAGATGTAGTTCGCCATAGCGACGCTCTCCTAGTTACGACTCACGTTAATGGTGCAGCTGACGATGGCTGTTTGAACGAATCCAATGCCGCCCGCCTTCGGTGGTTGCACCTGCACGTCATACTTCCCTGAAAAAAATAACCCGTTTCCCCAATCGCCGGTGTTCTGCCGCAGAATGCCGGTTACCGCGTCGATGTAGAAATGCATGTTCTGCTCGGCCTGCTCGATCAAATCAGAGCTGACTGAAATCGCGATTGCGGCAGTTGCACTCCCGGATAGACTTCGAAATTTTTCGAGCAGGGCATTTTCGACCTTCGCCGTGTAGACGGCCACCCGCGGGTAGCCTACTTGTTCGACCTTGTCAAGCAGTTCGGCGCTTGCGGCGGACACGATAATTTGCGAAACGGGAACCATCGGTAGCGGCAAACCGGCTTCAATCTGAACGTTCTCTACCCAAGCCGCCAGACCAGTGCTTGCAGCCAGCACCTGGATAATTTGTTGCGGGATTTCCAAGGTTAGCGGTGTCATGCTTATCCCCGCGGTAGCCTTCGCTGGTCGAAGACGTAGTAATCGGGCTCCTGCCCATCCCTTGGCGCCGGACCCTGAAGAAGCCCGACGTCTGGGGCGACCCAGACCGATCCAATCGGGATCGGCGCGTTATTCTGCCGTGTCGGGTCAGCGCCCACCTGAGCAACGTAGACATTCCACCCCACGGCGCTTGGGGGTGCGCCACTTACCCCCTCCGCCGTTGACACGGCAACGGAAGACTGGTCGGGAATCAGAATTGCCGCTACCGGGCTCAGTGCTCCCTCGTTTCCGTCCAGGTCGGTCCAGGCAACCTGAATCAAAAGCTCACAATTCACAAGCAACCCCGTTTGCAATCCGAGTAGCGGGGCCTGCGGCTTTGGAAGCGGCTTGAAGACAACGCCAACGCCATACTGCCAGACGAGCTGACGAGTCGCGGAAGTCTGCTGAAGGTACTGCAGCCACTTACCCTTGAATCGGTCATTTAGCTGCACGTTGTAAGCTTCGTTGTAGATCTGAACCAACGTTTCCAGACAGAGCCAGCGTTGAAGGGGCCCCGTGCAAACTACGCTCGAGACGCCCAACAAGCGGCGGGTTGCGTGTTGCGGATCGCTCAGGCCGGACTTCAGCAGATGCAGAAGCAGTTCTTCGCTGATCGCTTCCGTGGCCAAGCAGACCTTGTTATCCGCGTCGATCCCGTACGTTGTCAGCATCCCCACGATGTTAGTCTCATAAGGTTGAAGGTCTTCGAGGGTTACGATTTCCGCATCTGTGAGCAGCGCCATTAGGGTAGTCCTCCGTTATGATTCGTCTGCCGGCTTTCTGTCATGCGGCGCTCTATCGGGCTCGCGGATCACCGCAACCTGAATCGTTTTGGCTAACTCGGCGCGCTCGGCCGCCTTGCGAGCGGTCTGCTGCGTTCGGCGATAGGCGTCGATTTCCGCCTGCGAGGACCGGGTCACCCTGCTTTCAACCAGAAGCCTCGCGGCGAGTTCGCGGGACACCTCTACGACAAGCCCGGCTCGGCCGCCGTCGGGTGTCTCCAGACTTGTGACATAAACGAACGGTTCTGCGATCCCGCTCTGCACTTCCCGAACCTTTTTATAAAATTGACGTACGTCCATTCTCTATTTCCCCTCTCTATGCAAAAAGGGGAGCCATAATGACTCCCCCCAGTTTTGTGTGAACAGGCGCAGGTACGCTTGTAACTAGCTGTAGACCTGCAGAGCGAAGTTGTTACGAAGTACGCCGCAACCGTACAGGACGTCGACCGTAAACTGTTGAGACAGAGTATTCGGTTGGTAGCTCATCACAACGCGCATACCGAAGTTCCCCAGTTCCGCGTACTCCGCAATGGCGCCAGTGCCTGGCAGGGGCTGAGGCAGGCGTCGGACAACAAGGCCGATCGCATCCTTAGTGAACGCCAGGTTGTGCGTGGTCACCGTAGAGGCTCCAGTGTGGGCAACAAATTGTGAACGGAAGATAAAAAAGTCCTTCATCTTGCCCACATTGCCTTCCACCAAAGCCCGAAGGCCGGCGTCGCCGGCGGAGTAGTACTCACTAAAGCGCGGTATCTGCCGGATCTGGGAATAGGTTGCGGAGTCGACAACCAAGTACTTCGGAGCGCTCGCCGGCACCATGGCCTGGAACAGAGCGGTTTCAGCAGAGTCAATAGTGGCTTCGGTGATGGCCGTCGCCGCCGTTCCCACTGGGGAGTTAGACGTAAACTGGCTGTAAAGCGCCAAAAGGTCGCCCTCGATTCTTTCCGCGATCGCCACCACGGCCGGCTGCATGTAGGCTTTCAGCAGATCTGGAAACGCAAGCGCCTTGGTAACATCAGGGATCTGGAAAGTCGCCTCTACGTGAGTGTTTAGCACGATCTGCGCGTTGCCGAGATTCGGGTTCTGCGGCTGGACGGAGCCAGCCTCCGCAATGTTATTCGCCACGAGCACCGGCGGAATCGGCACATTCACCGTGTCGCCCGTGTGAGCGAGGACAGGCTCATAGTCCCGATTGACCAGATTACCCATGATCATGTTGCCAAGCAACGCTGGCAACGCGTCGGCAGCAACCAATTTGACAATTGCGTTCGCCAAATTGGCGGACGTAATCATTGACATAAAAAACCTCTAATCTAAAAAAGGGCAGACGCAGAACGTCGCCCGTGTCCTCGATTTATGCGCCACGCAGGGTGCGCGTGGCTATCCGCGCGATTTCCTGCCTGACTCTCTCGAGTTCCTCAGGATTCATCCCGGCTTTAATTTTGTCGAGATCGATCCCAGTGCCTGTGCCCTGTCCAGCTTCGCGAACCGAGTTTGGGGTCCCCGCGCCCCCGGCGATTCTGGCCGGCAGCAGCTCGGGGTTCTCTTGGACGAAGCCCTGAAGGAAGTCTTCGAAGCGCTTTCCATCCTGGTTCTTGGCGACTAGCCTTCCGTCGTCGGTCCGCACAATGTCATCCTTGACAGCACGAAACGCGAGATCCACTTTGGCGACGCCGAGCCTTTGCAGCTCCGAACGTATCTGCGAGAACCGCTCTGCTTCCTCTGCGGCGGAACGAGCTTGTCGATTCTCTTCCACCAGCTGGTTCATCCTTTGTTCCAGGGCTTCACGCCGCTTGCGCTCCTCGACGAGTTCCGTTTTATAGCTTGGTTCGCTCCTGTGCTGCTGAGCGCGAACGAACTCCTCAAGGGTCTGGCGAATCAGCTGACGCACTTCCTCGTCTTTTTCGTTGGCATGCTGAAGGTTTTCTTGGTCCATATAAGTCCCTCTAAGTTGCAAATTGTTTGTCGATGTCCCTCGAAACTTGGTCTTTTAGCTCTTGACGGGCGTCGGCCAAGTACTGCAGGGCCAGCTTTTTGTAGATGCAGCGCTTCATGGTTTCTGACTGTATGCCTAGTGAGAGAAGCTGCTGAGCGTCACCGAGCTCGGTGCTGAAGTCGCCGATGTCAAAATCGTCCAACCCGCCGACGTCGACCGCCGCGTCGTCGTGGCGTGCCGCGGCCACCAACTGCAGAACCTGGCGGATTGCCATTTTTACGGTGTCCCCATAACTACGCAGCACTTCCTGAGTTATTGCGAAATCGCGCATTTTGCTGAGCGCCGACTGGGTTTTGCCTCCGCTCAGATCGCCGGCCGCCTGGGACAGATAGCACACGCGATAGATCTCGTCCTTCAGGCTCGCCAGGTTCTGGGCTGCAATGTCAAACACTTTACCCTCCGGCTCCGTCCATCCGAAGCGGTCTTGAGGGCCCAGCTGAAGGTAATAGGACTCACCGACCACTTGGTTCCATTCACGATCGGAGTAGATTACTGGCATTGCAAACAACCCCATGGTGATAGCCCAGCCGAGCGCATTCACTTTGTTGAAGTGCTCGACCTGCAGCAGCGCGGATTTGTTCATTAACCAGAGACCTGGACTTACACGCATCGACACGACTGGGACCCGGTGCTGGTCTGCGAGGCAATGGCGGCCCTGGCTCAATTGGACGAGCGAACCGGCCTCACCCGGCAGGTCGATTCGCTTGTACACGCGAAAAAATTCCTTGTCGAAGTATCGCCAGTACGTCTCTTTGACTCTGCTGGGCTGATCGACCGATAGTTGCTTTTCCGCGGAGTTGCGAATGACAATCCACTCGTATTGGTCGTCGCTGTCTTTCGACCAGTTGATGACTTCCGGAGGCGAGCACTGGACCAAGTAGCCACGGGACAGCCCTAACGCATCCTCCTGTGCCTGAGTCATTACTCCGTCTCGTTTTGCCGGAAAGTCGATGAGCATAAAACATTCGCCCGTGACCAGGGTCTCAATGAAGCACTTTTTGAAGAAATCCGAGAGTCGAGATCCTCTAAGGTCACAGTTGTCAGCGAATGAGCTAAAGAAGGCCATGGACCGCTCGTTGTTGGTATTCACCTGGGCATTAGGCTCGCGCCGGAACAGGGTCGCCGCGTACCAATCGATGATCGACCCGATATAGTTTTCGTAGAAGACCCTTGACGAACGCTCCCAATAGACATCCAGAGGCTCCTTTTGGCGCCTGACCAGAAAGCTGTCTACGTGGGCCTTGATTTGTTCGCCGCCTTCATAGAGCCCCTGGTATCGCTGCCAAAGCAGTCGCTTTTGCTTGTATTCAGGATGCTCATGGTCGATTGCAACAGTCATGTGGTTCCTTTCACCATTGGAGCGGCTGAGACCTTTCGCCTATCGTGTTCTTGTCCCCAAAGAGGGCCCAGATCATGTAACCCAAAGCGTCTGACATGTGCGTCCTCATCGGGTCTTTATCTTTGTCGAGAACTGCGGTGCCCGGCTTAAACGACACTTCTTCGAGATCGCGGATCAGTTCTTTGCACTTCGGGTCAATATCGAGCCGCACTTCCCCAAGAGCGTTCGTGAAGGCGCCGTTGACCTTGTTAACCCGGCTCAGCACCGGCGGATTCGCCGCCGGAACGCCGTTGGTGAACTTACGAGTTCCGCCGCGAATCAGCGCCCGCGTCAGGGCGTCGTAATCACTGAAGCCGGTTGTCTGGCGGCGATGCCCGGTCGCGTCACCGAAGATGCCCAGATTGTTGGCGTGCAGAGCGTAACGGTTCAGGAACTCTTCGCAGGCCTCCTGGGTGGTGCCGAGCTTCAATGAGATTTCGTCAAGGATTCGCAATCTGTCGCCTTGCCGTTGCGCAATGATGGAACTCATTGGCGCTACATTGAAGTCCAACGCCCACAACAGCGGCTCGGCTGGATCCAACTTCTGGACGGATACGTGTACGCACGGGTCGAAGGTATGATAGGCGCGATCGGATGAGATATTGAGATACTCGCCGAGCACCTCCTGACGGTAGAAGCGAGAGTCGTAAGATTCCTCGAGCCGCCCGTAATAATCCGGGTTTGCATCGAGAACAAATTTGTTCTCAAATGGCTTCGCTTGGACGCAGTAGTATTCGGATGCTGTGTTTTTGATGAATCGCGCGTGGACCCAGTCTCTGCCCTTTGGCGTCCAGACGGCGAAGCCACACAGGCGCCTCGCGGCTGGCTCTCGGAGCCTGGCGGCCAGTCGCAGCCACGCTTCCTCTTTGGTGTACGACAGCTCATCGAGTCCGAACCAGGCAAGATTCGTGCCACGCAGCCTGTCCGGGCTATCAAGGGAGCGCATAAGCACGATTGAGTCGGAGTCCGTAAGGACCAGTCGCTCGAGCGCTTTGTAGTGGCGATATTCGATATTTCTGGTCTCGAGCGTCGCCAACAGCGCGGCCTGGATAATATCCCGTAACATGGTGTAGGTAGGTGAAGCAATAACACCGGCGCATCCTGGGTTTACAAGGGCGAGGTTGATCGCTTCGTGACAAAGCGCAGCAGTCTTTCCTGATCCCACTGGACCCGAAAAGCCTTTGAACGCGGTTTCACTGCCATGGAATACCTGCTGCGAGGGTAACGGGGAGTAGGTGATCAGGGGCTGAGCAGCATCGTTGTGTTGGTTTTCGATGTGCTCGCCGCTTTGACCTCGCTTGGTAATCGTCATGGTGTCGCGCCGCCTTATATAAGTTCAAGGCGGCAACAAAATCGCTCGGGATGACCAGCTTCTTGATGAATCTGGTCACTCCGCACATGAGCCTAGCAGGCGCGACGGTTTATGCGGCGCCAAAAACCGCCTCTAACCGATTGATACAATTGGCAATAAAGTTTTTCGTGATTTTGTGACCTTGGGTCCATGCTGCGCACAGGGCTGGAACGCTCGCAGCCGCTCGCAGTCCCACGCAATCCTTGGCGCCGGCGTGATTGGACCCGCGCAAGAACCACGAAAGGCGGAGGTGTGCCGGTGTTGTCTTGCCGTCTCAACTGGTCAATCGAGCAAACTCCCCTCAGCCTGGCTATTGAGCGGGCTCGCCTAGGGCCAATGCCGGTTCTCGACTTGAGCTGCTCAAACCCGACTGCGGTTGGATTGCCGTATCCTCATGACGACATTGCGGCGGCCTTCAGCCGTGTGACCGACTACAGCTATCGGCCGGATCCGCTCGGCTTTCTTGAGGCGCGGCGCGAGATAGCAGCTCAATACGAGCGCCAAGGGTTCTCCGTTTCGCCGGAGCAAATCATCCTTACCAGCAGCACCAGTGAAGGTTATTCGTTCTTGCTC
>Ga0302325_10025649_pt1 | contig 12248 bp, 12 predicted proteins | sample Palsa_T0_2_FD_201948 | JGI IMG/M metagenome (GOLD analysis project Ga0302325, IMG submission 201948) | Peat permafrost microbial communities from Stordalen Mire near Abisko, Sweden - Palsa_T0_2 | ecosystem: Environmental > Terrestrial > Soil > Palsa > Peat permafrost | place: Sweden: Abisko...
TTCACCCTGCAACGGTGCCGGAGTGAACAGGCCGCCGCTGGCGGCCCCAAGCAACGACAGAAAGGAACGGCGGCTCCAGCCAAACTTCAAATTCATCGATAGCTCCCTTGTTATTCGCCGGCAGGTGGTGCAGGGGGATTAATGACTTTCGCGCTGCCGACGATTTCAATCAGCGAGTCGCCGGGAATCCATTCCAGGGCCATGCAGGCACGCGACGGGGCTGAACCCGGACTGAAGTAGGTCCGATAGATTTTGTTCAACGCTTCGTATTGCGCCTTGTACGCATCGAACTTTGCCTTGCCCGCCGGCGTGGGAACCCCGTCGGCCACAGGCAGGCAGAAAAAGACCTGGGCATGGATGATGCTATCCATGGTGCAACCCGCACGCTCGACCGACTTCTTGAGTGCGTCCATGGTGCGCGTAACATGCTTCTCAAACGGGTCGGTTACGAGAACGTGATCCTCCTTCGGATAACCATCGTTCGCACCGGTGCCGGAGAAGTAGTAAATTCCATCGTGGGTGTGGCTGCCGGCGCGGCGCGGCGCATCGCCTCCCGCTGCGGGAGCAGGCGCGGCGGCAGGCGCAGCCTGTTGCGCAAAGAGTCTTGGGGCGCCGGCGACGGCAGCAGCCATGGCCGCGATCTTGCCAAAGAAGCTGCGTCGAGTATTGATCTCCATAAACTTCTCCTTCGCTGCATTCATTCTCGGGCCTCAGGCAGCAGATGTCATAGGGCAATTATCCTATCCGATTTCTCCATCCCAGCGGCCCTGCGCTAGTCTTCCAGCACAGGGGTCGAATCGAATGCCCAATTTCCTTCCCAATCGTCGCCGCAGAAACCGGACCGGCTTGCTGGCCGGGGTAGTCCTCGTTGTATCGCTATTGGTACTGTTCAGACATCCCGGCCCAAAGGGAGTTGCCCAAAGCCCGCCACTCGAGGAAGCCGACATTCTCATCAAGGGCGGCCAAGTTATCGATGGCACGGGTGGTCCGTGGATGCGGGCCGACGTTGCCATCAAGGGCGACAAGATCGTTTATGCCGGGCGCGCCCCGGTGAAGGCCAGGCGAATCATCGACGCAACGGGCAAGGTTGTGACCCCGGGCTTCTTCGACATGCATACGCATTCGGAGTTCGGCTTGTCGTTTGATGGCCGCGGGCTGAGCAAGGTGACACAAGGCGTCACCACGGAAGTGCTGGGCGAACACCTTTCCGCAGGGCCGGTGCTTGGGCCCGCGGTGGACGACCCGATGATGGTGACGCCGCCCGTTCACCGCACTTGGACGACCTTGGGCGGCTTCTTTTCGTTTCTCCAGAAAAAAGGCATTGGCCCCAACGTCGTCTCCTATGTCGGGGCGGGACAAGTTCGCGCTTCTGTCATGGGCTATGAGAACCGCACCCCCACACCCGCGGAAATGGAGCAGATGAAGAAGCTCATTGCACAGGCCATGGAAGAGGGCGCCTTCGGTCTTTCTGCCGGGCTGGTCTATGTACCGAACTCCTTCGACACCACAGAACAAATGATCGAGTTAGCCAAAGTGGCGGCCGGCTACGGCGGAATCTACAGCGTCCATATGCGCGACGCCACCGAAGCTGGGCTGCTCGAAACCTTCCAGATAGCCAAAGCCGCCAATATTCCCGTCGAGATCTTCCACATCGGGGGGAGCATCGCCAGAAATCCCAACTTCGTGCGCGACATCGAGCAGGCGCGAAGCGAGGGCATCGACGTTACCGCCAACGCCTACCCCTACACCGTAGGCTGGACCTACGTGCGTCAGCTTCTACCGGCTTGGGCGCAGGAAGGCAACGCGGCCGCCATCACCGCCCGGCTCCAGCAACCGGAGATTCGTGCGCGCGTCATCAAGGAATTGGAGGCCCAGCCAGGGCGCTATGCGAAGTACACCATCAGTTCGGCCAATCCGGAATTTGACGGCCACACGCTCCAACAGATAGCCGACCGTTTGCATACCTCGACCGAGGAAGCGATGGTTGATTTCCTGATCCAGCAAAAGGCCGAAGGCTTTCAGATTGGCCCTCCGGATCCGAGCTTCGAGGCGGGCGTGGCCGCTGCCTTCAGGAACCCGTGGGTAGACGTTGGTTCGGACGGCATCGCGCTTCCGGCCGGTGTGCATACCTCCTTCGGCAACCCGCATCCGCGCTCCTTCGGCACTCATCCGCGTGTGCTGGCGGTCTATGTTCGGGAGCAGCATGTCCTTACTTTGCCGGAGGCGATCCGCAAAATGACATCCCAGCCTGCAAACCGGCTGGGTGTAAGTGACCGCGGTCTCTTACGCCAGGGGATGAAGGCCGACGTCGTCGTGTTCGATCCCGCCACTGTGCGCGATACGTCCACCTATGCAAAGCCCGACCAATACGCGCAGGGCATAGCCTGGGTGCTCATTAACGGAACGCCGGTGGTGGCGAACGGAACCCCCACCGGCGCGCTTCCCGGCCGTATCCTACGCGGCCCCGGTTACCGGCCTGGCACGCCTTAACCAGGTTTGCGTGAAACCGGGAGAAGGAACCGCAGATCTCTCCAGACCCAGCACTTGTATGATCAATGTTTGTCGTCCTCACCCAATTCAGGAGCAAGAATGTGTCAGCGCCCACCGCAATAAAACCAACCCTTCTCTCTCGTCGCCGCTTCTTCCGCTGGAGCAGTTCGCTGGCTGCCGCGCTGGGCGCAGCCCCTTTCTTCTCCAACGGGCAAGCAGCGGCCGCTCCACCGGCGCAGCCTGAAGGCGAGGACTACTACGACAAGCTGGGTGTGCCCAAAATCATTAATGCGGCAGGCACTTACACCATGTTCACCGCAGCCTGTATGCCACCGGTGGTGTTGGCCGCGGTGCAGAAGTCGGCATTGCACCCCGTGCGGCTGCACGACCTGCAGACCAAGTCGGGTGAATATATAGCGCAGAAGCTCAAATGCGAGGGCGCGGTCGTGACCTCCGGCGCTTCAGGGGCAATTTCGCTCGCGACGGCCGCCTGCCTGCAACACGCAAACAACGTCAAGCCAACAGACATGCCGCAAGCGATCGACGGCAAGAAGAACCAGGTAATCGTGCAGCGCGCGCACCGCTACGGCTACGACCATGCCATGTTTCTGTGCGGAGCGAGAGTGACAGAAGTAGTCACGATGGACGACTACAAACGCGCCTGCGACGCCGGCAACGCGGTCATGACCAACTTCTTCAACGCCGCGGAAGACGAGGACGGCATTGCGGGAACCGCCCAGATCGGCCGCGAGGAATGGCTCCGGGTGGCCCATGAACACAACATCCCTTGCCACCTGGATGCGGCCGCGGACATGCCTCCTATCTCGAATCTGTGGAAGTACACGGAGATGGGCTTCGACCTGGTGGCCTTTTCCGGCGGCAAGGGAATGCGCGGACCGCAGAACGCGGGCCTGCTGCTGGGTAGAAAGGATCTGACGGACCTGGCCGCTCAGAACAATAACCCCGGCGACGGCGTTGGCCGCGGGATGAAGGTAGCGAAGGAACAAATCGTCGGCATGGTGGCGGCCGTGGACTGGGTGCTGTCCCACAGCGAAGAATCCATGCAGGCCGACTATCAGAAGCGCGCCGACTTGATCGCCAAGCTGGTGAAGGGCGTCCCTTCGGTGAAAACGGAGACCGTCGTACCAAAGATCGCGAACCACGTACCCCATTTGCTGATCCGGTTTGATCCCGCCGTAACCGGTGTGACGACCCAGCAAGTCGTGGCCGCCCTGCGCGCAAACCAGCCCTCGATCGAACTCAATCCGAACACAGGTCGTGGGCCCAACCAGGGGATTCCCTCGGATGCCAACACCCTGGTGGTCGGAGTGTGGATGCTGCAGCCCGGCGAGGACCTGATTGTGGGCAAGCGCATCCGCGCCGCACTTACCAAGACAACAACTTAGTGAATCCGCGGATCAGGCGCGCTTGGCCGCCGGCATCTTGGCCATGCGCGCATAAAGTTCCTGCAGCACGCCCACCGCTTCCTCGGCCAACGCGTGGTCCGGAACTTCGCTGGTGTCATTCCAACCGTAATCCTCTCCAGGTTTATTCAGCATCAGAACGATCCCATCGCGCCGGGCCAGCACATTCAAGCCGTTGTAGTTCAACCCGTAGGTCACACCTTCCTGGGGAATCAACCAGGCGATCTGACCCCTGACCGGAGTGATGCTTTCGTCCGACCAAAGCTGCCGCGCGGCATAGCCGGTGCAGTTAATGATCACCTGCTGCGGCAGGGTCGAAAGCTCTTGGGGAGTGTGAAAATCCCGCGTCTCATTCGTTCCTCCCGCAATCAGGAAGTCGGCCATCAACTGCCGCGCATAGTCCGCCACGTTAAAGGTCAACGACGTCGTGCGGCGCGCGTACTTGGTAGGAAACGGAAACGTTCCCGGTGGCAGATCGTGGGAATGCGGGGTAAGGTCTGCGATCCGGTCCATGTACCGCACATAGTCGCGTACTTCCGGCGGATGGTCGGGGATCGGTTCGTCAGAGAGCGCGTAGCGATCCGTCCATTCCACTGGATAACCCGCCGAACCAATATAGGTCATGTACATGGCGAACGAGGTCCTCGCCATGGCCTCCCAGTTCGCCGCAAACTCGGGGGATACCGCCGATGTGAGCCCAACCCGGGAGTCCGGAGTCCACGAGCCCGTGGCCCGCACCGAGCGCACATAGGGCGCCCTTTCCCGCGCGTAGATCGTCACCTTCAACCCCGCGCGCTGCGCGGTCAAGGCCGCCGTCAATCCCAAGGCGCCGGCCCCAATCACCGCCACCTCGCGCGGGCACCCGTTCTCCGCGATCACCGCGACTGCCTTGCGCACCACCACATCCGCCGATCCCCAGGAGAGCGACCAGCCGCTCCCGCCGTGGCCATAGTTATGCACCACCCATTTGTCCCCCACCCGCTCAACATCCTGGCGCGGGCCCGCGGCACGAAACGGCCGGGTACAAACCGTGATACGGAAAACGCGGTCCATATCCGCCCGGATCGGGATGATGGGGCCAACCGCGTCATAGAAGGGAAAGTCCGGCGCGGAGGTTACCAGTGGCGCCGCCGCCGTCGTCACATGCCGCGCGCAGCCCGACAAACCCGCAGCGCTCAAGCCGGCGAATGCCCCGGATCCCTGAAGAAAATTGCGTCGATTCATCATGCGTGTCTCCGGTGCGATTATGGGTAATCAAATAGTAGTTCCGCTACGACTTGAGTTTTTTCGCAACCTGTTTAGTCGGTCCATTCCCAGCCAAACAGAGATGGGCTTCAGCCCGTACGTAGACCATCGCAAACAGACCGGCTTTAGCCGCTGAGGGACCAGTTCAGACCCTCTCCACCACTCTCCCCCCCCTCCTGGTCGAAGTGAACCAACCCCCGCTGCAAGGCATAAATCGTGGCCTGGGTACGATCGCGCGCCCCCATCTTGTCCAGCACGGAGCTGACATGAATCCGAACCGTCTTCTCCGCAATGCAAAGCTCAGCGGCAATCTCACGATTGCTGCGCCCCTGCGTGATGCACCCAAGTACCTCCGATTCCCTAGGCGTCAGGTCAACCACAGGCATGCGCTCCGCCAGGCGTTGCAGCGTGAAGTGAGAAAGGTAACGCAGCCCACGATGTACGTTGCGAATGGCATTCAACAGCTCTTCCCCGCTGGTGTCCTTGGTCAGATACGCCATCGCGCCGCTCCGCACCGCTTGATAGACATCTTCGCTGCCCCGATAGTTCGACAGTACGACAATGCGTGCGCCTGGAAAATCTCTGCGCAGCCGTACGATCACATCCAGTCCGCTGACCCCGGGCAAACGAAGATCGAGTACCACCACATCTGGCTGTAGCTGCCGATACATCGCCAACCCGCTCTCTCCGTCGCCGGCTTCGCCCACCACTTCAATCTGGGCATGGCCCGCGAGGACCGAATGGAGAGCCATGCGCGCCAGAAAGTGATCCTCAATCAGTAGGACACGGACCGGGTTCATATACTGCTCCATCGCATCATGTGGTGTTCATACTTGACCGGCACTCGTAGCGCCCGGAAGGGAACTCTGACCGTCACCTCGGTGCCCACGCCGATCATGGTTTGCAAGCGAAACGCGCCTCCCAGTTTGCGGGTGCGCTCTTCCATCACCGGAATACCGAAATGCCCATCCCGCGGTGCAGAGCGGTCGGCGGCATGAAAGCCCCCACCGTTGTCATGGATCGAAAGGCTGAGCGCATCGCTCTCATATTTCAAGTGAACGTGGATTTGGGTCGGACCGCCATGACGAATGGCGTTCGTCACCGCCTCCTGGCCGATGCAGACAAGATGATGAACGCAGTCCGCCGCGAGCGACAACTCGTCGCCCTCAACGTTCAGCGTAGTCGGTACAGCCTGGCGCAGGTGGTTCCCGTCAAGCACACGCGCCAGCGCCTTGGAGAGCAGCTTTGTAACTTCCTCGGTGTCCCGTAAATCGCAGAGAATGCGCCGCGCCTCGGCCTGTGAGTGGAAAACCATGCTGCGCGCCAGTTCGCAGGATTTGGCTGCGGGAGTCGCATCCAATGCGTCGTCGCGAAACAACTTGGAGGTCGCCTCCAGTTGCCACGAAATGGCGGCGAACCCTGCCATCAGCGTATCGTGACATTCGCGCGCGATGCGGTTGCGTTCCTCGAGCAAAATGCTCAGGTGCCCCTCCGTCAATCGCAGCCGGCGACGGTAGTGCCGCACCGGAAATGCAACAACCACCAACGCAAGAGTCAAATAGAGATACCATGACTGATACAGGTGGGGCGGCTCCTCATATCCCAGAGAACTACCAGAACCGGACTGCGCGGCGGCGTAGGCCTGCGGAGCCGGGAGAGCCGGGTGCGGCGCGTTTTGAGCCATAGCGCTACAACAAGCCAAAACTGACAGCAGGACAACGTACCCGGACTTGACGGGCGGACGGAAGCATCGCATGTTGCGCACACCTCAGCATTGATGTGGCTGCACAATCCCTGGGGTCGTCTTTACTGCACCGAAGGTGGGTTCCCAACTGCAACAAACTTGTGCCTGGCGGGCAGGGTTCAGCTCGCCTCGCAGGCAGAGGCCCGGCATCCTATCGCCGCGGGCGCTCTTGAGAAGACGGACGGTATAGGCAAGGTCACCCGGAAGCGAAGGAAGCGTATCGCAGAGCCGCCGGAAATCCTTCGCTGACAGGGTACCCGGCAATTCTTTGCAGATCGCGCCATCAGGCTACCCTGTTCAGCACAGCATAAGCCCAATTTCGTTCCTTGACTACTTTCTTTCGAATCCCTACGCTACAGCCAAAGGGTAAACCCAAAAATCGATGGCTAATTGGCATGAGACCATGTAAGTCATCCGGCGTTCCAACGCCGCATTCGATTTGTAGCGGTGATATGCGACTATCAGGCGGCTCCGGAGAACGTAAAGAAAATGACCCTTCGCGCCGCGTCCTTGCGTCTTCCGTCGCGCGCGATTCTATGCCTGGTAATGACCGGCGCTTCCCTGCTACTTGGGGAGACGAAGCGGGTGCCGGTGACTCTCCGCGTGGCCAACCAAGCAATGGAGCGATGGCCTGACGGCCGGATCGGTCCGAAAGGTACGCCTGCAGCCTGGGGTTTCGAGCTAGGCATCGTTCTCGCAGGGATGAGCGCCGTTTGGAGTGCGACCAGGGAGCCCGCCTATTTTTATTACCTGCAACATACGATCGACAACTTTGTGCAGCCCGATGGGGCCATCGCCGCCTATGACATGAGGGCGTATTCCCTGAATAATATCCTTATCGGGCGTGAGCTGCTGGTGCTGTACGGGGCTACCCACCAGGAAAAATACCGCCGCGCCGCTGAAACCCTCCGCCAACAGATTGCCACTCAGCCGCGCACCGCCTCTGGCGGCCTCTGGCATTCCAAATCGACCCCGAACCTGATGTTGCTCGACGACCAGTTTATGGTCGCTCCCTTTTATGCGGAGTATGCGGCTACCCTGCACGAGCCGCAGGATCTTGACGACCTTGTCCGGCAGTTCACGCTTCTCGAACAACACACGTACGACCCTGTGACCGGCCTGATGTATCACGGCTGGGATGAGTCGCGCACCATGCCGTGGGCAAACAAAAACACAGGGGCGTCTCCCAGTTTATGGGCGCGAGGCATGGGCTGGTATCTGATGGCGCTGGTAGATTCTCTACCATACCTGTCGGAGCGTGACCCGCATCGCGCGCGGCTGCTGGCGATATTGCACCGTGCCTGCGCGGCGGTGGCGCAGGCGCAGGATCCGCAAAGCGGGCTGTGGTATCAGATCCTTGACAAACCCGGAGCTAAGGATAACTACATTGAGTCCTCCTCCGTGCTCATGTTCACCTATGCCTTCGCCAAAGCTGCGCGGCTAGGATATCTGCCAGGGCGTTATGCCGCTATCGCCACCCGGGCCTGGCAGGCCATCGGGACACGTTTCGTCCTCAGCCCTCCATCGGGACAAGTTGAGATCGCCGGTACCGTGAGCCATGTTGCTCTCGGCGCCACGGCCCAAGACGACGGGACTTATGCCTACTATCTGCATGCTCCTGTCGTCAATAACGATCCCAAAGGAGTCGGAGCCTTTCTGCTGGCAGGGAGTGAAATGGAGTTGCGAGGCAGCCAATCTCATCCCAGGAGACATCCATGACGTATTTCAGGACCAACCGCCGGCACTTCCTCTCCAGCTCCGTAGCTGCGGCAGCAGTTGCCCTCAAGACCAGGGCGTCTCTCGCTGCACCCGCGAGCAAGCCGCACTCCAAACCGGTGTTAATGAAGCTTGGCTGCCAGACCGCCCCGACCGACGATTCTCATTTGAAGTATCTGGCTCGCTACGGCGTGCGCAACATCTGCGGCTACCCGGTGATTGCCGACAGCCGGCTCTACGCCACAGTGGAAGAACTGCACCGCATGCAGGACCTGGCATCGGCAAATGGCATTCAGGTAGACATGACAACGCCCCCGTTTCTCGCCTCCATCTCGGTGGATGTAGACAAGCATGCTTCTATCATGTTGGGTGAAAGCCCGCAGCGTGATCGTGACATTGAAGATTTGCAAACCATGATCAAGAACTGCGCCGCCACCGGCATACCCGCCATCAAATACAATTTGCAAATAGTTGGAGATCTTCGTACCGGCCGCTCGCCGGGGCGTGGAGACGCGACTTACAGCACCTGGAAGCTCGCGGAAGCGACACCCAAGACGCCTCTCACTCGTGCAGGTGTGGTCAGCGCGGATATGGCCTGGGAGCGCATCACCTACTTTCTCGATCGAGTGATTCCGGTGGCCAGCGAGTACAAAATTCGTATGGCCTTGCACCCGGATGATCCCAGCGTTCCTTCTCCGGGCTATCAAGGTGTGGAGCGTGTTCTGGGCACCGTCGACGGCTTGAAGCGCTTCATCAAAATCCAGGAGAATCCCTATCACGGTCTCAACTTCTGCCAGGGCACTGTCTCCGAGATGCTAATGAATCCGGGCGACGAGATCTTCGACGTCATTCGCTACTTCGGCGCCCGCGACAAGATATTCAACGTCCACTTCCGCAACATTCGCGGTCATCGCGACGACTTTGTAGAAACTTACCCCGACGACGGAGACGTTGACTTTGTCAAAGCTCTTCAGGTCTACAAAGAGGTCGGCTACAAGTACATGCTCATGCCGGACCACGTACCCCAAACCCCAAACGATCCGACGACGCACCTGCAGTCGTTTGCCTACGACTACGGCTACATCCGTGGTCTCATCCAATCGGCAGCAGAGTTGAGCTAGACCTCCTCAGCCGAAGGAACAGGGGGTGTTCATATCTCGCGCGTTCTGGATTTGAGGAGAGATCCGTTAATCCGCAATTCTTTCACTAAACTCCTGCCCGTCATCTTGACGGGCAGGGGCGCCGGAGCAACCTGATCGATCACAGAGCGTAATTGAGCCACGTGGTGGAGCCCGTGAATCACGTGAAAGCGTCGCCACTGATCTACCCGCAGAGCCCCAAGCCACGGATGGGTAGCAACTCGCTCCATGCCGAATTTACGGCGGCAGCCATCGAGCAGTGTGTCCATGGCCTCAGCTTCCTGGCGCAGAAAAGCGCCCAACTGCCGGCCGTTCATGGCCGCAAAACTTCCGGGCACGGGTATCGTCTCCTCCAACGCGGGAACTCCCTGGGCAAGATTTCCGAAGCTGAGGATCATCAACTGCAGCGACCATTGCAGGTAAGTGCGCCTATGGTTGCGGGCTAGGCGGCCTTTATTCAGCCGGGTCTGGAGGCCGCTGCCGGTCAGCCGGTAGCTGAGCACCAGGTGTTCGATCACCTGCTGCACGGTCCATTTGTGGGTCCGTCCCCCAGGGTGGAGTTGGGCGGTGTCCGCGTCAAGTTCCTGCACTTCGCTTGCGATTTGGGCGACAACCCGTTCCAGAACCAGGTGCATGGCGGACCCTTGATCACGCGAAAGTGTAAACCCCCAAACGTGCGAGAGGAAACCCGTAAAGCACCAGGAGAATCACTAAAGGAACTACAACTTTCGTTCCGCCTAACCTGGTATAACCACAACCGGAAAGGTTTCGATGCACACGATAAAGATCGTTATTGCAGGGTTGGCGCTTCTGGCACTGTGTCTGTTCTTCGGCCGCTTAGTGGGTGGCGTGCGCGCGATGTCTACCGCCGCACTCGTTTTTCTTCCGCTGTGGCTGATTGGCGCTGGTGTCAATATGTACTTCGGTGTGAAGAGCGCCGGATACTCTTTCTCTGATGAGCTTCCGGTATTCTTGCTGGTCTTCAGCGCACCTGCTTTAGCGGCACTTGCACTCTGGTGGCGCCTGCGCTGAAGACGAGACCTGCCAAAGCCAAATAGAGATGGCGGTCTCTATTCGCAACTACAGAAAAGTACGTTGGCTATCCAAGAGAAATTTGAGGATGGCTGAGGATCTAACGCGCGGTCTATTGCCCGGATCCGAGCGCCTTCAGCGCCTTCAGCGCCTGCTTCGCCTTCGGCCCATTGGGCACAATATCGAGATAAAGCTGATAATTTTGGGCCGCTTCGGCCTTCTTCTTCAACATTTGCTGGGCCTCGGCCAAACCAAAAATCGCATCCACATTGGTGGGGTCGGCGGCCGTCGCATCCTTGTACCGCTGCAACGCTCCCTGATAGTCCCCCGACTTCAAATAGAAGCCACCCACCTCTGCGTCTTTCTTCGCTCGCGCCGGGTCAAGAGTCTCCCCTGTGCCGTTTACGTCATCCGACTGGCTTGATGAGCTGACGCCTGGGGGCAGGTCGCGCTTCGCAGCGGGAGCGGGTGCCGGATCATTCCCGGCTGCCTTGGCAGCATCCCGCGACACCGCTTCGGGAAAGGGATTCTCATTCGCACCGGGCTTCTTAGGACTGGGCGTCTGTGCAGCCTTGGCAGCGTCCTGCGATACGGCCTCAGGGAACGCATTCTCATCCTTGGTAGAAGCCGCTGGGGCTGCCTTATCCGCGCTCGCCTTATCCTCGGGTGTCTTCTCAGGAGCCTTCTTTTGCGGCTGAGGCGTGTCGGGCACCGTCTGGCTCTGCTGTTGAGCAAGCACAGACCCACCCGCTCCGAGCGTGAGCAGAGCACTGATCCAAGCGACGATAAGGGGCCCATTACGCATCGTGGCTACCTTAAGTTTAGACCACATGATAGAAAATTGAGCATGGGTTTGATGATTCGCTCTTCTTCCATCCATGCCGCCGGCTGCTATACCACCTCGCGCATTCCCAAAGGAGCCAAGGTGGTGGAATACACCGGGCCGCGCATCACCAAGCGGGCGGCCGACGCAAACTTTAAGGACTCGAAAATTACCTACCTCTTCGGCATCGGGGACGGCTCGACCGTGATCAACGGCCACGGCATGGCCATGTACATCAACCACTCCTGCGACCCTAATTGTGAAACGGAAGAGCTGCGCGGGAGGGTGTGGGTGATGTCGCTCCGCAGCATCGCCCCAGGTGAGGAACTCACCTACGATTACAACCTCTACGATGGCGACGAGGACGAAGCTCGTTGCTACTGCGGAGCCGCTACCTGCCGCCAGACGATGTATTCGCCGGAAGAGATCGCGCGGCGCAAAAGAGCCGCTCGACGAAAAGCCCTCAAAAAGACCTCAGCGCGGCGAAAATAGCGAGGCGACCAGGAACGATCCGGCGATGCAGACAACGTCTTCCGCCAATGCAACCGGCAGATCCGGCAACCCGAACTTCGCTGTGGCGCGCGTGCGCGCGAAATAACCCAGGTACGTCCCCGCACCCGCACCCACCCCACCCA
>Ga0302325_10025650_pt1 | contig 12248 bp, 15 predicted proteins | sample Palsa_T0_2_FD_201948 | JGI IMG/M metagenome (GOLD analysis project Ga0302325, IMG submission 201948) | Peat permafrost microbial communities from Stordalen Mire near Abisko, Sweden - Palsa_T0_2 | ecosystem: Environmental > Terrestrial > Soil > Palsa > Peat permafrost | place: Sweden: Abisko...
TGACCAAGTTTAATTTCCCGCAGCCATCCAAGCCACTTAACCTTCTCCACAATCTCTCTTCCCCCACGAGCCCATCCCATCCAAGTATCCAACCGCGCTGCGTCAAGGGGAACACAGTGATTCCCCACGGCCAGAAATTGAAACATCTGGTCAAGGTAGTGCGGTTATTGGCCTGGGTATTCGGCATCTGTTCGTGTGGCTTGACCTCGTGGACGGGATGGCGGCCATGTGTCCATGTGTCCATGTGTCGATCGATTGATTGACCCCGGGTTTTTTCGGTGAGCGAGAGGTTCGCCGGCAAGGGGGTGGGGTGAGGGGCCGTTGAGGGGCCGTGGCAAGGGTGGTGGAGGGGAGGGCGATTGGTGCGGGAGGGCCGCGGGGGGGATTAGGCGAGTTTGTGGAGAGAGGATGATGGATTTGTGCGTGTGATCTGATGCGGTCGGTGGTGATTTAGCGAAGCACATGCGATGAATGAAAGGAAGGATGTTTAGGGGAATGGTCTCCGGATCCGGAGTTGGACGGCATGCATTCGGCTCGCTCTGCACTCTCGACTATCGTAAAACCACCGTTACTGAACAGGAATTGGCATCACAGCTGCAGAAATCTGCCAGATACACGAAGTTTCCCAGCAACTTCGAGTAAACGGCCGTGGGTATCGAGCCGACCGATTTCCCACACCGCGACCGAGGAGCCTTCTCTCTGGATGATTCGGGTTAACGAGACATTCCCTGTGTCAGATTTAATACAAAAAAAGAACGACACCTGACAATTGCAAACATGAAATCAAATCCTCTTTCCGGTAGACTTCTCGCTTACCTTTAGCGACGTAGCGAATTGATTTCCAATTGCAATCACCTGCATTTAATAATACCCCTTCTTTGGAGCTAGCTTTGATATTACAAACCTCCGGATCTTACTAAACTCACGAAATGCGTATGTATGCGTGCCGAATCAGCCGAACCCTCGATCCCAACACAAACTCATTTCCCAATCCATCGCGGACCGGTTCATTCGCCTAATTTCCAAGACTTTGATTTTAATATATCCATGCCATGCGACCCCCTCGTAAATTAAGCCTTCAACCCAAATGCAGCCCAAAAACGGAAATCCTTCTCTCGGGAGTCGGGATATCAGGCAACGCCATACACATACATAAGAGACTTTGACAAAACACCGCCATTCAAGGGGGATATGAAAACAACGTTTACGTCTCTACCTCCGTATCAGCGTCAAACTTCCGCGCCGCGGACGCCACGCGTGAGCTGCAGACGACATATCGCAACGCACCTTAAGCTTGGGGCGACATATGGTAACGAACCTTTGGACCCGGCCATGTGGGGGTTATTTCAAGACTGCCAGGAGGGTGCGAGGGGTGTCGTGTCGTGTCTCGGGTGATAACTTAAAGCTATTTCTGTATTATCCTCACGAGCGAGCCGCAGCCGAAAATAATTTGGGTCCGTGCGAGGTGGGACCGCGCCGGGGGCCCGAGATCAAACGTGGTGGCATGGTGTGATAAATAATAAGCTTGGATCACCACACCCGCCGCGGGACGACATACACTGCCCTGACTCCCTAAACTCAAGACAGACACTCTGTCTGATGTAGACATGTTTAACGGTATTGGCAATTGATGGATGGTAAGATCTTTTGGGGTCAGGGTAATTAGCCCCCCGCAAACAGTAACGGGGAATCATTTCGCCGGGCTGTCAATAGCCCCCCTTGATCGGTACGTATGTAATATAAATAGATTTGGTGCGGGTGCATTGGGCGGTTCAATATGGCTGCAGGAACGCGCGCGCGGAAATTAATTAATCAATCGATAAAGGGGCTAGCAATTGTAGGTTGTATGTGACATGACTCCCGTTGACATCGGCCGGTCAGGCTACATTTGGAATAAAGTGGGCCAGAAGAAGACAGGGGGGTGGACGGTCCTCGGAGGATAAGTGCCGAGAGCGAAAGGAGACGGTTTGGGGGAGAGGGTGGGTGTCGAATTGGCTGGGGCGGTGAAGACAATAAGGGACATATCGTGCATGGCTTCTTGGAGAGCCGGGATATAAAATATGCAGCGGCTCGGTTTGTAAGGAAATGTATTCAGGGGGCGACGATCCATCCGGCATTTCAAATGCTCCCTCGGATAAATACCTATTTGTGTTTGCTAGAAAGTGGTCTCTGCGCCAGCATCCCAGGTTCCCTCTCCGTGAAGGATTCCATTCCGGCCAGTGATTGGCCGCCTCGTGAATCGTGATACGGGTCCTTTGTTTCACATTTACGTTTATTACAATTAAGGTAACTCTTTCGCTGCAAGGTGGCATGCACAGCCTCCCTCAGCTGAGAACCGATCGTCGGTGCCTAAACGCCGAACGGGCCACTTTTGTGCCGCCCGCGCGCCAGCAGGGGACGCAAGGCTGTGTCAGCGGGCATGAATTCCCGGCGGTGGTGGCGCCAGGGCAAAGGCGGTTGATGAGCTGCAGGGCTGCCGCACAGGGCGCACAGAGGCTTCTGGGAGGGACGCCGCTGATTCGGCCGATAGCATCACCAAAGGCCGTATTACTCGGGATATCTGTCCATGGCGCGGTTGTAATTGGGCTAGAATACGAGGGCACGGCAGCGATGTGGTCATACTATTGGCGGGCGCGCGAAAACAAAAGAATCCTCCCCAGGGAGTGGTATTGTATTATCCTTGTTTGCCTTGTGGGATGCACGAGCTGCGGTGGATGTTTCAACTTAATTTGGGACCAGGATTCCGCGATCGATGGCACCGGAACAGTCGAGGTAGATATGTGTCGCTGAGCACAGACTTTAGAGTTCTTTGTTCGGTGTCTGGTAGGCCATTGGTTGTGCTGCGGTTTGAATTGTGTGCAGCTGCAGCAGGGCCCAGATCGCTTTTTGGGTCCCTTTGATGGCGCTAACGCCCCCCACATTCCGAACCCAAAATCAAAGTTTCCAATCGCAGCCCATTGTCTCCGTCATTGATCGGCCCTTTACGGACATGACACATATGTACATAATGGCTATTTATTCCCGGTGATTTACGGGCAATCGCTGTCTTATTATTCAGGAATACCGGGCACTGCAGAAGCCTTGTTTTGGTACTACATTTAGCCGGAATAAATATGCGACAAATTAATTGGTTGTGCATGCAATTTCAAGCGCCTGCTCAAATGAGGGCTTTACGTGCACCATTTAAACTTTGGATGGTAATATGAAGAAGAGACTTTTGTCCTGGCCAATCGAGGGGGACAGGGGATCTCCGGATCGTGATGATGTGGGAATCTGGCTTGCAGAAGGGGCTCTCTCGGAGGCCCTTGGCTGCATAGTTTATTTTATAAGGGTGCCGTCCCAGCACAGGGCACGGGAATTGTTGATTTAAGCATCGCCTAGGATCGGTGATAACCCTGCTGCTGTTACTGTCTCGACCCGCCCGTCTCGCCTGGCTCGTCTGCTTGCAACGTTCCGGATCTGGTTGCCTGGAACACGTCTGGCCTTGCTGACGCAGCGCGAGTCCCATCGAAGCGAGTCTGCGCCAATCGAGGCCGCGCTGCACACTCCGGTACCGTCACCCTGTCCCCCGTCCCCTCCCTGTTCGCTTGTTGGTTCCCCTCCCTGCAGCTGTTCCCCTCTTTGGCTGCGCTCGCTTTGCTGTGTGTGTTCTGCTGCGGCTGATCACGGGCGCCTGGTGGTCTGCTGTGGCTGATGCCGAGGCCAGATTAAGCATTGGCTGCTGTGCAATTGCCGGGGGCGTGATTCGCTGTGGGACGCATCGTGGGCTGAGTCTGTCTGTCCCTTTTGGCTGGCGGTGGAGTGCCTCGTACGCCATTCCCCAGCCCAGCCCAAGCCTGCCTGCACAGCTGTTAATTTCACAGACGCCTCGGGCTGCAGCTTCTCGTATCCGAAGGAGGGGAAACACGGCACACGGCGAATCACGACGTGGTGGCCCCTGTCTCGCTTCATTCATCGCTTCAAACACAAATATAAATCCGGTGCTGGCGGTGGCTTGCAGCGCCTTCGGTCAGGTCACAAGCTAACCCGTCACTTAATACCGCTGCCCTCACAGCGGCTTCATTCTCCGTCGTCGTCGCTGTCACTGCCTGCTGTCACTGACTGTCACTGTCATTACGGCTGTCACTGTCGTCGTTCCCGTCCGCAGCGGTTCTTTGTCTCTGCACCACCACCACCACCACCACCACTCCTTTGTGTCGCGGCTCGCTGAAGGCAATTGCGTATGGGAGAGGATACCGTCTTCTACACTCCGCAAGAAGCTGTAGCCGCCTACTCGACCACATTCCCCGTCAAAGTAGAAGAACACGAGGAAACTGCCGACATGGTCCCCTACACCCTCACCAACACAGACCAGATGTACTGCGCAGAGCCAGAGAATATAGTCCCTGCAGACCACAAACCAGTCGTCCATCCTGAAGAGTCTTTCGACGACTATATCCAGGGACGGCCAATCCTGCATCACATGCCAAGCATCTCCACAACCTGCACTTCCGACTCCTTCCAGAGCAATCTGACGTCGCCCGAGTCTGCCGAAGTCTACTCCGCTGAAATCAACTCTGCCGACGCACATATGTTCGACTGGTCAAACGCACCGGCAGCACAAGTTTTCCCCTGGCCTCCGAATCGTAGTTCCATCTACTAGTTGACTAACAACTGCAGATAGCCTTGCAACCCCGCCATTGGACTCTCCTGTCAATTTCCACCAACTCGGGTATCCAGGACAGGTACCGCGTTTAGAAAGACAGTCCTCTTTCCCGACTCCCCATCAGAACCCCACAAACTTCTATCCCCTTACGCCAGGCACAACAATACCGTCGCAGGCAGCAGTAACGCAGTACCAGCCTTATACTGCCACCGCCCCAGAGATGCTGCATTCGCTGAGCAGTGGAGGCAACTCCCAATCCTCGACAACTCCCACCATCCAATCCCCCCCGTTGTCCAATACTCCCCGTCCGACGAAGAAGGGATCCATCTCCACCGACATACCCACCGGGCGTAATCGCGGCCTCTCACTGACCTCGGATCTCCACGAAGTAGTCCCCCCCGTACGAGACTCCACCCGCCGAAGAAGCAGTCTCTCTGCCTCGCAGCACCATCTCTCCCGCTCCCCCAACCGGGCCCACCACCGCCGCGCCTCGGGTCTCCCGACCCCATCCTTCGCAGTGCCCCTCTCGCAGGACCTCTTCGACGACAGAAAGCCTGGCCGCCTCCAAATCAAGCGCTCCAAATCCGCCAACACAGTCCTCACGGACCCGTCCCCCGAGGCCATCGACCACGAGAACGAGTCCTCTGGCGAGGACCGTCCCGACGATCTCGCGAAGACTAAAGCTGCGCGCGCACAAAGCGAGCATCGTCGACGGGTGGAGTTGAAGGAGAGTTTCGAGAGATTACGGCTCGCACTGGGGGTCCCGCAGCCAAGGGCCGGGAAGAAGGATTTAGTCGAACAGGCAGTTATGGCGTTGGAGTATTATAAACGGAAGGAGAGTGAGATGATTCAGGAGATCACTTATTTGAGATCGACGCAACAAAAGTATCCCCCCTGCGCGCCCCAATTTTTTCACACCGCTGATTCTCCTAGATGGGCTACGACGGAAGAACTGATGGGCGAGGAGATGCAACTACAATAATGTCCAATGCAAATGCAATACTCAAAATGTCGAAAGTGGAGGGGGAGACCAGGGGGTATGTGCACTGCGAACGCTGTGCTGTGAATTGTCAAATCATCATCATCATCATCATCACGAATTCTTAAACATCCCAAGGATGATGAGAACATCTTGTTTTTTTCGGCCCTTCTTTCGTATGGGGGGTCATGTTTGTATCGGGATACACATACCTGCTGGATTTTATTACAGATTATACACATGTTATCGTGAAGGGTTTATGAAATGTTTGTGTTTGTTGGATGGGGGATTCATTTGTGTGGCATGATGACGGAGACCTTCGTTTGCGGCGGGGGACTTACTTGGGTGTGTGTTAGTTTCTTGTATGTATGGATTTGTTGGATGGTGGGATGGATGGGACTGTCCTGGCATGACTATAATGCTAATGGAATGTGTTCGGGTATCTTACGGGATTGGGTTCATCACGTACACTGTTCATCTGATGCCGTTGTCACCTCGTCTGTATCCTGAACATCGCCAATCGACCATGTTACAAGGGCCACTCGTTTTCTTCGGAGATCTCAACACATCTCACAAATGACCAACCCGTTAAATGCACCGCGTGAAGACTGACACATACAAACCCACGTACCAACGCCCCCTGGTTGCCGGGGTATCCCAACCGGGACCCCATCCTGTCCACAACGCTAAATTTCGAACGGATCATCGCCGAGCAAACTTCCAACAACACCAAATGTCGACTCCCCATCCACCGACCTCCTCCTCCGGCACAGTAGAACAAACCGAGCCAGCGTGGAATCCCGGCGGCAGGAACCTGTCCTACATAAACAAAACCGGGCGACGCAAATTCGGCGTCATTGGCGTGCTATTAAGTCTTTCCCCAATCCCCCCCCAATCCCAATCCCTCAGGTCCGTCCGTGGCCGCGACTCCTGCGCGGCTTTCGTGTTCTGCGCGGCGTTCGTCCTCTGCCGTTTTTTTTGTTTTGGCCGTGCTGTTTGTAAATACTCATATGTTAGTTGCTATGCCGATAACCAGTTTTGCGCTGGGGACATGGCAAGTCTATCGTCTTCAATGGAAGAAGGATTTAATCGAAAAGTACAGCAATAATTTACGACAGCCGGCGGTTATATTGCCCAAAGACGTAGGCGATCATTCTGTCGAGGAATTAGATCATCGGACTGTCCTGGTCAAGGGAAAGTTTCGACATGATCAGGAGATGTTGGTTGGCCCGCGGACGAGAGATGGGGTTCTGGGGTACCATGTTATCACTCCTATTGAGCGGGAGAATGGGTATATCGCCTTGTTTACACTTTTTCTTGCTTGTTGTGTTTGGATTGTTGTTTGGATTGTTGTTTGTGGAGGGGGGGTGTTGATGGTAGGCCGCCTGTGTTGGTCAATCGGGGGTGGATTGCAAAGGTTTTTGGTCTGCGGGAGACGAGACCTAAGTCAGTGGATCCAGGGACAACCATAATAAAAGGATTAAGTATCTCTTTGAAAGGGGGTCTCTGATGATAGTACGATCACCGCCGAAGGCAAATATGTTTACCCCAGAAAACGACTTTGAACATGGAAAATTCTACTACGTCAATGTCCCCGAGATGGCCGAATACACAGGCACACAACCTCTCCTCGTAGAACAAACCTTCGGTATTCCCCCCTCCCGTCGGCAGTCTTTCATACTAACCCCAGACGGCGGCTTAATCGACGCCGAGAGATTAACCGAAGAAGGCACCCCCATAGGACGGTATCCGGGAATCACTCTGCGCAACGCACACTTCCAATATATCGTCACTTGGTATATCTTTTACGCGACGTGAGCTGACGTGGACAGGTATTCACTTGCTCTTGTGACGAGTGGGATGTGTTATTTCTTGTTTCGAAGGCCGAGGGCGACGTATGCCGAGCGGATGCTGAATGCGAGGGCTTTTGGAGGGGATGCACCACGGGGATTGAGGGGCTGGTCATAATAAGGATTGCATATTGGATTTTACGAATCGTCAGGAGCTCGAGGCATAGGATATGTTTTAAAATTATCTTGATATTGTATTTGTTAAGGAGCGCAAGTGAGGAGTATTTATCTGATTATATGCTCTTTATTTGCTATTGTGAACTTTAATCCATGATCCTGACTGACAGGGACTGACAGGAGACGACACAAGCAGCTTCCTTTGCCTATTTTTTGATGAGATCCATGGCGCAGATGAGCTATAGCCGGTACCCGCTATGAGATTCCCCGCCGTTCACGTTTTCGGCTTTTCCAAAGGTCTCAGAAATTCCGACTTCGGGAATCGATCAATCCCTCTCCGTTCTCGTTCCCGTCCTGTGACCGTGTCAGTGAATAGCTTAGGTAAGAACCCAACAATTATACTGTTGAACTTGTGACGTACTTACGATGAAGTAATCCTTAGGCCATATCTGCAGCTCAAAATCAATCACTTTCCATCTCTCTGCAACGGTCTCCGCACTAGGTCTAAACGTGCTCTGCGGATTAAGCATATCTCGGCAATCTTTATACAAGTCCTCATAACAGCATTTCACATAGTGCAGAAATCGATCAAAGACTGGAAAAAGAACTGGCGGCAGGCTTAGATCAAAGCGCGGCCATTTCTGCCAGCCTTCATGTAAAGCGCTTATTGAGCCAAGTTCCACTCTCGATGTGGAATATTCGAGAATAGCCCAATCATTGGGAAACGCTTTCTCACGAGTACTCAACTCGTAAACAATGCAACCTAGCGCCCACATATCGGCTTTGTTGTTGTACTTTGCCGGAGTTTTCAAGATCTCCGGCGCTCGATAACAAGCTGTTCCGCGAGAATAACGAGTAGTATTGAAATGTTTTGATGTACCATCAGCGACGGACCCGAGGTCTGCGAGTTTCCAGCGCTCATCTCTTGGAGAATATAATACTATTTTGATCAACTTTGGTTCCCGAGACAGTGGGCGCACCGTTTGAGGGCTTCAAATCTCGGTGAACGGATCCAAATCTCGGTGAACGGATCCATTCTCATGGATATACTTTAGCCCACGAGCGATCTGATGGCTTATTGAGATGACTTGCAGGATTTGATCGCAGGAAAGTGTCGAAGTAGTGCCCTGTGTATCGAATAGTTTCTGGGGTATGCGATCGATATATCGTTCCAAGGTGTCCTCGCAATACTCCATATCGATATAGTAGATCGTAGGATGATGCGGCAGCCATCCGTTCGCGAAGACCTTCACGATCGTATTAGTATTAGTCCCCGCGCACAGCTTCGCTATTGCCCTTGCTTCGTTATCGATATCTTCTCTTGTAACTCCTCCCATTTGTCGCACTAGCTTCCTGGCGAAAATCTACAAAATTAGCTCATGACGAGAAACCTCTAGACCTTCCCAGATGGTAAAATTTTCATCTAGAATGAGATGTTAGCTTGCGATGACCAGAAACGATAGGGAGGCGTCTGAGGGTAAGGTACCTTGTGGACTTCGCCGAATCCGCCACAGGCGATTAGGCCTTCGTGAGCAACGTGTCTCATACGACCTGCTGTCCATGCATAACTTGGGGGCTTCGTTTTGGTCGCTTTGCCCATTTTAATCGATCTTTTGAATATTGACCGTTGCGAAACTCGTCAAGCGTAGGGGTGTGAATGGGGAGACAAGCGTTAGGGAACGATGGAGGCTGGGTTGAGGGGTTTATAAACTTATTATGAGGTGCTTGGGTAATTCCAGAGGGGGCTGTGTATGCGAATAGGCCGATAAGATCTAGGAATGAATTCCGCAAAGCGAAACTTAAATTGTTCCGATTGCATCCGCTTTTTCCAATTATGCAAAGGTCTCAGAACTTTAACGAGTGAACTTCAGTTTCTCCTTCTCCATCATCTCCTCAACCGAAAGATCTCCCTCAGTAGAACAACAAATAGCCTCCAACAACTTCATGGTGAAGCTCTGACAATCCGCCGATCCCAATTCATACTCCGGATTTTCGTCAATGATCTCATATCCTAACAAATTAGCCCGCCTATGCAAGAAATATGCCTTTCGATAGTATTTGTTCGTTCTTGAGATCCGTTTTACCCACCCTCATGAGTTTGAAACCTTTCTTGATCATGTTGGACATCCATTTCGAGACTCGGTAAGCAGATAGTTTGCCTACTCGTGCTAGTTCATGAATCACTCCCAAACCCCATCCCTTCCTTTTCTTCTTCAATTCTTTCCTGTGATTCATGGCGGTTTCGACCGTTTCGCGGTCGGTTTCAGCGACCAGGACGCCCCAGTGTTGAACAGAAGGGTTGTTGCGGAGGGGGTTGATCCTGTTCCATGCTGCTGTGAGAGGGTGGGTGAAGCGCCATACGTCGCGGATTGTGTTTTCGGCTTGTTTCCTCAGACAGGCGATCTTCTCAATGAGTGCTACTAGTAGCAGATCGTCCGGATGCTTTTTGCCCGAATTAGTATTAGTCCCCACACACCGCTTCTCTATCGCAATTACTTTGTCGATATCTTCTCTTCTAACTCCTATCACTTGTAGCCATAGCTTCCTGGCGAGAATCTGCAAAATTAGTTCCTGACGAGAAATCTCTAGACCTGCCCAGATTGTAAATTGCTCAGCTAGAATGAGATTGTGATGACCAGAAACAAGGGGGAGGAGTCTGAGGGTAATATACCTGGTGGACTTCGCCGAATCCGCCACGTGCGATGAGGTCTTTGTGAACAATGTCGCTCATACGACCCGTTGTCCGTTGCGAAACTCGTTAAGCGTGACGGTGTGAATGGGAAGACAAGCGTAGGGAACGATGAAGGCTGGGTTGAGGGTTTATAAACTTAAGGGGGGGGGGCGGCATAATTCCAGAGAACCACCCTTAAAGTCCCCCCACGGTTCCAGAGGGTATGTGAATAGGCCGATAAGAACTAGGAATGAATTCCGAAATTAAAGCGAAACTTAAATTGATCCGATTGCCATATTGGGTGGAGGAAATTTGCCGTCCGTTTCTGGAACCCGCCGATATACTAGGGCACCCCAAAGGAGTGTAACAATGAGCCATCGAGCCTCTGTCAAGTTTCCTGTGCTTGGACCGACGCGGGGTCAAGGCAACCTGCGGTGTATATTGTCCGTAATGTAACGAATTGATCTCGAAGACACCGGTACCGAGTTAGCTATTTCTTTTAGTAGTACTTCTTCTGCAAAGCACCATGCATGGCCTCCTGCTGGGACCGAGTATATATATTCTGAAAACACTGTGGATCGAAGTGATTTGGTATTTCAGAATTGCAACGTGCGGAGCGCTTTCAGTCAAGCGCGCGGGTGATTTTGGTGTTTGACCTTCCCTTCTGCAGCAGTGGAACGGCGAGTCTAGAGTTTATACTCTGAGGGTTGGTTGCATGTTCGCTGCTTCAATTCGGAGAGAAGGGTTCGTCGGTAGGAATGAGTGATGGCGGATAAGACTGTTGGAAAGTGATGAATTTTGGTTTTGTAGTCCGATGACGATCCGCTCTAGTTTCCAAAAGTCCAACTCCATATCGTTTCGGGAACAGGTTGAGATAAACTTGACGAGTGGTGGTTCCTAGGCCTCCTAAGAGTCATTCACCGCGTTCGAGCCGATAGATACCGGGACTTCCATTGTATTTGACCAGCCCAACCAAGGACGGCTTCCCGTGCTAGCGGCAGAGTTGCAATACTTGATGTAACGGGAATAGTAGTTTGTAAAGTGGAAAAAGAGCGGTGGTTCCTCTTCCAAAGTCTCGTGCCAATGTTCTCCTGTATTTAATTTGAGATTCGCAGCATTTGTTGCCTCCAGCGCATTCCTTCAGCCTCAAATTCCAGCTCCAGCTCCAGCTCTCGCATCCAGCCAGCTGGCGTTCTCCTACCAGCATTCTGCATGCTAGCGCACTTGCTCCAGCTCGCATTCTCAGATCCCAGGCGTTCTCCAGATAGCGTTCTGCATGCTAGCGCACATGCTCTAGCTGGCGTTCTCCGGGCTCCAGCGCATGCTCCAGCTCGTATTTTCCAGCTCGCATTCTTAGCTACCGCTCCCTTGTTCAGCTCCCGCATCCAGATAGTGTTCTCCATGCTAGCGCGCATGTTCCCTCTGAAATTCTCGGCCCCAGCTGGCGTTCTCCGGTCTCCATCGTATACCCACATCTCGCATTCCCTAGCCCGAATACTCCAGCATCCATGTTCCAGCCAACTAGCGCATCCAGCTTTCATTCTCAGCTCCAGCTCCCGCATCCAGCTAGCGTTCTCCATGCTCCAGCTCGCATTCTCCAGCTCGCATTTTAAGCTACTGCTCCTTGATTCAGCACCCGCATACAGCTCCCGTTCTCCAAGTTCCAACGCATGCTCCATCTCCCATCCATTATTCATGCCCCAGCGCGAATGCTCCAAGCTCATGCTCCCGCATCCAGCTCCCACATCCTCCCCCTTTTTAGCCGTCAATGCCATATCCCCCCTCCCCTGAAGGCACGATCATTGAAGTACCGAAGTCGACAGCATTGAGAAGGTACTGATTACCTCAGCCAATGGGAGACGATACTATAGCCAGCATTCCATACATGGGGAATAGACTTCGTCGGTCCTCTCCCAGAAACTCGCAGAGGTAATCAGTACCTTCTCAATGCTGTCGACTTCGGTATCCCCCCGGTCATCCCATGAA
>Ga0302325_10025653_pt1 | contig 12247 bp, 7 predicted proteins | sample Palsa_T0_2_FD_201948 | JGI IMG/M metagenome (GOLD analysis project Ga0302325, IMG submission 201948) | Peat permafrost microbial communities from Stordalen Mire near Abisko, Sweden - Palsa_T0_2 | ecosystem: Environmental > Terrestrial > Soil > Palsa > Peat permafrost | place: Sweden: Abisko...
CGGCGCAGCGCAAGTTTCCGCCCAAGAAGATCGAGAAGATTTTCGATCTCATGTCGCAATTTGCGGGATACGGATTCAACAAATCTCATTCGGCCGCCTACGCGCTGCTGGCTTATCACACGGCATACTTGAAGACGCACTATGCGGTCGAGTTTATGGCGGCTCTGCTGACCTCGGTGACCGGCAGTACCGATGATGTGGTGAAGTACATAAACGAATGCCGCGAGATGGGCATTTCGGTCGAGGCGCCGGACATCAACGTGTCGGATGCGAACTTCACGCCGCATGGAGACGCGATTCGCTTTGGGCTGGCGGCGGTGAAAAACGTCGGCGGTAATGCGATTGAATCGATAGTGGCGGCGCGGAAGAAGCTGGGGCGCTTCCAATCGATTTATGAATTCTGCGAGAACGTCGACCTGCGGTTGCTCAATAAACGGGTGCTGGAGTCGTTGATCAAGAGCGGGGCGATGGATTCACTGGGGCGGCGAGCGCAAGTAATGAGCGTGCTGGATCGCGCCATGGAGCGCGCCCAGAAGGCGGCGCGCGACGCGGAATCGGGACAGCACGGGCTGTTTGGCGTGTTTCAGCAGGAAGAATCCGAGGCCAACCAGGACAAGCTGCCGAACATTCCTGACTGGGACGAGCAGGCGCGTCTGGCGGCGGAGAAAGAAATCCTCGGCTTTTTTATCACCGGGCATCCGCTGGAAAAATACAAAGACAAGCTGGCGGATCTGCAGGCGCTGCGCATCGATGAGATCGCCGCGATGACCAGGTCGACCGGCAAGGACGAGACCATCGCGACGGCTGGGATCATCGCCAACGTGCGCGTGCTGAAGTCTAAACGCGGGGACTTTTATGCCCAGGCCACACTCGAGGACATGTCCGGCTCGATCGATATGATCGTCTTTCCGGAGGCGTATAAGCGCCTGGGCGACAAGGTGAAGCTCGAAGTTCCCGTACTGGTAAGGGCCGGGGTGAGAATCGAAGAAGGAGCGAACCCCAAGATTACGGCGGCTGAGATTATGCCTCTGGAAGAGGCGAGGGTTCCGCTGCCGCGCGCGATACGCATTCGCGTGCCGCTCGAAACGGCGGGCGAGGCCACGGTGGACGACCTTCACTCGCTTTTCAAAGAGCGCAAGGGCGAGGCGCGGGTGTTGTTTGACGTGGAACGGGCAGGGGATTTCATGGTGGTGATGGAAGCGGAAGGTTATAATGTGCTGCCGGATCGCAACTTCATCGCCCGGGTCGAACAGTTGTGCGGGCGGGGCAGTGTCCGCGTGATCAGTTAAATGATAGTCGCTCAGCCATGAAAGCAACGCAAAAGGCGCAGCAGGAATTGGAACAGATCGAGCGGCAGGTTGCGCTGATCGAGGCCACCGCCGGGCAGAATGAGGAGACTCTTCGCCGGCTCGCGAAACTTCAGGATCGCGTCCAGATCCTGAGGCAGGAGATGCAGACGTTGCAGACCGCCTGGCAGAAAACGGAACTGGCCCGGCATCCCCAGCGTCCGCAGACGCTCGACTACATCGAACGAGTGTTCACCGATTGGAGCGAAATTCACGGCGACCGCGGGTTCGGCGACGATCCCGCGGTCATATGCGGGATGGCTCGCTTTCATGGCGAGGAGGTTCTGGTGGTCGGCACCCAGAAGGGCCGGGACATGAAGCAGCGCGTATACCGCAATTTCGGGACGCCTCATCCGGAAGGTTATCGCAAGGCACTGCGCGTGATGCAGGTCGCGGAAAAGTTTCGCAGACCGATTTTCACCCTGGTGGATACGGACGGCGCCTACCCAGGAATTCACGCAGAGGAGCGCGGGCAGGCCGAGGCGATTGCCTACAACCTGCGCGAAATGGCGCGCCTCGAAGTCCCCATCGTCGCGACGGTGATTGGGGTCGGCGGCAGCGGCGGGGCGCTGGCGATTGCCGTCGCCGACCGCGTGCTTATGATGGAAAACTCCATCTACTCGGTGATTTCTCCCGAGGGCTGTGCCGCGATCATGTGGCGGGACGCAACCAAGAAGGAGTTGGCGGCGGAAGCCATGCGCATTACGGCCACCGATCTCAGCGAACTGGGCTGCATCGACGATATCGTTCCCGAGCCCGAAGGCGGAGCGCACCGGGATCACGAAGCGGCGGCGAACTTGCTCGATGTCAGTCTGCAGAAGCACTTCTCAGAGCTGAAGAAGATCCCGCCGCCAGAGTTGCTCGTGTCACGATATAATAAGTTCCGCGCCATGGCCCAGTTCTTCAAAACCGAGTAATGAGTCCGGAGTGATCTTCTCTTCCAGCTTTCCGTTCCCAAAGAGGTTACCTCTAGGCTTCGGGCGGGCGATTTGGCGTGCCGCCAGAACACCGCCGCCGTATAATTATGTTTTTCTCTGGAGTTGAAGTTTGGGCGGGTCTTACTCCGCCTTTTAATCAAAGGAAGGTCTAGGGATGTCCACTACGGATGTTGCGCCCCAGGGTACGGGCGGGCAGTTGGGACGCAAGCGCATCGTCAATGACATGAGCATTCAGGTTGCCACGGTGAATGGCTCGGGCTCGCAAAGTTCGAATACGGTTTTGTTGCGTGCCATCTTCCAGATGGGCGTGCCGATTTCAGGGAAGAACCTGTTTCCCTCGAACATTGCCGGTTTGCCAACCTGGTATACCATTCGAGCCAACAAGGATGGATACATTGGCCGGAAGAAGGAAATAGATTTTCTGGTCGCCATGAACGCCGAGACCGCTCAGGACGACGTGATGTCGCTGGCGCCAGGCGCTTCGGTGCTTTACGACGAACCACTTGCCCTCGACAAGCTGCGGAACGACCTGGTGTTCTATTCGGTGCCCTACGACAAACTAGTGGCGGCGGTATGCCCCGAGGCGAAGCTGCGCAAACTGGTCAAGAACATGGTGTATGTGGGTGTGGTCTCTCAACTTCTTGAAATCGAAATGGATGAGGTAGAGAAGGCGATCCGCAAGCAGTTTGCCAAGAAGGTCAAGGCGGCCAACCTGAATCTGGCTGCGGTTCGTGCCGGATTCGACTATGCGAAAGCCAGTCTCCAGAAGCGCGGTGCCTTCTACATCGAGCGCATGAACGAGACTGAGGGCAAGATCATTATCGACGGCAACTCGGCCGCAGCTCTTGGCTGCATGTTTGCCGGATGTACGGTTGTTACCTGGTATCCGATCACGCCGTCGTCTTCGCTGGTGGAGACGATGATCGAATACATGAAAGAATACCGGATTGGCCCCGACGGCAAAGCGACCTTTGCCATTGTGCAGGCGGAGGATGAACTGGCTGCGATCGGCATGGTGATCGGCGCGGGTTGGGCGGGGGCGCGAAGCATGACGGCGACCGCCGGTCCGGGCATTTCTCTGATGTCGGAGTTTGCCGGGTTAGCTTATTACGCAGAAATTCCGGGCGTGATTTGGGACATTCAGCGCGTTGGGCCTTCGACCGGCTTGCCCACGCGGACCTCGCAAGGCGACATTCTCTCTACTGCGTTTCTTTCGCACGGCGATACCAAGCACATCATGCTGATTCCCTGCTCGGTGGCGGAGTGTTTCAGCATGGCGTCGGAGGCCTTCAATCTCGCGGAGCAATTCCAGACGCTGGTTTTCGTTATGTCCGATCTGGATCTGGGGATGAACAACTGGATGTCGGATCCATTCGAATATCCGACTGCCCCGATCAAGCGCGGCAAGGTCTTGGGCAAGGCAGAGCTCGATAAGCTGGGCGGCTTTGCCCGCTATAAGGATTTAGATGGCGACGGCGTCGGATATCGCACTCTGCCGGGAACCGACCACCCCGCTGCCGCCTACTTCACGCGGGGCAGTGGCCACAACGATCGCTCCCACTACAGCGAGCGGCCCGACGACTACGAAGACAATATGGAGCGGCTCAACCGCAAGTTCGAGACTTCGCGATCGTTTGTGCCGCGGCCGGAGATTCTCAAGGGCGCGAACGCGAAAATCGGGATCATCGCCTATGGAACCTCGCATTGGGGGATCATCGAGAGTCGCGATCAGTTGCGCAACGAGTACGCGATTGAAACCGACTACTTGAGGCTGCGGGCTTATCCCTTCACCCGCGAAGTGCAGGAGTTTATCGAGCAGCACGACCGCGTTTACGTGGTCGAGCAGAACCGCGACGCGCAAATGCTCAGCCTGCTCAAACTCGACGTGGAACCGAAGTTGACCACCCGGCTGCGCAGCATCAGCCATCTCGATGGACTGCCGCTCGATGCGCGGTCCGTGACCGACGAATTGAGCACTAGGGAGGGAAAGTAAATGGCGACCACGCCTACCGCTGAACCCAAGACTCCTGAACCCAGGACCAACCGCATCGGCCTGACGGTGATTGATTACAAGGGCGGCAAGACGACCTTATGCGCCGGCTGCGGCCACAACGCTATTTCCGAGCGCATCATCGAAGCCATGTATGACATGGGCGTGCAGCCGGAGCGGGTTGCGAAGCTGAGCGGAATCGGGTGCTCGTCGAAGAGTCCTGCGTATTTCATGAACCGCTCGCATAGCTTTAACTCGGTGCATGGACGCATGCCGTCGGTGGCCACCGGAGCGATGCTGGCGAATCGCAATCTAATTGCGCTGGGCGTGAGCGGCGATGGCGACACCGCTTCGATCGGCATCGGCCAGTTTGTTCACCTCATGCGCCGCAATCTTCCCATCATCTACATCATCGAGGACAATGGCGTGTACGGCCTGACCAAAGGCCAGTTCTCGGCGACCGCCGATCTGGGATCGAAGTTGAAGTCGGGCGTGCTTAACGATCTGCCACCGATTGATACCTGCGGGCTGGCGATTCAGTTGGGCGCGACGTTTGTCGGGCGGTCGTTCTCCGGGGACAAGCGGCAGTTGAGCACCATGCTGAAAGCCGCCATCGCCCACCATGGAACGGTGATGCTTGATGTAGTTTCTCCCTGCGTTACCTTCAACGATCACGAGGGTTCGACCAAGTCCTACAAATACGTGAAGGATCACGACGAGGCGTTGCAGGAAATGAGCTTCGTACCTCACTTCGAAGAAATAGATGTGGAATACGACCCGGGAACGACGGTCAACGTCACCATGCACGACGGCTCCCACCTGCGACTGCGCAAGCTGGAGGAAGACTATGACCCCACCGACCGTATCCAAGCCATCACCCGCCTGACCGAAGCGCATGACAAGGGCGAAGTGCTGACGGGGCTGTTTTACGTGAACACCAAGGCGCCTGACTTCCTCGATTTGCTGAATATGGTCGATCAGCCGCTGGCCACGCTGCCGGAATCGCTGACGCGTCCGGGCAGGGAAGTGCTCGAGGCGGCGATGGAGGACTTGCGCTAGGCCGGCTTTCAGCCAGCCGGGCTTCGGCAAGACGCGTTGACATTCCGAACGGGGTGGAAGGCCCGCTGAGAGCCTGCCCTGACTGCAGTCGAACCTCGTTTTCCCAATTGCCCACCTCCCGAGCAAAGAATCGCAGAACCAACTGTTGGCTTGTAAGGGTTGAAACCCTGGTTATTGCTGAGGAGAATGTTGGTCAGTTGCCATCTACGAGATGAGCGTATTCGACCATGCCGCCGCCGATGTGGAACACCATGCGGTGGCCGTTGAGAACAGCCGTGCCCCATCCTCCGGCAAACTCAGCCTTCGTCTTGGCCATCGTTCAGGCCGCAAGGCGCCCACATCAGCTCGAAACAGTCCTCGAAAGAGATTAGTTTCTCGCTCGGCAAAGCGGACTAGCGGGATTCTCCGAGTTCCTTCAGCACCGCGCTGCAACGTTCGCAGACTGTGGGATACACCTTGTCTTCGCCAACGTGGATCGAGTAATTCCAGCAGCGCTCGCACTTGGCTCCATCGGCTTTCTTCACCTCAACACGGACGCCGCCAGTGCCGTTGCCGGCGGCCTGGGTCAGGGTCACCGCTGAGACGATGAACAGGTAGCGGAGTTGTCCGGCATAACGCGACAGCACCGAATAAATCGGGTCGGGCGCAGCCACGGCGACTTGGGCTTCGAGACCGGTGCCGATCAGCTTGTTGTTGCGGGCCTCTTCAAGCGCCTTGAGAACCTCATCGCGCACGGAGCGGAGCGTCGTCCAATCTTCGTTAGACAAACGGCCTTCGGCAATAATGGACTCGGTCCGCGCTAAGCCTAGAACTTTTTCCGCGGAAGGGAACAACGCCAGGTGCACACTGTCGCCGCGCCCCGCAGCCTTCGGCAGATAATTCCATACCTCTTCCGAGGTGAAGCTCATGATGGGAGCGAGCAGACGAACCAGAGCCTCTCCGATGCGCCAGATCGCGGTTTGCGCGCTGCGGCGGCCGTGCGACTTGGGCGAAGAAATGTAAAGCCGGTCTTTGAGCACATCGAAGTAAAACGAACTCAAGTCAACAATGCAGAAATTGCTGATGAGTTGATAGATCTTATGGAACTCGAAGCTCGCATACCAGCCCGAATCTTTATCGGCAATTTTGTCCACGACGAGGGCAGTCGAGAACAGCATGTGCCGATCGAGAGCTTCCATCTCGCCGAAGGGAACTGCGTCGGCCTGCGGATCGAAGTCTCCGAGATTGCCGAGAATATAGCGGAAGGTGTTGCGAAACTTGCGGTAATTTTCCGCGACGCGCTGCATCAGCTGCTCGGAGCCGACCACATCCTCGCGGAAATCGACCGAGGCCACCCACAGGCGCACCACTTCCGCCCCCATTCGATCAGCGATATCCACCGGGTCCACGTCGTTGCCGCGAGACTTCGACAGGGCCTGACCTTTTTCGTCGAGCGTCCACCCTGGCGTGACAACGCCATTGTAGGGCGGCGTTCCATGCGTGCCCATGGCGCAGAGCAGAGACGACTGGAACCAGCCGCGGTATTGGTCGCCGCCTTCCAGATAAAGATCGGACGGCCAGGGATACGCCGGCTCATCGGCGACGAGCGCGAGATAGCTCGCGCCTGATTCCAACCAGACGTCGAAGATGTCCGTTTCTTTTTCGAATTTGGTGCTACTGCAGTGGGGACATTTCATGCCAGCGGGAACAATCGCGTCGGATTCAGATGTGAACCAGGCGTCGGCGCCCGAGCTGGCGAACAGTTCCACGACCTTGCGATTGATAGCGTGGTTGTTGAGCGGCTTGCCGCAGCTCACGCAAAGGAAAACGGCAATGGGCACGCCCCAAACGCGTTGCCGCGAGATGCACCAGTCGGGGCGCGTGGCGATCATATTCGAGAGCCGCTCTTCGCCCCACGACGGGTCCCATTTCACATGCTTGATTGCTTCGAGGGTGCGGGTACGCAAGGTGCCGTTTTCCGAACCTCGACTGCCTTCCGAACCTCGACTACCGGACCCGCCCGGCATGGGCGTTTCCATGGAGATAAACCATTGCTCGGTAGCCCGGAAGATCACCGGATTATGGCAGCGCCAGCAGTGCGGGTAAGAGTGCTCGGTCTTTTCCGCATGCAGCAGAGCGCCGCGGCTCTTGAGCAGTTCGATGATCGGCTGATTTGCTTCCCAGACGCGCTTACCGGTGTATTCCGGCAGGCCGTTGCGGAGGATGCCTCTTTCGTCGACGTTGCTGGTGGCCTCGAGGCCGTACTTGACTCCGGTGGCGAAGTCTTCCGCGCCGTGTGAGGGTGCGGTGTGAACGACGCCGGTGCCGGTATCCATGGTGACGTAGTTAGCCAGCACGCCGAGGATTTTGCGATCCAGAAACGGGTGCTGAAAGTTCAGGCGCTCCAGCTTGCGGCCGGGGAAGTGGGCAAGCTCGTGCGGATCTGAGAGATTGCACTTCTCAACCACGCCTTTCGCGAGCTTCGAGGCAACGATGTACACCTCGCCGCCGGATTCTATGGCGACATATTCTTCATCCGGATGAAAGGCCACGGCCATGGAGGCAGGCAGAGTCCAGGGAGTGGTGGTCCAGATGATGGTTGAAACCTTCTTTCCCGCTAAGGCCTCATCAATGTTCGCAGGGTCGTCGAGCAACGCGTATTTCACCCAAACGGTGGGACTGGTGTGGTTCTCGTATTCGACCTCGGCTTCGGCTAGGGCGGTTTCGTCGTGCATGCACCAGTAGACGGCACGCAGGCCCTTATAGACGAAGCCATTCTCGTAGAAGGAAAAAAATGTCGAAAGCACAATCGACTCGTACTGCGGGGTCATCGTGGCATAAGGGCGGTCGAAGCGGCCGAAGACGCCGATTCGTTTGAACTGCTGCCGCTGTAAGTCGAGAAACTTCTGGGCGTACTTGCGGCATTCCGCGCGCACGTCCGTGGGACGCATCTGCAGCTTCTTGCCGCCGAGTTCTTTGTCTACCTTGATCTCGATCGGAAGGCCGTGGCAATCCCATCCGGGGACGTAGGGCGCGTCATATCCCGCCATGGTCTTCGATTTGACGATGAAGTCCTTGAGGCACTTGTTCATCGCCGTGCCCAGGTGGATGGGCCCGCTGGTGTAAGGCGGTCCATCGTGCAAAATGTAGGTGGGCGAGCCTTTGCGGGCCTGCCGGATGCGCTCATAGATCCGCGCTTCCTCCCAGCGAGCCAGCATTTTGGGCTCGTTCCGGGGCAGGTCGGCCTTCATCGGGAAGGCAGTTTTAGGCAGATTGATGGTGGCTTTTAGTTCGAGCGGCACCAGGTTCGATTCTCCCAAACGATTGAATCCTTTCATTATAGGGAGAGGCGCTGGGAACGTCCATGCGACGAGCAGTGGAGCTTGGAAATACACTTCGTTAATGGAGGCAGAAGGGGTACAATTTCAAATGGGGGCTTAAAGTTCGGGAGTTTGAGCCCACCCATGGGCGGCGACCGGACCCCGCTTCCGGAACTAGATAACCGGAACTGGATAAAGAAGATAAGGGAAAGAGGCAACTTGTTGGAAAACCTCCTCATCTGTGTAGGAGGATCTTTACAAACGATATAGCGCATTTCACGCCCCACCGAGGAGAACCGAGCCGGGAGACAATGGCATCCGAAGTCAATCCGAACCTCAATTCCAACCCCGTCACTGAGCCGGAACTTCACCTTTTGCTGGCTCCCGACACGTTTGAGCCGCTGTGGAAGTCGCTTTTCCGCGGCCTGGACGAATACTTCTTTCCTAAGAAACTTCCGCCCCTCAAGCTGGAATCGAAGCCAATCCCGGTGAGGGATATTTGGGGTTTCTACAACTACAAAAAGAATGGGGCGTTGGGCTCGACGGTCGCCCACGTGATTGTCATCGGATTGATCATTGGTGGCACGATTCTTGGACGGCGGCTTGTGACCAAGGTCGAGGCCAAACCGCAGATCGAAACCAAGTTGCTTGATCCGGGTGATTATTTGCTGAAACCCGCAAAGACCCAGGCCGGTGGCGGCGGTGGGGGCGGGGATCGCGATGTGCTGCAGGCCTCCAAGGGGCGCTTGCCGAAGTTCTCGATGCAGCAGATCACGCCGCCAGCGGCGGTGATCCGGAACCCAAACCCCAAGTTGGCGGTTGAGCCCACGGTGGTTGTGCCGCCCGATATCAAGGTGGCTCAGCTGAACATGCCCAACCTTGGAGACCCGAAGTCCTCGGCGGTGATTCCGTCGAATGGTACGGGATCGGGCAGTGGTATCGGCTCCGGTTCCGGCGGTGGCGTCGGCTCGGGTACTGGGCCTGGCGTGGGACCAGGAGAGGGCGGCGGCATGGGCGGCGGGATTTTCCGTCCCGGCAAGGGAGTAACTCCGCCGCGCGTCATCTATCAGACCGACCCTGAGTTTTCTGAGGAAGCACGCAAAGCCAAGTACCAGGGAACCTGCGTTCTGGGTTTGGTGGTGGACGCCAATGGACATCCGACGGCGATCCGCGTACTTAGCGCGCTCGGCATGGGCCTGGACGAGAAGGCGATCGAGTCAGTCAAGAACTGGAAATTCGAGCCGGGCAAGAAAGACGGGCACGACGTAGCCGTGGAAATTGCCGTGGAAGTTGATTTCCACCTGTACTGAGGCACACAGTTCTCAGTCTCGGTTCCCGGTTGAAACTAAACCTTCCGAAGCACCGCAAAGTGCAACAGCACCCGTTGGGCAAACCCCAGCCTCTTATACAGCTCAATCGCGCGTACATTGTCTTCCCGGACATGTAGGAAGGGTGTTTCTCCGCGACTGCAGATGCGCTCGACAACCTCCGTCATCAGGATGCGGGCGTAACCGTGGCCGGCGTGCTCAGGGTGCGTGCAGACCGCGCTCACCTCGGTGTAGCCAGGAATCTTTAACCGCTCACCGGCCATGGCCACAAGTTTTCCGTCGCGTCGTATTCCCAGGTAAGTTCCCAGTTCATGAGTGCGTTGGTTGAAAGGACCGGGCTTGGTGAGCGCTGTGAGTTCCATCATTTCAGACACATCCGCAGCGCCGAGTTCGACGATTTCCGGAGAGGAGGAGGACCGTGAGAGCGGGGCGCTCGCACTCTGGTACACCATCTCCGGCATCGGAGCTCCAGCGACGAGATTCCAGCCGGGACGCGGCTGATAGGGCATGTCGAGGAACAGCCCAATGGTCCCGCGTGCGCTGAGCAATCCCGCGATCGATGCGTAGCCTCGTGCCGTGGGCTCAAGAAACGCGGCTAGCAAAGCGACCTTCGGTATAAACCTGCGAGCCTGATCGAAGGATTCGGCGAACTCAGCTTGCCGCGTAGTCAGTGCCTTCCAGATGACGTTGTCGAGGGGATGCATTGCGCTTAGCTTGATCCTGCCATTTCAGATTTGACTGGTCGGAGGACCGCTCGGACACAGTAATTCTGCGATGCCGCCGCGCGCTATCTGAATCTTGCGCGCGAAGCTTAATGGCTCGGATTCTTATTCCTTCAAATCTACGTGCTGAACGTCTTCGATCGGGTGGCCGAGAAAGCCCTCGCCAAGGCGCTGGAATTTCTCCACCGAGTCCGTGGCAAAAAACTTGAGACGCGGCAGGGTCCGTCGTTCCTCGCGAATCGCCGGTGTGGGTGGCAAGAGCTTCTCGAGGCGCCCGGCGACGGCGCGAGCTGTCGATTCGGCGGAGTCGACAATGCCTACGTGCGACGGCGCCACGCGATGCAGCAGCGGCTTCAGCAGCGGATAGTGGGTACAGCCGAGCACCAGAACGTCCGCGTCGCCGAAGCCGTCGGCAAAGGCCTCACCCAGGTAAATGCTGGCGACCTGTTCGGTCACGGAGTGCTCGACCCATCCCTCTTCGACCAGAGGAACCAGCAGCGGACAAGCCTTTTCGCGCGCGTTGAGGCCGCGGGCTTCAAGAGCTTTCCGATAAGCGTGGCTGCTGACCGTGGCCTCGGTCCCGATGACCACGACTCTCTCATTCTTGCTGAGGGAAGCGGCGGCCTCAGCGCCCGGCTCTACCACGCCCACGACCGGCACGTGAGCTGCGGCTGTGATGCGGTCAAGAGCCAGTGCCGTTGCCGTGTTGCACGCAATCACCAGCAACTGGGCTCCGTGGGCTTCAAGGTAGTGGGCAGCCTCGACTGCATAACGCGCCACGGTTTCGACCGACTTGGAGCCGTAGGGAAGGCGGGCGGTATCCCCAAAGTAAAGGTAATCGGCGTCCGGGATAAGTTCAAGTAAAGCTTTAAGGACGGTCAGGCCGCCGAAGCCGGAATCGAATACGCCGATGGTGGGACGCTGTGGGGACATGGTCGCTCGAAGTTATCCCGATGATAGCAGTGCGGGACGGTTGGGACCCTGATCAAAGGTGGTCAGAGGTGACCGGTGTTGTTCCTCCGCAGAACCTACGAGTGCTTTCCGGAGGTCGACCTGGCAATCGTGGCTCCGGCAAGCTCGGAGCTCCTTCCACAGCACAGCCCGGGCGGGATCGGCGCGCCATGCGGACACGTACGCGGGTGTCCGAGGAAGGTGCAGATCTTGTCGGTCGCTTCGGGCGAGAGGATGTGCTCGAACTTACAGGCCTGTTGCTCGATTTCTGATTCGCTGTCCATGGCCAGGCTATCGGTGAACAGACGCTCGGCCAGCCGGTGACGGCGGATGATGCTGCCGGCGCGTTCGAGGCCGCGCGGCGTGAGTTCCACGATCAGGCTGCCATCGCCCATCGAGGTAGCCACCGGCTTAAGCGCATCATGGCAGGGATTGACAAAGGGTTTGTGATCGTGGGGATGAGGCGGATGCGGCGCGGAAACCACGAGACCCATCTGAATCATCTTCTCAATTGCCAGGCTGACCGGCAGCGCCCCATGGACCTCCATGCGCTCGACTTCAGCGATTTCACCGTGTTCGGCCAGCACCCAGAGTTCTTCGAGCACTTCGTCGAA
>Ga0302325_10025654_pt1 | contig 12247 bp, 10 predicted proteins | sample Palsa_T0_2_FD_201948 | JGI IMG/M metagenome (GOLD analysis project Ga0302325, IMG submission 201948) | Peat permafrost microbial communities from Stordalen Mire near Abisko, Sweden - Palsa_T0_2 | ecosystem: Environmental > Terrestrial > Soil > Palsa > Peat permafrost | place: Sweden: Abisko...
GGAGATGCTGCGCGCCAGCGCGCTCAGGTCGCCGCCCGTCACGCCCTCGGACAGCGAGCGCTTACGCGAGCAGGGGACCGAGCTCCGTAGGCTCGCGCTCGAGATCCGCCGCGCGGACCGCGGGGCCCACTCGGCGCGCGCCCTCGCCACCCACCAAGCCAGGCTCGAGGCCTCGATCCGCCGCCTCTCGCGCCACGGCACCGGCCGGGTCCAGGATGCCCCGCCGCCGGGGGCCACCACCACCCGTGACCTCGCCCGCGCCCTCGGCGACGCCGCGCTGGTCGAGTTCGTCGCCCTCGACGGCGAGCTCACCGCCCTCACCCTCACCGAGGGGCGGGTCACCCGCCACGAGCTCGGCGCCGTCGCGGCGGCCCAGGAGGACCTCGAGTGGCTGCGCTTCGCCCTCACGCGCCTTCCACGCCGCGGACAGAGCCCGGCGCAGAAGGCCGCGGCCCAGGCCGGTGCGCAGTCCTCCGCCCGAGCCCTCGACAGCAAGCTGATCGCGCCCCTGGCGCCCACCATCGGCGACCGGCCGCTGGTCATCGTCCCCACCGGGCCGCTCCACGACCTGCCGTGGCCGGTGCTCCCCGGCCTGCGCGGGCGCCCGCTAGTGGTCGCGCCCTCGGCCGGCACATGGATGGCGCGCCAGGCCTCGCAAGCGGCTCCCCGGGCCAAGGTCGTCCTCGTCGCCGGGCCCCGCCTGCGCCACGCCTCGGGGGAGGTGGCGGGCGTGCGCGAGCTCTACAAGAGGCCGATCGTCCTCACGGGGAAAGACGCCACCGCGGCCGCCGTCATGCGCGCCCTGGACGGCGCGACCATCGCCCACCTGGCTTGCCACGGGCACTTCCGCGCCGACAGCCCGCTCTTCTCCTCGCTCGAGCTCGCCGACGGCCCCCTCAACGCCTACGAGCTCCAGGGCCTGTCCCGCCCCCCGGACCTGATCGTCCTCTCCTCCTGCGACCTCGCCGTCTCCGATACCCGCCCCGGAGACGAACTCCTCGGCTTCGCCGCCGCGCTCATCGGGATGGGCGCGCGCACCATCGTCGCGAGCCTGGTGCCCGTCCCCGACGCCGGAGCGCGGCGCCTCATGACCGCCCTGCACCGCGACCTCGCGACCGGGAGCTCACCGGCCGCCGCTCTGGCCCGAGCCCAGGGGGCTCTGCGTCCGGCCGACGCGGCTCTGGCCGGGTTCGTCTGCCTGGGCGCGAGCTAACTGTGGGTTAACCGTCGGAGCCGATGAGGTCGGCGCCGCGCCGCGCCGCCGCCGCGCCGGCCGCGCGCGCGAACCTTCGTCTCTTAGTCCCGCTATGCGGACATGAGGCGCCAAAGTTCGCGCCACACTGGACCCCAGGCCCCCCTCCGACGCCGCCCCACGACGGCCCAGGTTCAGCGCGGCGTGCTCGACTCGCCGCTACCGTGCGCCAGGGACGTCGCGGACGCCAGGCGCGCCTCGCGTCGCCGTCCAGAGTTCTTCGACACCGTCGTCAGCCAGGGGAGGGACGCCATGAGTGGCGAGCACGTACTGCGCAACCGAGGCAAGGCGATCGGCTCGGTGGTGTGCGCGATCATCATGGTGCTCATAGCGGCCGACCTCGTCGCTTACCCTCTCGACCACACGCACGCGGCCAGCCCGGCGGGGGATTGGGTCGGCGCCGCGGCTGCGTTGGTCGTCGCTGCGATCTTCGTTCGGATTGCCATGACGCGAGTCGTCGTCACCGACGGCGCCCCGACGTTCGTGGTCAAGAACGTCCTGAAGACCCACGAGATCGCGTGGTCGGATGTTCAGTCGATCGGCCAACGCCAGTCCATGGAAGGCGGGAGAGTTCCCACCCTGGTGATCAAGCTCCACCTGCGGGACGGACGTTCGATCAGGTGCATCGCACTCGGCGGTGGCTATCGAGTGTCCAGCGCTCTGGAAACCGAGCTGGAGACGATGCTCGCGGACCAGAAGGCCAAGTCCCCGGGAGGCGCGCCGACCTAGACCCACAGCCGCAAATCACGAATCCCGGAGAACGCCCCGCTCACAACATCGGATACGGCTCCCACACGCGACCGGCGTCAGGCGCGCCCGCCCGAAGGATCGACGCCTCGATCAACCCGTAGGGCCGGTCCTCGATGCGGAAGATCTCGTTCTCGTTCTCCAGGCCGAAGGGCTCGAGGTCGACAAGGAAATGGTGGCGGTTGGGCATCGACATCCTCACCTCGACGATCTCCGGGCGCGCCTCGATCAGGGCCGAGGCCATCGCATAGAGCGATTGCTGGAGCGAGCGGCTGTGGGTGTCGGCGAAGCGCTCGAGGAGCAGCGACCGGGCAGCGGCGAACGACTCCGCGAAGTCGCCGCTAGAAGCCACGTGGCGCCAGCGCGCGGTGACCGCGGTCGAGAGGATGCGCTCCCGCGTCTCCTGGAGGGTGGTGTAGCGGTCCTTGATGTACCCGGTGAACTCGGATCCGGAGGTCTTGAGGACGATCAGCCCGCGCAGGCCCGACGTAACGAACTCGCGCTCGGCTTCGCAGAGCACGGTGGCGGTCCGGAGCTCGTCGCCCACCCGCCGGAAGGCGTGGGGGTGCCCGCGGCCGTCGACCTCGATGCGCTCCCAGCTCGACGCCTCGACGTCCACCCGCGCGCGATGGATGGAGTCGAACGAGGAGACGAAGTGGCGGCCGAGACGGAGCGCGAAGTCCTCGATCTCCCCCACCGGCGCCTGCTTGGCGAAGGCGAAGACGGTGTTCTTCTGGGTGTCGGTGGGTACCACGTTGGCGTTGTCGCCGGTGATGTGGACGTCGTCGAGATCGCCGGAGAGCGCGATACTGACGTTGAGGTCGGAGAGCTCGTGACGCTCGGGGCCGCGGGTGACCGCGAGCATCCGGACCTCCGCCTTGCCGTACTGATTGGCCCCCACGACCACGTTCATCCGCGAGAACCTACCAGCCATGCGATACGTCCCAGACGGTCCAGCCGCCTTTGTCCAGACGGCCATTGCCTGGCTCGATCATCGCCGGTGAAGTTAGGTCGATGAGCGCTCCTGTCGCCATCGAGGGATGCCACGTCGCGACCTGCGACGCCGACTCCACCGAGCACGCCGATGGGCATGTCGTGTTCGAGGGCGCGCGCATCGTCGCGGTCGGTCCGGGACCGGCCCCGGCCGCCCGGCGCGACGGCACCGTGATCGACGCCTCGGGGTGCCTGGCCACCCCGGGGCTGATCAACACCCATCATCACCTCTATCAGTGGCTGACCCGCGGCGTCGCCCAGAACGCGACGCTGTTCGAGTGGCTGACCACGCTGTACCCGATCTGGGCGCGGATCGACGCCGAGGCCGTGCACGCGGCCGCGGCCGCCAACCTGGCCTGGCTCGCGCTCAGCGGGTGCAGCACCTCGAGCGACCACCACTACCTGTTCCCGGCTGAGGGCGGCGACCTGCTGGCCGCCGAGATCGCCGCCGCCGAGCTCGTCGGGTTGCGTTTTCACCCGGCGCGCGGGTCGATGGACCTCGGGGCGTCGGCGGGCGGCCTCCCCCCCGACTCCGTGGTCGAGGACCGCGACCGGATCCTGGCCGAGACCGAGGCGGCCATCGATCGCTGGCACGACCCGTCGGAGGAGTCGATGCTCCGGATCGCCGTCGCCCCGTGCTCACCCTTCTCGGTGACCGCTGAGCTCATGCGCGAGTCGGCCGAACTCGCCCGGCGCCGCGGGGTCCGCCTCCACACCCATCTCGCGGAGACGCGCGACGAGGACGAGTTCTGCCAGACCCGGTTCGGGTGCTCGCCCGCCGAGTACGTCGAGGACCTGGGCTGGCTGGGCGAGGACGTGTGGATGGCCCATTGCGTGCACCTCTCCCCGCACGCCGTCGAGCGCTTCGCGGACACCGGCACCGGCGTCGCTCACTGCCCGACCTCGAACGGCCGCCTCGGTGCCGGCGCCGCCCCACTCCAGGCGCTGCTTGGCGCCGGGGCGCCGGTCGGGCTCGGCGTCGACGGCGCGGCCTCCAACGAGTCAGGACGGATGATCGACGAGCTTCACCAGGCGCTGCTCGTGGCGCGCGTACGCGACGGGCCGCTGGCCCTGACCGCGCGCGAGTCGCTGGCCGTGGCGACGAGCGGCGGCGCGCGCTGTCTCGGGCGCGAGAGCGAGATCGGTTCCCTGGAGGAGGGCAAGCTCGCCGACATCGCGCTCTGGCGGGTCGACGGCCTCGGCGGTGCGGGGATCGACGATCCCGTCTGCACCCTGGTGTTCGGAGCGCCGGTGCTCGAGCGGTTGTTTGTTTGCGGTGAGCTGCTCGTGGCCGACGGTCATCTGACCCGCGCGGACGAGCTCGTCCTCGCCCGGGACGCGGCGGCGGCCGCGGCCACCCTGAGAGCCGGGGCGGCGCGATGGACCTGAACACCGTGGAGGCGGTCGTCCCAGCCAAGCGCGGGGCGATCGAGGACTGGCGGCCCGGCGACGCCTGGCTCGCGGGCGGGACGTGGCTCTTCTCCGAGCCCCAGCCCGACCTGCGCCGTCTGATCGACCTGACCGCCTTCGGCTGGCCCGCGCTCACCCCCGGCCGCGACGGCCTCGAGATCGCCGCCACCTGCACGCTGGCCGAGCTCGCGCGCCTGAAGGCGCCCAAGCGCTGGCCCGCGAGCGCGCTGATCCCGGAGTGCTGCCACGCGCTGCTCGGGTCCTTCAAGGTGTGGAACACCGCCACCGTGGGCGGCAATCTGTGTCTCGCCCTCCCCGCCGGGCCGATGATCTCGCTCGCGGCGGCGCTCGACGCCGTGTGCACGATCTGGGGCCCGGAGGGCGCGAGCAGCTCGATGAGCGTGCTCGAGTTCGTCACCGGCCCGGGCGAGAACGCCCTCGGCCCCGGAGCCGTGCTCCGCTCGGTGCTCCTGCCCGACGCGGCCCTGCGGTGCTCGACCGCCTTTCGCCAGCTCTCGCTCAGCGAGCTTGGCCGCTCGGCCGTGGTGGTCATCGGGCGCCGCTCGCCGGCCACCGGCGAGGTGGTGATCACGCTCACGGCGTCGCTGCCCCGTCCCGAGCAGCTCCGGTTCGACCGCCCGCCGACGCCGGACGAGCTTCGCGACGCCCTCGACGAAGCCCAGCTCCACTATTACAACGACGTCCACGGCGACCCCGCCTGGCGCGAGCACCTCACACGCCTGTACGCCGAGGAGGTTCGGCGCGAGCTCGAAGAAGGAAGTCCCTGATGCGCGTCAACGGGGCACAGACGCGCGCTGCGCCCAAACCCGGCCAGTGCCTGCGCACCTTCCTGCGCGAGCAGGGCTGGGTCGGGGTCAAGAAGGGCTGCGACGCCGGCGACTGCGGCGCCTGCACCGTCCACGTCGACGGCGTCCCCGTGCACAGCTGCATCTTCCCCGCCTTCCGGGCCCAAGGGCGCGAGATCACCACCATCGAGGGCCTGGCGGTAGGGCCCGCAGAGCTGCATCCCCTCCAGCGCCGCTTCCTCGAGGCCCAGGCCTTCCAGTGCGGCTTCTGCACGGCGGGGCTGATCATGACCGGCGCGGCCCTCGACGCGGCCCAGCGCGCCGACCTCCCGCGAGCGCTCAAAGGCAACATCTGTCGCTGCACCGGCTACCGATCGATCACCGACGCCTTCGAGGGCGTGGTCAACGTCGAGCCGCCGCACGCGATCGCACCCCCCATCGGCAGCGCTCTCCCTGCCCCCGGCGGACCCGGACTCGTCACCGGGAGCGCCGAGTTCACCCTCGACGCCGCCCCCGCGGGGCTCCTGCACTGCAAGCTCGTGCGCTCCCCCCACCCCCACGCCTACATCCGCGCTATCGACGCCCGCGAGGCGCTCGCCGTGGCCGGGGTCCGGCTCGTGCTCACCCACGAGGACGCACCCCGGCACCGCTACTCGACGGCGCGCCACGAGCACGCGAGCGACGACCCCGCCGACACCCTGCTCCTCGATCGCGTCGTGCGCTTCGCCGGCCAGCGCGTGGCCGCCGTGGTGGCCGACTCCGTCGCCGCCGCCGAGCGCGCGGTGGCTCTCGTCCGCGTCGACTACGAGCCCCTCCCCGCCGTCTTCGACCCCGAGACGGCGATGACCCCGGGGGCGCCGCGGCTCCACGCCGACAAAGCCCGCTCCGACGGGATCGCCGATCCGAGCCGCAACCTCGCCGCCGAGATCCACTCAGAGATCGGCGACACCGAGGCCGGCTTCGCCCGGGCCGCCACCGTGTACGAGGAGACGTTCGAGGTCCATCGCGTCCAGCACGTCCATCTCGAGACACACGCCTCGATCGCTTGGATCGACGAAGACGGCCGCCTCGTGGTGCGCACGAGCAGCCAGGTGCCTTTCCTGACCCGCGACGCCCTGGCCCGGCTCTTTGACCTCCCGCGCGAGCGCGTCCGCGTCTTCACCGCCCGCGTGGGCGGAGGGTTCGGCGCCAAGCAGGAGATGCTTACCGAGGACATCGTCGCCCTCGCCGCGCTCCGCCTGCGCCGACCGGTCCAGCTCGAGTTCACCCGCGAGGAGGAGTTCACCGCCGCCACCACCCGTCACCCCATGCGGGTGGGGGTCAAGGTCGGCGCGGAGCTCGACGGCAAGCTCACCGCACTCGCCCTGCACACCGTCGCCGATACCGGCGCCTACGGAAACCACGGCCCCGCCGTCCTCTTTCACTCCTGCGGCGAATCGATCGCCCTCTACAAATGCGCCAACAAGCGCGTCGACGCCTACTCCGTCTACACCAACACCGTACCCGCGGGGGCCCTGCGCGGCTACGGCCTGAGTCAGCTCGTGTTCGCCGTCGACTCGGCCCTCGACGAGCTCGCCCGCCGCCTCGACCTCGACCCCATCGAGCTCCGCCGGCGCAACCTCATCGGCCCCGGCGACGCGCTGACATCGACCGAGGGCGCCCCAACCGATGTGGAGATCGGCAGCTACGGGCTCGACCAGTGTGTTGACTCCGTGCACTACGCCCTCGCGCGTACCCGCGACCGGTCCCGCCCCGAGGACGAGTGGCGGGTGGGCGAGGGAATCGGGATCTCGATGCTCGACTCGACCCCGCCCGGCGGCCACCTCGCCCATGCCCGGATCGCCGAGCGCCCGGACGGCGGCTACACGCTGGCGGTGGGAACCCCCGAGTTCGGCAACGGCACCACCACGGTCCTCCTCCAGCTCGCGGCGGGCGCACTCGGCGTCGCCGCGGAGCGGATCGAGGTCGTCCAGTCCGACACCGACGCCGTCGAGCACGACACCGGGGCGTACGGCTCGACGGGCACGGTGGTGGCGGGCTCGGCGGTGCTGGCGGCGGCGCGGCGCCTGCGCCAGCTCCAGCGCGAGCGAGGCTCGGGCGGCGACGGCGCGCGGGCAGGCGGCTTGCTCTCGGCCGACGGGAGCTGCGACGGCTCGCGGCGCTCGGTCGCCTTCAACGTCCAGGGCTTCCGGGTCGCCGTCTCGCCACGAACGGGCGAGGTTCACATCCTCTTCTCCGTCCACGCAGCCGACGCCGGTACGGTGATCAACCGGATGCAGTGCCGTGGCCAGATCGAAGGCGCGGTGGCGCAAGCGCTCGGCGCCGCCATGTTCGAGCACGTCGACATCGACGCCTCGGGTCAGGTGACGACGAGGACGCTGCGCAGCTACCACGTGCCCGTCCTCGCCGACGTCACCCCGACCGAGGTGCACTTCGCCGTCACCCGCGATCGCGTCGCCGGCCCGTTCGGGGCCAAGCCGATGAGCGAGAGCCCGTTCAATCCCGTCGCTCCCGCGCTCGCCAATGCCATCCGTGACGCCACCGGCGTGCGCTTCACCGCCCTTCCCCTCACGCGCTCGCGCGTCTACCTGGCGCTCGCTGACCGCGACGCCGCGATCGGAGCCTCGCGGTGAGCATGGTGCCCGAGACCCGCGGCACCCGGGGGCGGGGCTTCACTCTGCTGACGCCGGAGAACCATTACGCGAGCCGGCTCCCGAGCTTCCCCGGGGCCCTCGTCTATAAGCTCGTTACCCCCCGCCTGATTCCGGCCCGCTTCGGCCAATATCTCCTCGACCTCCCCGAGCAGGCTCTGAGAACCGAGGTCAAGTCCGGCTATGAGAACTTCCTCTTCGGGCTCGACGGCTCGGCACGCCTGCGCTGGGAGGGCGAGAGCTTGGACCTCGACGGGGGAGCGTACGCCTACATCCCTGCCTCCACCGGCTTCGCGCTCGAGTGCGAGGCGGGGGCGATAGCCCGGCTGCTGTGGATCAAGCGCCGGTACGAGGCCTGGCCCGGGCTGCGCGCCCCCGAGGCCCGCACCGGGAACGCCTCGGAGATGACCGCCGAGCCCACTGCCACCCGGGGTCTGCGCCGGCGCGAGCTCCTGGGCCGCGAGGACCCGAGGTTCGACTTCAATATGAGCCTGATGTCGTTCAACCCGGGCGCCTCGTTACCCCAGGTCGAGATCCACGACGAGGAGCACGGCCTTTACATGACCGCCGGGGGCGGCATCTATAGCCTCGGCGGCGAGGCGCACGAGGTCCACGAGGGGGACTTCATCTACATGGCCCCGTACTGCCCGCAGGGCTTTCACGCCGGCGTCGGCGGCGCCGAGTACCTCCTCTACAAGGACGTCTACCGTGACGGCTTCTGAGCGCGCGGGGTTATCAGCCGCCCGCGCGGCGCGCCCGCGAGCTCGCCGCTCCGGTAGATCGGCTCGCCCCGGAGGATCGTGCCCACCACGCGGGCGCTCAGGGTCCGGCCCACGTAGGGGCTCAGCCGATGGCGGTCCCGCAGCTCGGAGCGCTCGAGGACCCGCTCGGGGCCGAGCTCGACGAGGACGAGATCGGCGTCGGAGCCCAGCTCGAGGACGCCCTTGTCCTCGAGGGCGAAGCGCCGGGCGGCGGCGGTGGCGAAGGACTCGGCGATACGGGCAAGCTCTAGCCGCCCTCGCTGGTAGCCCTCCGTGAGGAGGAGCTCGAGCGTCGACTGGCACCCGGCGATCCCGCCCCAGGCCGCGAACGCGTCGCCCTCCTTGAGCTCCGCCGGACAGGGTGAATGATCGGAGGCCACGAACGAGACCTCCCCGCGGGCGAGCGCGTTCCACAGGGCGGCGCCCTCGCGGAGGGGACGGAGCGGCGGCGCGCACTTGGCCACGGCCCCGAGGCGCTCGGCGTCCTCGTCGGTGAGCACGAGGTGATGCGGGGTGACCTCGCAGGTGACGTCGACGCCGCGGTCCCGGGCCTCGGCGACGAGCGCCGCCCCGCGGCCGGTGGAGACGTGGACCACGTGCAAAGGACAGCCGGTCACGGCCGCGAGCTCGATGGCGCCGGCGATAGCCTCGGTTTCGGCCGCGGCCGGGCGCGAGCGCAAATAGTCGCTGGTGGCGGTGAGCCCCGCGGCCCGCGCGCGCCGCGCCAGCCCGTGCGTGATCTCATCGCTCTCGGCGTGCACGGCCACCGGCACACCCAGCCCGGAGATCACCGACATCGCCTCATACAGGGTCAGGTCGTCGGAAGCGGGGAAGTCGTCGCTGCCGCTCCGAGACATGAAGGCCTTGAAGCCGATCACACCGCGGGCCGCAAGGGGCTCGAGCTCGTCGAGGTTGCCAGGGACGATCCCGCCCCACAGCCCGAAGTCGACGCGCGAGGAGCGCTCGGCGGCGGCGCGCTTGGCGTCGAAGGCCTCGGGGGTAGTGGTGGGCGGGCTTGCGTTCAGGGGCATCTCGAGCGCGGTGGTGATCCCTCCTGCGGCAAGCGCGCTCGACCCGGTGGCGAAGCCCTCCCAATGCGAGCGCGCGCCCGGCTCGTTGAAGTGCACGTGAGCGTCGACGCCGCCCGGGAGCACGAGCAACCCGGTCGCGTCGATGTGGGCGGCGGCCGCGCCCTCGATCCCCGCGCCGATCTCGACGAGCTTTCCCTCGCGGACGGCCAGGTCGACCGGCCCTTCGCCTGCGGGTAGGTGAGCGCCGGTTATGAGCAGGTCACAGTCCGCCACGGTCAGCGCGCCAGCCGCGCGAGCGCGCCCGCCAGCACCTGCACCCCGCGATCGATGTCGGCCGGGGCCGTGTACTCGTCGGGGTGGTGGCTCAGGCCGCCGGCGCTGGGCACGAAGATCATCCCCATCGGCACCTCGGCCCCCAGGACCATGGCGTCGTGGTAGGCGCCGCTGACCATGGCCCGGTGTGAGACCCCGAGCTCCTCGCAGGCAGCGCGCACGGCCTCGACCACCGCCGGGCTGCACGCCGCCGGCTCGTCGCGGGTCAGCGTCGCCACCGTGACCTCGAGCCCGCGCCGGGACGCCGTCTCCGCGAGCTTGCCCCGCAGCATCTCGACCACGCGCTCGCGCGCCTCGAGCTCGCTGTCGCGGACGTCGATGTCCATCTCGACCACGCCGGGAATGATGTTGACCGCGCACGGCGCCACGCGCAGGACGCCGACCGTCCCCACGGTGGTGCCGCTGGGCGAGGCCAGGGCCAGGCGCTCGAGCTCGAGCACGACTTCGCTGGCGCCGGCGAGCGCGTCGCGCCGCAAGCGCATCGGCGTGGCGCCCGCGTGCATGGCCGAGCCGCGCAGCGTGACCCGCAGGTCGTGGGGGGCGGCGATGCGCTCGACCACGCCGATCTCGGCGCCCGTCGTCTCGAGCACGGCGCCCTGCTCGATGTGGAGCTCGACGAAGGCATGGACGCGGTTTGCGTCGATCCGTGCCTCCCCGAGGCGGTCGGGGTCGAGGCCCTGGCCGCGCATCGCCTCGGCGACGCTCACGCCCTCGCGGTCGCGCATCTCGTCGAGCTGCGCGCGCGTGATCGCGCCGACCATGGCCCGGCTGCCGATGCAGCCCGAGCCGAAGCGGGGCTCCTCGCCCGCGACCCCGACGACCTCGATCGTCCGCCGCGGCTGCGTGCCCGCGCGCCGGAGCTCGTTTATCGCCTCGATCGCGCCGAGGACGCCGACCACGCCGTCGAAGCGCCCGGCATTCAGGGTGGTGTCGAAGTGCGAGCCCGTAAGCACGCGGGGCTCGTCGGGCGCGGCGCCCGCCCAGCGACCGAAGAGGTTGCCGGTGGAGTCCAGGCGGGTGACGAGCCCGGCGTCGCGCATGAGCTCGGCGACGAATTCGACGGCGCGGTCGTACTCGGGGGTGTAGACCTCGCGCGTGATCCCGCCTCCCTCGCGCCCCGAGTTGATCTGGGCCAGCTCCTCGATCTGGTCGTGGAGGCCGCTACGAGCCACGGTAGACCGAGTAGCCGTAGGGGCTGAGGAGCAGAGGGATGTGGAGGCGGGCGTCGCCGGCCGCGACCCGGAAGCTGACAACGACCTCGTCGAAGAAGGGCGTGGCGGTATCGAAGACGAGGCGGTAGCGGCCGGGGGCGACAGCGCCCAGCGTTTCAACGCGCCCATCGGCGTCCGTCGCCGCAGCGCCGATCTGCGTCCAGCCACCGTCTTCGGCGCGACCGTGCAGGGAGACCGTCACTCCGGCGGCGGGGCGGCCGGCGGCGGTGTCGAGTACGTGCGTGGTGACCGCGGTCACTTCGCCAACAGGGCTTCGAGCCGAAGGCGCGTGATCTCGCGCTGCTGGACGGCGGCGAGCTCGAGCTCTCGCTCGGGGGGGTTGCCGAGGCGCCCGCGGAGCGCGAGGAGGATCTGCTCCGTATCAAGCCCCGCGGCGCGGATGAGGAAGACGTGGCCGAAGCGGGCCTCGTAGCGCTCGTTGCTGTCTTGGAGAGCCGCACGCTCCTCGGCGCTCGCCGATGCCACCCCAGCCTGCTCGGCCATTCCCCGCGCGTCCCCGGGGCGCGGCGCGCCGATGCGCGCGTGGGCGGCGAAGGCCTCGAGCCAGTCCTCGCGGCTCAGCGCGTCGAACGCCTTCTCGGCCCGGTCGAGCACCGCCTGGCCCGAGGCGTAGGGACCGCCGCGCACCATGATGTCGACCCACCGCCCAGAGGCGCAGCAGCCGCGAAGCTCCGCTTCGGCGGACGTCGTGGCGACTGGCGTGGCGGACATGGGTGCGCCGAGGATACCGGCGACGATGTGTGGCACAGTCCTCAGATGGCGAGACCACACGCGAGCCCGCGGGCCCTGGCGGTGGCGCGCGGCGAGGAGCCGGCGGACACCCTGGTCACGGGCGGGCGCGTATTCAGCTCTGCCACGCGGGAGTGGATCGACACTCCGCTCGCCCTCGCTGACGGGGTCATCGCCGGGTGGGGCGACCGCGAGGCGCTCGAGGTCGTCGACGTCGACGGGGCGGCGCTCACCCCCGGCTTCGTCGACGCCCACATGCACCTCGAGTCGACCAAGCTGTGGATCGACGAGTTCGTGGCCAC
>Ga0302325_10025656_pt1 | contig 12247 bp, 11 predicted proteins | sample Palsa_T0_2_FD_201948 | JGI IMG/M metagenome (GOLD analysis project Ga0302325, IMG submission 201948) | Peat permafrost microbial communities from Stordalen Mire near Abisko, Sweden - Palsa_T0_2 | ecosystem: Environmental > Terrestrial > Soil > Palsa > Peat permafrost | place: Sweden: Abisko...
GATATATCCATCCTCTCCAATTTGAGGGATATGGTACCATCCACTAATTGCCATCCGAATTCTCCCTCCATCTTTCTTTAATTGCTCTTTATTCTGGGCATAATAGACCTCCTCAACATCATGGAAGCTCTCGCCAGGCTGAACCGCGAAGAAACTCAATTGATTCCAGGCTGGCGGGATAACTTTCGAAAAGGCGGGACTCGGAGTGACAGTTTTCTCTCCTTCCTCATCTTCAAATGTCTTCGTTGGATATAACCTCAATGCACCTCCCCACTCCTCCTTCCAAGGCACATCGGGATCTGACAAGTACAGAATGTAACTGACTCTCCGGCTTCCAATCACATCGTCATGACACAGCAGATGGCAGCCCGGCGTATAAACATTGATAGCCATATCCGTCTTTCTGCCACTCAATTCTCCTGAGCCCGTGATAGTGGAAACGTATTTTCTGAACGCAGGCGAGTACATTGCATCTCGTAGCTTCAGCAGAGATGGCAGCTTTTCCAAAGCACCATCGTCTAACCCGTCGAGATTCGCAAGATCGCCAGATTGGTGGATCTTATAGATATCGGTCTCCTTTGGTGTAAAGTGTACATTTTCCTGGATTTCGTTGCGGACGGAGCGGAGGAGGTCATCGTTGATTAGGGAGCTGATAACGCTGTGTCTGTAGGGCTCCGATTCTGCATATTCCTTGGTATATTTTCCTAGCACCTCCTCGTCAAAGAGGCCCTTTCGAAAGCTTTTCTGGATCTCCTCGTCTGAGAGAACTGTTAAAAAATTATTAGATCTGCTGGGCTGGGGGGAGAGTTGGTGCGTTTAGATTCATACTGGTTTTTGCACGCTTCTTGAGAATGCTTGTGCCGTTCTGGTCGTTGGGCTGGATTTCTGCTTTGCGCTTCATGTTGAAATCGAAGAATTGATGAAGAAATGGCAGAGTTTTCGAGGGAAGGGAATATCATTCCATTTCAATGGGATTTCCTGGCAATAAATCTGCTGACATTCACCGCCTCGGCAGGCGAATTATTTTAGTTCTAGCGTGCATGAGCGCTGAAGCGCTGGCCGACTCAGGTATAAAAGGGGGGATGCATGCAGATTGGGTCTGATTCGAAAGCTCCGTGTACGATGTTAAGACTTTTTTGGCGCGATATGCGTGTAAGCGCTGCAAGCTGCCTATAGACGTCAACGATCTTCTAAGCTTGACCTTTATTTGCGAGGATCTGCTTCATGTAGAGACTGGGCTATTTGCAGTGTTCATTGCGCAGTTTAAAGGGGGTCGATGCCAATTGGCTCGAAGGAGCCCACCACTAAGCAGCTGGCATAATGGGAAGAATGGGGTAAAGACTCAAGAGCCACCTTCTACAATTTTATATAAATAATTTCATTTATCTACTCTTTCTTCTCGAGATCATACTATTCTCGGCATCTCAAGTGGGAGCAGATCTAAATATGAGTGCCTCTAATTTCGACATCACTGCGGCGAGAAGCAAATTCCCCGCTTTAAACCAACCCCAAGTCTTTTTCGACAACGCGGGGGGAAGCCAAACTCTGGGAACGGTCATAGACTCGTAGGCGCTGAATTGGAGCTATAAAATTCAATTTCTAATCTACTGGAAGTATTTGCAACTACCTCTCCAAGACCAATGTCCAAATGGGAGGCTCTTACGCTGTGGGCAAGAAGTCCATGGCCCTTTATGACGCTGGCTATGCAGCTGCAGCAAAGTATATCAATGCATTGGAGGAGAATATCGGTGGGATTCATATTTATTCTGAGATCGGAACCACCACTGACTGTGAAGTAGTGCTTGGCGCATCGACTACACAGCTGTTTCGAAATCTATCCTTGGCCCTCGAATTCTCCCCTGGCTCGGAACTGATCCTGTCCAAGGTCGATCATGAATCCAATATCTCCCCATGGCTTGATATAGCCGCACGTCAGAAGCTGACCATCAAGTGGTGGCTCCCGAAACGCAGGGAGAATCCAAAGCTAGAGGCATCTGACCTCAAGGAACTCCTGTCAGAAAAGATCGTCATGGTCGCGTGTACACATGCTTCCAACATTCTGGGCACTATCCATGATATTAAGGCCATTGCTCAAGCGGTTCACACCGTCCCCGGTGCCTTGTTGTGTGTAGATGCTGTGGCGTATGCACCACATCGACAAATTGATGTAAAGGCACTCGGTGTGGATTTCTACAGCTTCTCATGGTATAAAGTGAGTTCATTGCCTCTCATTCTTGAGTATATCTTGACGAAATAGGTTTACGGCCCACATATCTCACTACTATACGCATCCCCAACTGGCTTGAAGGCAGTCAAATCCCTAGGTCATCACTTCCATCCTTCGTCAACTCTAGAAACCAAGCTCGGACTAGCGGGCAGCAACTATGAGCTCACATCATCCATCCCATCAGTTGTTGACTACTTAGGATCGAATCCAGCGAAAGCCTGGGCTGCAATCGAGAAGCAAGAAGAAGAGTTGCAAGGTACATTATTAGCGTATCTGAACGCTAGACCAGATGTGACGATATATGGCGAGAAAGAAGCAGATTCTAAGAAGCGGGTTAGCACGATTAGTTTCGTTGTGAAGAGTAGGAATAGCCAAGAGGTGGTGGAGGCTGTGGATAGGGTCTCTAATGGGGATATGGGGATCAGATGGGGTGCCTTTTATAGCAATAGGTTGGTAGAGGACGTCTTGGAGTTGGGAAAGGATGGGGTTATACGAGTTTCCATGGTGCATTATAATACCTGTAAGTTGTAATTCGCTTATCTCCAAGACGAGTTGCATGAGTCCTAACTGAAAACTAGTGGATGAAGTCAAGCAGTTGCTGGTAATGTTTGATGAAATACTTGGTAAGCCCTAGTGCTTGGAGATCGAGCCATCTAGATCAGAAGCTGTGATCCTAGAGACTAAACACTAATCTTACCAATGGTCTCTCTTGCGTTCGGCGTAGGGGCTGCAGAGCATTGTTTGATCATGATATATCATTTCATCGCTAACATAATAAAACCAAGGGTATAAACTATGAAAATCAGTCCAGTCCGTTCATGTAGCCTAACAACTCCCGCAAAACCCGCTCTGATCCAAAATACAATCAAAACGGAGCTCTATAACCCTTCTTCTTGATCTTCTCCGGCTTATACTTCCCATACATCTCCTCAAGTTCCTCTTCCTTCCACTGCCTGTGAGGTTCCGTCCCGATATACTCCCCCTTCAAATCTCTCGCAAAGAACTTCTGATATTCCCTCCTCGGCATAAACACAACCTTCATGATCCCCTTCTCACTCTTCACCCCTTTCTGCTTGCCACCCCTCAACTTCCCAAAAAGCCCTTTCTTCTTCGGCTCCACGGTCGTCTTCTCCGATGGTATGACATCCGTGATAATCGCCGGTATGATTGAATCGTCTGTGTAGCGCTTTGGGAGAAGTTGTGGCACGGTGTACATGTGTCCGCCTAAGTTCGATAACGAGCTGCTCTTGAATACTGGCACTGGGCGGCCAGTAGCCGTGAAGTGCATCAGGGCATCTTCGTCGAGATCTGAAGCTACTGTGGAGGTGATCAGTGGTTCGAAGTCGGAATCGTAGGCTGAGTCGGCAAGGTTAGAGTTCTGAGTTGCAGGGATGGGTGCGCGTATGTAGCGGACACTGAGGTTGTTTTCGTCGCGGTAAGGGAGCATAGCTAGTTGCTGCGCATTCTTGGCCATTTTGAGAGCTTGTTATTGCTTGGTATGCTTGGCGGTTTCTTGACTTCCGAGCTATTAATTCAGAAGTCAAGATGCCTCTTGGAAAGTAAACTTGGAAGATAATACTCGGGCTTGTGTTCTATGGAGTTGACAGTTGATATGTATCAGGTCATCCCACTTATCGGATACGAAATCGGCGGGAAATCTGATTCCTCACGCTGGTGATATGTCGATAACGATCGCAAGGCTGAGTTGACCGTGAAACAATTACCTTAAAATCGTAATTAGGCTAATTTAGAGGCTGGTGAGGAAGAAACGACCATCCACATAGCCCCGCTCGATGCGTCCGGGTTGCAATCCTCTTTACCCGAATGGGATTTAGCCAATGAGCGGGCGGAGTATCCATGACGTCGTAAGGCTGAGCAGGCAAATATAATTCAAAGTATCAAATCACGAGACAATTAGGAAAAATGCTCAAACTTATCAGTGCAACTCCATCCTTAAGTGTTTCGTCCAATCACTTTCCACTCGTCGTCGTTGCGACGCTACTCCATTTTTTTTTGCCGAGGCGCTTGTTGACTTGAAGATTTCTCTGAAAAAGCCATATGCTAGGAAAGTTATCGCCCTTGCAGAGAAAGGAATTCCGTTTAAATTAATCACGGAAGTTCCATAGGACAGTACAACTTCAACGCCTCAATATACCCTCTTAAAAAACTACCTGTACTCATCACAGAAGATGGCTCTTAAGTTTACGAAAGTCACTACATCCTTGAGTACATTGAGCTTAAATTTCCGGGCAAAACGCCAATGGTTTCCCGAGATATAGACGAGAGGCTATTCGCAAAGAAAATAGAAGTCGTTGCAGACGAAATGTGCGATGCGTTAGTCCTTTCATTCCTTGAAAAGCAAAGAGATGAGGGCGCACAGAGTATAGAGTGGAAGACGCGGCAGATTAGGAAGGTTGATAGTGGGTTCAAAGCCCTTGCTGGGTGGGTTGGAAACAAGGGCTTTATAGTTGGTGGGAAGTTTGGTCTGGTTGATATTGCAGCTAGAAGTCTTTGTGGGTATTGTGATGTAAGGTTTTCGGATTATTCTTGGAGGACGAGATATCCGAATCTTGCAATGTATATGGACAAGTTGCGAGAGATAGTCCTTTAAGGATACGGTACCTGTTGGGTAAAAGATCAAGGGTAAGATTGACTGAAGCCAGCCGGGGCAGCGGTGCAGTGAAGTCCAGTCTCGTCCAAAACTTATGATACGGGAAATACTTTCGAGGTTAGATTGACACAATCATTCTTTTCTTCCTCTTCCGTATTTCCCCCTGGCACGGTGCGATCCACATGGTCGGCACAAGCGTAATTGCCTTCGAATATTTATCAAAGCATGGGAAGCGTATAATGAGGATTGGGGAGATGCTTGGAAAATTCAACGAAGTCGGTATTTCAGGCTCGCATGCCGCTGGAATCAAAGGACCGTGGCAGGCCAAATTTTTGAAAACAAGCGCTTGCAACCTATAAAACTCGCCTCTGCTCGTGGCCAGGTATTCTCCGCTTTCCTTTTACTGCAAGTATCTTTCCGAATGAGCACAACGAGTGTAAGTTCTTACTGTCTTCGAAGAAGATGTTATTTGGAATCAAAGAGCAGACGGCTTGGATCACGTGAGGCTGCCTTAAGCGAGCCCCTGAAACCAGACCTCTTCCCTACTATCCTTGTCCGCTAGGATTGGTGCACTTATACAGTAACTTGATTACTGTTGGCACTCTCACAAGACTTCAAGCAGTATTTCAAGTCATTGATATTACCTGAAACGCCATACTCATTATCAGGCAAGGAATAAATGAGAGTTATCGATTACGATTCTCTTCTGACTCCAATCTACATTTATTAAAATCTTATTCATTACCAGGCACCATAAATAAAGAAACAGTTAATGCTGTGATATCTCATCACTCTCACAGTCAAGTTTTTATACTGACTTCTCCTCGGTCGGTAGCTCCCTTGCAGTCTCCTTGACGGCGGGGACAGCCTTGTTGTCATGCGATCCCGTGTCTTCACCCGCAAGTTCCTCGAGGGTCTTGCGAGCTGTCTCTGGGATGCAAAGAGTTGTGAGTATACCGAGGGCCATGAATAATGCGAAGATCTCGAGCACATGCGGGAGCCTGTTTGATCGAGTAGTCAGTAAAGTCATCACAGCTTCGGGACAATGGAGATTTCTTGCCATGGAGAAGCAGCACGGCCAGTAGCACCCTTTGCAGCACCGCGAGTTCGGAGAGGGGCAATAGCAGCTTGAGCGATAACAGCACCCAACTTTCCAGAGGCAGCAGAGAAACCGTGAGATGTGGATCTGTATCTTGTTGGGAAACATTCTCCGGGTACGATGAAAGTGGTCGTGTTGGGACCGAAGTTGAAGAAGAATTGAGCGAGAACGTAAATGGCGAGAAGACCGTGGCCGGAAAGCTTGGTGTATGCAAAGCCGAAGACGCAGAATAGGATGGTTAATGCGGTAAAGCCCATTAGTTGAATGGGCTTGCGGCCAACAATATCGACAGTAGCGACAGTAACCCAATACCCGGGAATTGCGCCAGCTAGAACAACGATTAAGTTTCCGACAGCAGTGTTCATCAATTGCTTGTACACTGTGGGCCCTCCACTGAAACCAATAGTCTGGAGGATAATTGGAGTGTTCAAAGACACACCATAGTAAGCCCTTTATTCGTCAGCGTGGATACCGGAATCTTCGAGTAAATGATACTTACACATCAAGCATAAACCAGGAGCCGGCTGTCCCGAGGAGAATCTTTCCATTCTTCCAGGTGGAATAAAACGTGATAAAGTCCTTGAAACTAGCTTTGGGGACAGTCATCTGCTCTTCTCCGGCAATTTTGCCTTGAGCTCGGGTGAGTTCGTCGGGTTTACCAGATGCCTTCCCAGCCATATAAGCTTCCACATCATCTCCTGCTTTCTCAACGTCACGGGCAACATCGAAGGTATAGCGAGGAGTCTCGGGGATTGTCAATCGGTAGTAGAGTGCAATACAGGCGGGGACGGCGCCGAAACCGATAAGCGTCCTCCACATCTAGAGGAGTCAGCGTGTCGGACAGAGGATGGAACATGGCTCCGGAGTTCAACTTACCTTGTCGACAGCAATACCACAATCACCCCCACAGGTAGCATAGGTCTCTGTTGGGTGTAGTGAGTCAGTATATGCCTAATCAAGAGGGATATAGGATTTCCCCTAGGGCAGTCTAGAATAGAAAATATTTGCATATGCATTTCTTACTTGCCGTCAAGAGAGATCCCTTGAAACCAGCAGTGATGACGATCATCACCACGGCAGCACACAACTGGCCTAGACCTTGCATAGCAAAGACTGATCCCATCATGGCACCTCTCCATTTTGTAGTGGCGAATTCAGATGTGATAATGGAGGAGAGAGGGTAGTCGCCACCAATGCCTGGGAATGTGTCAGTATTTGACAAGCAAATTTCTCATTAAACATACCTATTCCCATGATGACTCTCCAGAAGATAATGACGCCCTAAAAGCTGCGTTAGCACTGCTGTGTCGAAGGTTGTGGGGGAGTGGAGTTCTGCAATGGCTGCTGAAGCGAGCGACCAAGTACCGGTTTGGGTCGAGAAGACGTACCACAATGTTCATTCCCGGCGAGTTTGAGGTCAATGCTTGAGCGAGAGTAGCAAAGATGATAATGATGAGTTCCAATCCGTACATGCGCTTTCGTCCAACGATATCAGCAAGAGCACCAAAGCCAACCTGTCCGACGATTGTTCCACCAGATGTTGCGACCTTGATGGCGGTATCGGAATTCGTTGGCATGGCACCTTTCTTGGGCCAGTACACTATACCCAACATAGTGGTGAGAAGACCGACGGCAAAAATGTCGTAGGAGTCTGTGGACGGTCAATCTTCGTTGTTTCGAGGATATTTGTCCAGTAACTCACCAGTGAAGAATCCAACACCTGCAACAACACAAGCTCTGACATGATACCTAATGAAAGTTTAGCACTGTAAGACAAGCATTTGCCAAGATTCCAAGAGCCTTACCATCCGAATGGTGCCTTGTCGATCTCGGCAAGAGCAAGGCGACGACGTTCATTGGGATCTTGGATGTGGGCGAAGTCATTGTTGAAGTTGTGGTAAGCGGCGTTTCCTCCCTAGAAAGTTGGGGTCAGCATTTTTCTACTTCTGATTGACCTCGAAGTCTTTTCGATATTTGTTTAGAGCATAGTAAAAAGCAAACTGCGGGGAACCATGATTTTGAGGAGGGGCTATTCTTACTGAGGTCTTGTGTAGAACCGGGGCAGGAGCAGCAACGATGGTGGAGTTCGGTTCGGTAGATGCCATTGCGCTTTTCGAGGTCGATTTTCGTAGAGAAGTCGAAATGTGGATAAGGGAGAGCTCGATTGTCCGGGAAAAAAACGAGGAGCACGACCTGTATTTAGCCCAAAAGAGCGTCGTTATGTCCGACGGATTGTCACCTCGCCATTGCGGCGTTCTCGATTTCTGACTTCTTGCACTGAAAAGTCCCTCTACCGGCGAGACACTCCATGCAGCTACTACGACTTGAAATCAGGCTCACTGGATGAACATGAACTGCTTTCTGGGGAGATTGAGTGGTAAGGGTAGTAAATAGAAGACTAGGATGTGTAAACGTTCGAGGGGATGTGCGTGGATCTTGCGCAAGGCTGGCGAGGCTGAACCGAAGGCTGTGTGAAAGAGGCCAATAGCACACACCTTCCAAAACACGTTCTCTAATACGGTGCTATGAGAGGCTGAATGCGTTTCGACGGCGAATTTACGCCTGTTTTTCGGTACACATTTTGTCTTTTATTGCTAGAAGTTTTTGGGGCTGGGCGTGAGATGTCTGTACTGGTATTGTAGTGCGTGTGCTGTACCGAGTCACCCTAACCTTACTGTACAGCAGGGATAAATCCACTGGTCATAGTGGATGCGAACGCCGAATTTGGGGTCATCCTTGCCGGCATTCGGGCCCAGGTGCAAGGCTAGTGAGGCGCCTTAGAGGCTAGAGCGCATAAGGGCAGTGGCGTAACAATATTCATGCACAGGGACTTCAAAAGACGTATAAATCGTTCTTGCCAAGCCCATGGAACAGAGAGTTGTGTCTCTCGATGTGCCAGGGATTTGGAATATCTAAGGCACGTTCCTCCAGCTTGTTGCAAGAGAGGACGACAGCAATTGATTCCAAAATCATCACCAGATGCTCTCGTGAGCACCATGTGGTTCCAGGCCGCACGACTCTTTTTGCTTTTGCTTCTCGCTCATTTGAAGATCAAGTTCGGATGGAATTCTAGTTACGAATTAATAGACAGGTTCAGAGGAGATTGACCCTTATGTTAAGTCGAGGTCAATGATTGCGCATGGAAGGACATCGCGATGAATATGTCCCTGAGGCTACAAGACCTTGGATCGCATCACCATGGCGCAGAGAGGGACACCCCAGAAAAAGCCAGGGATTCTTCATGCAAGCCGCACTCGCGGAAGTGCGAGACATTCTACAGCACTAGTAGGGTCTCAAACTCCGCACGAGACTTACGGCTTGCGTGAACTCTATGCGTGAAATTCTGGTAGTTCAATCATTCGGTGATTCCTTGATGGAAGCCATTGCCAAGCCAGCAGCGTCCAGTTCAGCTCCTTCCGCCAGAACAGACCATGACCAAGATCGCCATCTGCACACATGCCTCCCGTTCTCGGCATCCTGTGCTGAAATATTGCCTTACCAAACCTCGAATGCACAATGGCCATGGAGCACATGACGCACGGTTCATGAGTAGCATATATCTCTAGATCGTGGCACAGGTACCCTGCCTCAGTGGCCGACTGGTGGTAGTGGTCCCTCTCTGCAGCCAAAAATGGTTTGTCTTGGAAGATATTGACTGCATCATTCGACATAAGCACCTTTGAATGGCTTTGAACGTGCTCCCCCCCACCTTCATATATGATCGCAGCATCCGTGCCAAGTCTCTTGTTCCAGATAACTGTCCCGTCTCTAATTATCTGCTCTTCAGGAATCCCAAGCCCGGAGGGTGGAGTAGAGGCTAGCCCGGTGCTGCTTGATTGCTCTGCTTCTCCTTCTTTACTTTTCAACTTAGCAGCAACCATGGCGATGGCTCGTAGTGCAGCATGAGCAGTGACGTTCCCTGGTCCATCACGAGGCCAGCCAGCCCACCTAGCATCAGCAGCCACAGCGACTGGACGAGCAACACCATTTTTCCTCTCAACAATGACAACGCCAACTCGTTCCCCAGAGCCCGTCATATCTACCTGACAAGCAGCTTCAGAAGCCAGACGCATCCACGTTTCCACATCCCCTCGAATTTCCTGCTCTGCCCTCGAAATTATGCTGGGATGCGGACCAAATGGGTTGCTCTTTTTGTATATTGTCGGCCAATATTGTGAAGACCAGAGCGCAGCCTGCTCTTGAGACGTCGGCGCCAGCCGAGGAACTTGAATGGAGAAGATGATGGCGTTGCTGAGCACAGCAGAGAGTTCTTCGGCCACTGCAGCCTGGGAGATAGCATTTGTTGACCCAACGATCAAGAACAATTCTTTTAGCGATACGTCTTCCGACCTGGCCTTCAGAGGGGTTTGAATCGGAGCTGAAGTAGGCACAGCGCCCGGCGGTGCCTCTTCCAAACTGACCACAGGATTTTGCTGGGCTGAATTGGATTTGTTTGGCGTGACGTCGTAAACCACCATCTCTCCCCTCGGCTCAACCACATCCAACGCACCATTTGACACTTGCACAGCGCTCGTGAGCGCTTGCAGATCCTCTGAGCCAGACTCCCTCGTTTCCACCACCTCGCTAGCTGCCCCCTCTCGTCTCGCTCTCTCAAAAGAATCCTTCACAACCCCCGGCACATCCCCAATTTTGGCAAACCTCCTCAAATGCTGTAAATCAACACTCCCATCACCTGGCAAAAGCCTCCTAATCACTCTATTATTCTTTAGCACATAATATCTCTCCAAAACACTAAACCTCAAACCAAAAAGCAGGAAGTGAACTCACTCCAAAGTCCCACTAGCCTGCTTGACAGGAACACTCGTGACATAAACGCTGATAAAAGAATCCCTCGCTCTTGTTTCCAACGTCGTTTTCAATGGGACCAGAATCCCGTCGTTCGATGTTCCATCAGGAGGACTTGGTTTATCGTCCTGCGTTTCGACACAGGGTTTCTCGCTCATGTTATTGAATTCTTGAGTCATCTCATCGCGCTTTTGGGCTTCCGCTCTCGCGTCTAGGCAGCCTTGCTCAAACGCTTATGTATTCGAAGTTCTCTCTGCTTGCCCCAGCGTGTGAAAACCCAGGAGTCATATTTCGAACCACTGTGGTTAAAGCGAAAGAATTCAGTTATGAGGTGGCGTTGACGAGCAAAGGATGAATAGGAATGGACTGGTACCAAAAAACAATTCTGCCGCCGTTCACCGCTCAATATGTCACACGTGACCGCCCGCGTTACCAATGACCCCTTTTCGCAGTAATGCCCAAGACACGATCAATTATTTTCATCAACTCCACATTTCGATCTACTTCACGGTGCACATCACGAGTTCAAGGTCACAGGTAGTTTTTTGTAGTTCTTTTTGTCATCGAATTCTGGCTACAAGTTGCAAGCTGCGAAACGCAGTTTTTCTCCCTGACGACCAGATCCCACTTCCGAAAAGAAAATAATAATGCTTTAGGTCACAGCCGGTGAAATTCTTGCCTAATGAAGAAAATGCCGAAGCAAATTTGACGAGGCGAAAAAAAACTGACGAGCTGATCGACTGACTTATTGTGCTACCCTTCTGAAATGAGACACGTCTTTTTGGCGCAATAGAAAAGGGGAGATACAAAGGTGCCTTTCGTTCAGCTGGCTCTCATAATTGACAGGTGACCTCTAGGGATCGAGAAGCTGGTGAAGCGTTGGCAAGAAGAAGTGTAATGGCAGAGGTGTGTGAATACAAGATGTCTGCGCAATGCGTATCGAAGTGAAAATGACCCATTGACATGCCAACGAGAAACCGCCGAAGAAAAGAAAAGAAACCAAGGAAAAGGGGTCTATGTCATTGCCACCCCAGGTACAGGTACAGATCGAGCTGCGCAGTCGCTCGTAGTGTACCCTGCGCTGAAGAAATTGCCATTCGAATCTTGCCGAGATCTTTTGTGATCGCGCCGTTATTGTACAGAAGGCATCTGAGAGAACTAATAGAAGAACCTTCTAGATGCATGCTTTGCGAGATCGATCGAATGCGAAAAATGGTTGCAGTGAAGCAAACCTCCGGATGTAGTGTAACAACAAAGGGCCGTGAAAATCATATGTGAAAACAGTCGTCGAATTTGCGAATGTTCCAATCAATACGCAGAAGGTAGATCCTGAAGGAACCTGCCAAAGAGTATGCGAAAGGGGACCATGCATTCAAAGACTCGAAAGTGATCGTGCCTCGTACCGTTACAATCGTAAGATCATGTCGTCATTACGAAGTGTTTGAGTTACAACCAATTGCCATTGCCACCTTGACCAGCACCTCTACCATAGGTATTAGGGAAT
>Ga0302325_10025657_pt1 | contig 12247 bp, 10 predicted proteins | sample Palsa_T0_2_FD_201948 | JGI IMG/M metagenome (GOLD analysis project Ga0302325, IMG submission 201948) | Peat permafrost microbial communities from Stordalen Mire near Abisko, Sweden - Palsa_T0_2 | ecosystem: Environmental > Terrestrial > Soil > Palsa > Peat permafrost | place: Sweden: Abisko...
TCATTGCCCTGATCGACAGCCGCGCCGATGACATCAACGCCCTCCAGCAACGCCTCTCGACGCAGGCGCAGGGCGGTGATCCCACCACCGCCGGCCTGCTGCAGCAGGCGCGCGCCGCCATCGACGCCGGCGAACTCGATCAGGCCGACCAGCTGCTCGTCCAAGCCGACGCCGCAGCGGGCAACGCGATCGACAACGCTCAGCGCCGCCGCGCGGAAGTGCGAGCGACTGAAGCCGAGGTCAAAGCTCTGGAGTTCGACTACCTCGCCGCCGCCGCCCGGTACGCCGAGGCGGCGAACCTGCTGCCGGCGAGCGACACCCAGCAGCGGTGGTCGTACTTCATCTCGCAGGCTGAGATGCTGAGACAGCGCGGAGAGCTTTTCGACGAGCCTCAGCCGCTTCGCGACGCCGTCGAGGTGCTGAATAGTCAGGCCTTGCCGCTCGCCCCGAAGGACACCGATCCTGCGGGCTGGGCCGAGACCCAGGACGATCTCGGGGCGGCGCTGACCAGGCTCGGCGAGCGCGGGGACGACCAGGCGCTACACGACGCGATCGCAGCCTACCGCCTCGCGCTCCAGGCATCCACGCAAGATCGCGACCCGGACAACTGGGCCGTCATTCAGACCAATCTCGGGGCGGCGCTCGAGACGCTCGGCGCGCGCGGGGACGACCAGGCGCTACACGACGCGGTCGCAGCCTACCGCCTGGCGCTTCAGGTATTCACCAAGAGTGGCGACCCGGACGACTGGGCCATGGCGCATAACAACCTCAGCAACGCGCTCACGGTGCTCGGCGAGCGCGGGAACGACCAGGCGCTGCGGGACGCGGTCGCCGCCGAACGCCTGGCGCTGGAGGTATGGACCCGCGACGGCGATCCAGCCGATTGGGCGATGGCTCAAGTCAACCTCGGCTTTGCGCTCCGGACGCTTGGCGGGCGTGGCGACGACCCGGCGCTGCACGACGCGATCGCCGCCTTCCGTCTCGCCCTCCAGGTGTTCACACAGGATCGCGACCCGCACGGCTGGGCGACGACGCAGGCCAACCTCGGGGATGCGCTCGAGACGCTCGGCGAACGCGGCGACGACCAGGCGCTACGCGATGCGGTCGCCGCCCAGCGCCTTGCGCTCCGGGTGTTCACCCAAGATCGCGACCCCGCCGACTGGGCCTCGACGCAGGACGACCTCGGGATGGCGCTCGTCAGGCTGGGCGAGCGCGGGGACGACCAGGCTCTGCGGGACGCCATCGCCGCTTTCCACCTGGCGCTTCAGGTGCGCACCCAGGATCACGACCCGGATGGTTGGGCTATAACGCAGGACAACCTCGGGGAGGCTCTCGAGGCCCTCGGCAAGCGCGGCGACGATCAGGCGCTACGAGACTCCATCGCGGCCTTCCGCTCGGCGCTCACTGTCTGGACGCCCGCTTCGTATCCCGCCTACGCCAAGGAGGCCTCGGACAATCTGGCCCGCGCGCAGGCCTTGCTCGCCCAGCGCACCCACTGAGGGCCATGGCCGAGGTCTTCATCTCCTACAAGCGACAGGACCAGCTGGCGGTGCAGCCGCTGGTGCGGGGCTTGCGGGGGCATGGGCTCACGGTCTGGTGGGACCAGGAGATCGAGCCGGACGCGCCGTGGGAGCTGACCATCGAGCGTGAGCTGGATGGCGCGAAGGCGGTGATCGTGGCCTGGTCGACCGGCTCGGTGGTCAGCGAGAACGTCAGGGCCGAGGCCCGCCGCGCCCGCCATGCCGGCAAGCTGATTCAGGTGTTCCTGGAGCATTGCGAGCCGCCGCTGTTCTTCGGCGAGCGGCAAGGCGTCAACCTGAGGGACTGGAAGGGCGATCCGGGCGACCACCGCTTTCAGACCATCGCGGCGGCGGCGCGGGCGGTGGCGGAGGGCAGGGCGCCGCCCGTGGGGGTGGGGTTCGCGCCGGCCCAGCCGCGACGGCGCTGGCGAGTGGCGGCCGCGGCGCTCGCCGCGTCGCTCGTCGCGCTCGCCCTTGCCGCCGGCGCCGCGCGCCTGCTTTGGCCCGCGGCCCCGCCGGCCAAGCCCGCGGTCGACCCCGCCGCGGCGGCGGCTCAGGCGCGCCAGACGCTGCTCCGATCGCTCGCCGGCGCATGGGACCGCCAGGGGCGCGCCTGCGCCGCGCCGATCACCATCAGCGAAGCGACCGATAACGCCGGCGTCACCACCATCACCGTATCGGGTCCGAAGTTTCGGAGCACCGGTCAAGTGATCACGGCGGAAGCTGACGACGTGATGACGCGGGATGTCGACGCGGCGGGCGGCGCGGCGGGCGGCGCGGGCGAGACCTGGGAGTACCAGCCCAACGGCGCGCTGATGACCGTGATCGACGGCCGGGGCGTCCACACGCCGCTGATCAGGTGTCCCGCGAAGTAGCACGGCGCGGCCCGCGCCTTCATTCGCCGAGGAAGGGTGAGCGGCGGCGTAAAGCCTCCACTGGATGTTTTTCTTGGCGTCCGCGTGATTCCGGCGCATGCAGGCGGCGCGCAACCGCGAGCCCGCCGATGAATCCCGCCCCGATCTTCGCCCGAGACGCCGACGGCGCCTGGCTGCCCTCGGACCTGGCGCGGGGCCCGTTCGGCGGCGTGCAGGGGGGCGCAGCGGCGGCGCTGATGTGCGCCGCGATCGAGGACGCTGCGCCCGGCTTCGTCGCCAGCGTCACCACTCATTTCCTGAAGCCGGCGCCGATGGCGCCGCTCACCGTGACCATCACCCCGCTGCGGCAGGGCCGGCGCGCCGCCGTCTTCGACGCCAGGCTGGAAGCGTCGGACAGCCTGGTGGCGGTCCAGCGCGCGACGGTGATCGCCCCGATCGACGCGCCCTCGCTGCCAACCCCCCCAGCAGAACCGGCGGCGCCTGCCGCCCATCCGATCCGGCGGGCGGTCGAGGGACGCGCCCTGGTCAGCCCTTACCTGATGGACGCGATGGAGACGCGCCGGGGTCCGGACGGCTTATTCTGGTTCCGGCCGACAGCGCCGATCGTGGAGTCGGGCGGCCCGATGACCCGCGTGCTGCCGGTCGCCGACTGGGCGCACGGCCTGCCGGCGCCGATGGGCGCCCATGAGCCGGGGCGGGTGATGATCCCGAACACGGACCTGACCGTGAACCTGTTTCGCCCGCCGGTCGGCGAGTGGATCGGGCTCGAACCGGCGACCGCCTGGTCGCGGCAATCGATCGGGGCCGGCTGGGCGGCGCTGAGCGACGTTCAGGGCCTGATCGGCCGCGTCGCCATGTCGATCGCCATCTCGTTGCCGGCGGCTACGCCGTCGCCTGCGTGAGTTCCAGCGCCCTGAACGCCTCGGCCACCCGGCGCGCCGCGGCGTCGGGCAGCGGCAGGATCGGGCGCGGCGGGGCGGCGTTGGTCAGGCCGAGCGCGCTCGCCGCGGCGTAGATCACGCGCAGGCCGCCGCCGAACTCGCCGAACAGCGACCATATCGGCGCCAGCGTCGCGTTCAGCCGCCGCGCCTCGGCGGCGTCGCCGGCTTTCGCGGCGCGGACGATCGCCAGCACTGGCTCGGGGAAGAGCCCGCCCAGCACGCTGTGCCAGGCGTCGGCGCCGGCGATCATGGGTTCGGCGGCCGTGGCGTCGCCGCTGTAGCCCAGCGAGAAGCCAACCGGAACACGGGTGCGCAGGCCCGCCAGCTGCGCCGCGACCTCGGGCGCCGGCGGCGCCGGGTTCTTCACCGCCACGACGCCCGGCACGGCGCTGAGGCGCACGATCAGGTCGGCGCTGAAGCTGAAGTGGGTGGCGCCGGGATTGTTGTAGATGCAGATCGGCAGACCGCTCTCGCCGGCCACCGTCTGGAAGTGGACGAACACCTCCTCGTCGGTGAGCGGCGTGTAGGAGACCGGCGCCAGCAGGCCGGCGTCGGCGCCGGCCGCCTTGGCGTCCCTGGCCAGCGCCACCGCCGCGTCGGTTCTGAGCGCGCCGACGCCGGCCATCACCGGGACCGCGCCGCCGGCCTCGTCCACCACCGCCTCGATCGCCCGGCGCCGCTCGGCGCGGGAGAGGTAGGCGTAGGTTCCGGTCGAGCCCAGCAGCCCGATCGAGTCGACCCCCGCCGCGGTCAGCCGGCCCACCAGGCGGCGCAGCGCCGGCGCGTCGACGCGCCCGTCGGCGTCGGCGGGGGTGATCGGGAAGGCGGCGAGGCCGGTGAAGAGCGGCATGGGTCGGGCTCCGGTTCGAGCGCGTATAGCGCCGGCGCCCAGCGTCAGTCGATGTCGGTGCTCGGCTTGTCGCTGGCGCGCCGAAGCGGCCCCGCATACTCCGGATCCTCGCGGCTCCTGCGCCGGTCGGGGCCGAAATAGCCGGCCGTGCGCACGAACGGCCTCGGATGGTCCACCACCCGGCTGATCCGCTCGATCACGCCCTTCGCCGTGACCGGCTTGGACAGGAACTCGTTCACCCCCACGTCCCGGGCCTCGTTGACCCGGCGCATGGTCGAGTGGCCGGTGATCATGATCACCGGGATCAACGGATTGGGGCTATCCTGGGCGTTGCGCAGCAGCCGCACGAAGTCGATCCCGTCCAGCGGCTGCATGGAGAGGTCGGTCATCACGATGTCGATCGGGTGGTCGCGCAGCATCTGCAGCGCCTCGGCGCCGTCGGCGGCCTCGTGCACCTCCTTGACCCCGATCGCCCGCAGAACCTCGCTCAGCAGCACGCGCATGTGGTGGTTGTCGTCCACCAGCAGGATCTTCATCAGATCGAACCGCAACCCCGCCCACCTCTCGCGGCCCTGGCGCCCTCGGCTCGCGTCCTCGTTGATGAAAGTCTCATAAGTACAAAAGGTTGCAGAGATTTCCCGCTCGCCGAGATTCCGTCAGTGATGCTTAAAATCAGGTTTCTATTCTGCAATATGCCGCAGCGTCAATCCTCACCCGGAGCGCCGCATTCAGCGACGGAAGGGGTCGGCTCCGGGCGCGAACGCACCGCCGCCGGTCTGGCCGCGATGGCGCAGGAAGGCGTCGGCGAGCACGCAGGCGGTCATGGCCTCGACGATCGGCCCGGCGCGCAGGCCGACGCACGGATCGTGGCGGCCGATGGTGCGCACCTCCACCGCCTCGCCGGCCTCGTCGATCGAGCGCGTGGGGGTCAGGATCGACGACGTCGGCTTGAAGGCGACCCGCGCGGTCACCGGCTGGCCGGTGGAGATGCCCCCGAGGATGCCGCCGGCGTGGTTGGAGAGGAAGGCGGGGCCGTCGTTGCCCATCACCATCTCGTCGGCGTTCTCCTCGCCCGACAGCGCCGCCGCGGCGAACCCGGCGCCGATCTCGACGCCTTTGGCCGCGTTGATCGACATCAGCGCCCCGGCCAGCTCCCCATCGAGCTTGCCGTAGATCGGCGCGCCCCAGCCCGCCGGCACGCCCAGCGCCTCCACCTCGATGATCGCGCCGGTGGACGATCCGGCCTTGCGGGTCTTCTCCAGGTGGCCTTCCCAGGTCTCGACCATGCCGGGGTCCGGGCACCAGAACGGGTTGTCGCCCACCGTGTCCCAGTCCCAGCGCGAACGGTCGACCGGATAGGGCCCGATCTGCGCCAGCGCGGCGCGCACCACCACGGCCTCGCCCAGGATCTTGCGGGCGATGGCGCCGGCCGCCACCCGCGCGGCGGTCTCCCGCGCCGACTGGCGCCCGCCGCCGCGGTAGTCGCGCACCCCGTACTTGGCGAAATAGGCGTAGTCGGCGTGGCCGGGGCGGAAGCGGGTGGCGATCTCGCCATAGTCGCGCGGGCGCTGGTCGACGTTGTCGATGATCATCGAGATCGGCGTGCCGGTGGTCACCTGGCCGCCGCTGCGGGCGTCCTCGAACACGCCGGAGAGGATGCGCACCGTGTCCGGCTCCTGGCGCTGGGTGACGAAGCGGCCCTGCCCCGGCCGCCGCTTCTCCAGCCACACCTGGATGTCGGCCTCGGTGAGCGGGATGCCGGGCGGGCAGCCGTCCACCACACAGCCCAGCGCCGGCCCATGGCTCTCGCCCCAGGTGGTGACGCGCAAGAGGTGCCCGAAGGTGTTGTGCGACATGGCGCGCGGGTTCTAGCCCATGAGGTCACAAAAGCTAGCGGCTGAGGTCGAGCGGCGGCTTGACCCGTGGGCGCAGGGCGATCAGCCGCCGGCGCGCCAGCCAGACGGCGAGGCCCAGCATGACGAAGAGCGCCACGCCGATGACGAACTTGGCGATCAGCCAGCCCGGGCTCGCCCAGTCGCCGAACAGCAACGCGGCCAGCAACCCCACGATCGCGAACGCGAGGTAGCGGATCGGGCTGTCGACAAACCGGTAGAGACGCGTGCGCCAGCGTTGCTCGGCCATGCGGGCAAACTATCACACGGCGCCCGAGGGTTGCCGCCCTCAAGCCGCCCAGGCGGCGGCGAATTTGCGCAGCTGGACGCGGGCCTGGCTTTCCGGGGCGCCGCTATCGGGCACGAGGCGGATGAAGAGGCTGCCGTGGCCGTGGGCGCCGCGGGCGGGCAGGCCCTGGCCCTCGATGCGCACCAGCCGGCGCTCGGCGATCTTGCGGCTGATCCACAGCACCTTGGGGCCGAGCGCCGTCTCGACGGCCGCCCGCCCGCCATCCTCGAGCACCGAAGCGGCCACCTCGGCGGTCACCCAGATGTCGGAGCCGCGCAGCTGCATGGCCATGTCGCCGCGCACCCGCACCAGCGCGGCCTCGCCGGCGACGCTGACCGTCTCGCCGTGGCGCGCGCCGGCGGGGATCCGGGTGGTCACCCGCTCGCCGGTGGACAGCACCGCCTCGGCCTCGCCGCCGCGCAGCGCCACCAGCGGGCTGATCTCGACGAAGGGGGACAGCACCGGGGTGGCGGCGTGCGGGATGGTGGCCGGCACCCGGAACTCCGCCTGCAGCACCCGATAGGCCGCCAGCACCTCGCGGAACGCGTCGGCGTCGCCGCCGGGCCGGTCCGGGTGCGCCACCTTGGCGGCGGCGCGGAAGGCGGCGTTGAGGTCGTCGAGCGTGGCGACGAGGCCGATCCCGAGCAGGGCTCTGGCCTCGGCGACGGAGGGCTTGGCGGCGGTCATCGGCGGCCAGATTTGCCCCGCTAAGCTCAACGAGCGGTTAAGGCTCGAAGACGCTGGGCCGGATCGGCTATAGCGGCCCTGCGATGCGCAAAGGCCCGATGATCCCGTCTTCGCCGAGCGAGGCGGACTACCTGCAGAAGGTCGCCGCGGCCGAGCCGCTGGCCCCGATCACCGACCGCGACCCGATCGCGCTCTTCGCCGGCTGGCTGGCCGAGGCGCTGAAGGCGGAACCCAACGACGCCAACGCCATGACGGTGGCCACCGTCGACGCCGATGGCATGCCCGATGCGCGGATGGTGCTGCTGAAGGGCGTCGACGACGCCGGCTTCACCTTCTTCACCAATATCCAGAGCGCCAAGGGACAGGAACTGGCGGCCACCCCGAAGGCGGCGCTGGTGTTCCACTGGAAGTCGCTGCGCCGGCAGGTGCGGGTGCGCGGCGACGTCTCGCCGGTGAGCGCGGCCGAGGCCGACGCCTATTTCGCCACCCGCGCTCGCTCCTCGCAGCTGGGCGCCTGGGCCTCGGAGCAGTCGCGCGAACTGCCGGACCGGCTGGCGTTCGAGCGGCGGCTGGCCGAGATGGGACTGAAGTTCGGGCTCGGCGCGGTGCCCCGACCGCCGCACTGGTCCGGCTATCGGCTGGCGCCGCGGAGCCTCGAATTCTGGCGCGACCGCCCGTTTCGCCTGCACGAGCGCCTCGCCTTCGACCGCGCCGACGGCGGCTGGACGGTCCGCCGGCTCTATCCGTGAGCGACGTCCTCGACTGGCTGGCGGGCCAGTCGGAGCGCGTGATCGAGACCTCCTGCGCCTGGGTGTTCCTGGGCGGCGAGACGGCGCTGAAGGTGAAGAAGCCGGTGGACTACGGCTTCCTCGACTTCACCACCCCGGCCAAGCGCCGCTGGGCGCTCGACCGGGAGCTGGCCTTCAACCGCGCCACGGCGCCCGACATCTACCGCGCCGTGCGCCGGGTCACGCGGGACGACGCCGGCGCCCTGGCGCTGGATGGACCCGGCGGGACCATCGACTACGCGCTGGAGATGCGGGCGTTCGATCCGCAGGCAGTGCTCTCGGAGCACCCGCAGAGCGTGGACGGCGCGCTCGCCGAGGACCTCGGCCGCGCCATCGCGCGCTTCCACGCCGGCGCCGAGATTCGGCCGGACGGGGGCGGCGTCAAGGCGCTCGGCTACACCATCCGCACCAACGCCGAGCATCTGAGCACGCTGGCGGACCTGCTGGGCGCCGAGGCGGTGGAGCGCGTCGTGCGGGGCGTGGACGGCGCCTTCGCCACCGCCGCGCTGCTGCTGGAGCGACGCCGCGCCGAGGGCTTCGCCCGCCGCTGCCACGGCGACCTGCACCTGGGCAACATCCTCCTCGAGGCCGGGGCGCCGGTGCTGTTCGACTGCATCGAGTTCAACGACCTCCTCAGTGAGATCGACGTCCTCTACGACTTCGCCTTCCTGGTCATGGACCTGTGGTTCCGCGGCCGCGCCGAGGCCGCCAGTCGGGCCTTCAACGCCTATCTGGACGAGGCCGCGCGCCGCTTCCCGCCCACCCTCTGGGACGGCCTCGCCGTCCTGCCGCTGATGCTGTCGGCGCGGGCCAGCGTGCGAGCCCACGTCACCGCCATGCAGGGCGACGCCGAGGCCGGCCGCGCCTATCTGGCCGCCGCCGAGCGCCATCTGAGCCCGCCGCCGCCGACCCTCACCGCCATCGGCGGCCTCTCCGGGACCGGCAAGACCACCCTCGCCCGCAGGGTCGCTCCGGCCATCGGCGGCGCGCCGGGCGCCGTGATCCTGCGCACCGACGAGATTCGGAAGCGCCTGGCGGGCGTGGCGCCGCTCGAACGCCTGCCGCCCGCCGCCTACACCGACCGGATGCGGGCCCAGGCCTACGACGAAATGTTCGCCCTCGCCCGCCGCGTCCTCGCCGCAGGACGATCCGTGGTGCTGGACGCGGTGTTCCAGCAGCCGACCGAGCGCGACCCGGCCCGCTCGCTGGCCGGGGAGCTTGGCGTCCCGTTCCGCGGAGTCTGGCTGCAGGGTCCCGCGGACGAGCTTCGCCGCCGCCTGGCGCGGCGCGCCGGCGACGCCTCGGACGCCGGCGCGGCGGCGCTGGATCAGCAGCTGGCCCGCGATGCGGGCCGCATCGAGTGGCAGATCCGCGACGCGACGGACCTGGACGCCGCCGCCGAAGAATTGACGACGCGGCCCGGTCTGCGCACATGATCGGCGATAACACTGGAACGATGGGAGAAACGGCCATGCAGGGTCTGATGCAGGACTGGCCGCTGACGCTGGACAAGATCCTCGACCACGCCGCCACCTGGCATGGCCGCCGCGAAGTGGTCAGCCGCTCGGTGGAGGGGCCGATCGTGCGGACCACCTACGCCGACATCCGCAGCCGGGCCAAGCGGCTCTCCAACGCGCTGAAAGGCCTCGGCGTGAAACCCGGCGACCGGGTGGCGACGCTAGCCTGGAACACCGGCCGGCACATGGAGGCCTGGTATGCGATCATGGGCATCGGCGCGGTCTGCCACACGCTGAACCCGCGCCTGTTCCCCGACCAGCTCTGCTACATCATCGCCCACGCCGGCGATAAGATCCTCTTCACCGACCTCAGCTTCCTGCCCACCATCATCGAGCGCCGCGCCGACATGAGGAGCGTCGAGACGGTGATCGTGATGACCGACGAAGGCCACATGGCCAGCGTCGGCCTCGACGGCGCGCTCTGCTTCGAGCGGCTGGTGGACGAGCATTCCGACGACTGCGCCTGGGGCGGCTTCGACGAGAACACCGCCGCCGGACTCTGCTACACCTCGGGCACCACCGGCAACCCGAAGGGCGTGCTCTACTCGCACCGCACCAACTTCCTGCACACCCTGGTCACCCTGCAGCACGACGTGATGGGGATCTCCGGGCGCGACGTGGTGCTGCCGGTGGTGCCGATGTTCCACGCCAACGCCTGGGGCCTGGCGTTCTCGTGCCCGGCGGTGGGCTGCAAGGTGGTGATGCCGGGCCCGAAGCTCGACGGCGCCTCGGTGCACGAGCTGATCGAGACCGAGGGCGTCACCTTCTCGGCCGCCGTGCCCACGGTCTGGCAGATGCTGCTGCAGCACCTGCGCGCCACCGGCGGCAAGCTGCATAGCCTCAAGCGGGTGGTGATCGGCGGCTCGGCGGTGCCGGAATCGCTGATCCGCGCCTTCCGCGACGAGTTCGGCGTCGACGTCACCCACGCCTGGGGCATGACCGAGACCTCGCCGCTGGGCACCCTCTCGGTGCCGACGCCGGAAGTGGCGGCGATGAGCGAGGAGGACCAGCTGCGCTACAAGCTCAAGCAGGGCCGCCCGCCGCTCGGCGTCGAGCTGAAGCTCACCGACGACGCGGGCGCCCGCCAGTCACACGACGGGACGACCTTCGGACGCCTGAAGATCAGGGGCGGCTTCATCGTCGGGGAGTACTTCCGGGGCGAGGGCGGCGAGATTCTCGACGAGGAGGGCTTCTTCGACACCGGCGACGTCGCCACCATCGACGAGCTCGGCTACATGCAGATCACCGACCGCGCCAAGGACGTGATCAAGTCCGGCGGCGAGTGGATCAGCACCATCGAGATCGAGAACCTCGCCGCCGGCCATCCCAAGGCGCTGCTCGCCGCGGTGATCGGCGTCGCCCACCCCAAGTGGGACGAGCGGCCGCTGCTGCTGGTCAAGCTGAAGGACGGCGAGGCGGCCACCCGCGAGGAGTTCCTCGAGTACCTGTCGGGCAAGATCGCCCGCTGGTGGATGCCCGACGACGTGGTCTTCGTCGACGACATCCCGCTGGGCGCCACCGGCAAGATCGACAAGAAGCTGATCCGCCAGCGCTTCGCCGGCTACGAACTGCCGACGGCCAAGGCGGCGGTGGCGTAGTCCGCCGCAGGCCCGGGCCGGACCCGTCTTGATCGCGCCGATGATCTTGACACGAAGCGGTACTTATGGTAACGAAACGCTCCGGGTCGAGCCAGGTCCGGTACGGTCTTTGACATCGTGAATCATCCGACATCCGGCGCGGCCGATGCCGCCCGGGCGGAGCGCACCACCGCTCTGGCGGCGCCATCTCTGCCGATCTAAGGTCGGGGTTGGCGTCGCCAAGACGGTGCGGGGGAAGATGGCCGGCATCTTTCTGTCCTACGCGCGTTCGGACCGTGCGCTCGCGCACCAGGTCGTCGGGGCGCTCCGTCGGATCGGGGTCGAGGTCTGGTGGGACGAGGACACGCCGGGCGTGGACTGGCAGGAGGAACTGGCCCGCCAGATCGACGCCATGGCCGCCGTCGCCGTCCTCTGGACCCCCGACTCGGCTTCCAGCAAGCACGTCCGCGACGCGGCGCGGCTGGGCCTAGACCAGGACAAGCTGATCAACCTCTTGGCCGGGCTGGACGGCGCGCCCTTCCCGTTCGACCGCGTGGGCGGGTTCCCGGTCGACGGCTGGGACGGCGTCTCCCCGCACGGCGGCTGGACCCGCGTCGTGCAGGCGATCGAACAGCGCGCGGTCGCGGCCGACGCCGCGCCGGCGCCCCCGCCCGACGCTTGGCCGAACGACGCCCGGATCGCGCCGGCGCCGGAGGTCGCGGCGGCGCCGACGTGGCGCCCTGAGGCGGCGGGGGCCTTGCCTGCCGCGACCGCGCCTGGCGGCCAGGGCGAGCTGCTGACGTGGCTGCACGACCGCCGGCTGGCGGCGGTCGCCACCGGCGCCGCGCCATTCGCCGCCGTCTCCCGGACGCGACGGACCGCGCCGGCCGCGGCTACGGCCGGCGCGCCATCTGCGCCGGCGGCGTCCCGGGGCAAACCGGTCCCCGCCGACCCGCGAGCGGCGAGACCGGCGCGGTCCAGCGGGACCCGCACCGCGCTCCTGGGAGGCGTGGCGGCCGCCGGCGCGCTCGTGCTTGCCTCCACGGTGCTGTTTGTCCACGCCGGGCGGCCCGCGCCGCCGCCGGCCGGCGGCGGCGACAACGCGAGTCCGCCGCCGTCCAATGCCTCGACCACCGCGCAGATGACGGACCCGGTCCAGGGCCTGGCGGGAAGCTGGGCGCCCCGGAACCTGGCCTGTGACCAGGCGGTTCGCCTGACCGTGACCGAAAGCCGCCTGCTTGTGCAGCATCCGGGCGGAGGCGTCGACGCCGGCGATGTGGAGAACGTTGGCGGCGACGGCGTCGTGACCGT
>Ga0302325_10025660_pt1 | contig 12246 bp, 8 predicted proteins | sample Palsa_T0_2_FD_201948 | JGI IMG/M metagenome (GOLD analysis project Ga0302325, IMG submission 201948) | Peat permafrost microbial communities from Stordalen Mire near Abisko, Sweden - Palsa_T0_2 | ecosystem: Environmental > Terrestrial > Soil > Palsa > Peat permafrost | place: Sweden: Abisko...
CGCGAGCGCGGCCGAGATCCAAACGAGGCGGTTCATCCCGGAGATCGACGTCCTCATGCTTCCCGTCCGACGTATCGGCGTTCACGCAGCCAAGTTCCGAGGTCGACTGCTGTCATTGGATGCGCGATAAAAAACCCTTGCACGCCGTCGACGCCCATCGCTACCAAGGACTCTTGTTGAGAACTGTTTTCGACGCCTTTTGCAATCACGCTCCAGCCCAGCGACTTCGCGACCACGATCGCCCCTTGTACGATCGCCCGGCTCGCTCCGCCCGAACCGATCCCTTCGATCAGCGGCCGGTCGAGCTTGATCGCGTCGATGGGCAGCGTTGCGAGGGACGAGAGCTTGCCGAGGCCTCCGTCGAATCCGTCGAGCGCGAAGCCGATGCCTTTGGCCGCGCTTTGGCGCACGAAGTCGATGATCCGCGCGCTTTCGCCCGGCTCGGCGAATTGTTCCGGCGCGAGTTCGACGCGCAGGCGGCGCACGTCGTCGGCTAACTCCGGATCTTCGAGCAACGCGTCGATTTCGCGGGAATCGAATGCGGCGAGATTGACGTCGATGCGCACCGGGATGCCGGCCGCAGCCCACGCGCGGCCTTGGGTCGTCGCTTCGCGCAAGACCCAGCGATCGAGTGCGCGGCGCCCGATCTCATCGCGAGCGATCGACCATCCGCGCTCGGGCGGGAGCAAGCCGTGCAGCGGATGGATCCGGCGGATCAACGCTTCGACGCTCGTAATGCGGCCCGAAGCGACCTCGAGAATGGGCTGATAGCAGAGCAAATAACCGGCGTCGCGGTGCTCGGACGGGTTGATGGAGGCGGTCGCCGACGTGGGGTTTTCGAAGCCGCCCGCGGGGTCGCGGAAACGAACGCGCGATCCGCCGTCGTCCTTCGCGGCGTACATCGCAGCGTCGGCGCTGGCGAGCAAGTCGTCGCGATCGGCAGCGTCGTCGGGGTACACGGCAACGCCGATGCTCGCTGAGAGCGAGAACCGGTAATCCTCGACGCCGAACGGAAAGGTCAATACGCCGCCGATCCGCTGGGCGATAGACTCGATTTCCGTTCGATCGGCGACTCGCGGCATCACGATCGCGAACTCGTCCCCACCCAGCCTGCCGATGTACTCTTCCCGGCGTAGCGTGCCTCGTAACCGGTCGGCGACTTCGGCCAAAACCGTGTCGCCGCCGCGATGGCCGACCGTGTCGTTGACGCTCTTAAAGCCGTCGATGTCCAAAAACAGGACCGCTGCCCGGCCGCCCAGGGCGTCCGCCTCGGCCATAGCTTCGTCGAGCCGGGCGAGCAACGCAACCCGGTTCGGCAGCGACGTAAGCGCGTCCGAATAGGCCAAGCGCTCGACCTTCTCGTCGGCCTCCCGCCGCTCGATGCCCCGAGACAGCGCCTCGATGAGGTCCTCGACATATCTCCAGTCCTCGTCGCCGAACGGGCTCTCACGCGGCCTGGCAGACGAAAAAGTGAGCACCCATCTGTTATCGCCAATTCTGAACGCGGCCGATAGGAACGAGCGCATTCCGAGGGCAGTATTTGCGAACTCCCGGTCCAGATGCGTATCGAGGACCGCGAAGGTCCCCGATCGGCGCAATGCCGCCCGTGCGAACGACCGGTCGACGGCCGTCCGCGAGCCGGCCGCCTCGAGGGGTTCGGCGAATTCCACGACCATCTCGTCGCCGTCGACCCGCGCGAGCGAGGCGTTTTCCATATTGAGGCCTCGCGTGCCCTCGAGCAAGATGGCGCGGACGTGCTCCGAGCCCGCAAGCCCCCGGCGCACGACGAGATTCCAGAGCGACTCGAGACGATCGCGCTTCGGCTCGGCCGGGGCGGCGACCGGCTCTTCCCGCGACTGCGGCCGGCGCTCGCGCCGGTGTTCCGGCTCTGGGATCAGCGTGGTCGAAAGGACCTCGATCGTCGCGAGCATCGCGCCGACGCGCGCGAACGAGGCACCCTTGAGGTGCTCGAGCCGGATGTTGAGGGTGCGCTCGTCTCGCCGGGCACGGAATTTCGCTTGGAACGTGCGCGGTGTTGCGTCGTGCAATTCGGGCAGCAAATCGGTCGCGCGCGTGGTCGGCAATTGGTCGTCGCGGAGTTCGAATACGGCGGTCGCGTCTTCGTTAACGTAGGCAATCGTCCCGGTGGATGGGTCGAATACCAAAAGTGCGACCGACACGTCGCCAAGGCCCCGTCCCTGAGGGGCCGGCGATTGTTCGAACATCTTTACAGTATTGCATACCTGCATCGTGTCGCCCGCCTCGGAAACACGGGACATTCGGCCCATACTTATGGAGACTTGGGACGGGTTTTGGCGCCTGAAAGCAGGCACAAACGGGCTTGCGACTCGCGGGGGTTTCGCGCTAGTCCCTCGCAACTATCACGCCGTGGGAACCCTCGAGAGGCTTCGGAAGGCGCTGCGGCCGCTCGGCGCGGTCGCCGGACTGACGGGAGCCGCGGCGCTCGTCAACCGCCGTCTGCGCACCGCGGTAACGCCGAGCGACCACATCGGGGGACAGCGCAAGCCCTGGAATTGGCGCGGCTACGACATCTTCGTGACCGAACTTTCCGGATCGAGCGAGGCGGCGGGCGGCCCCGTCCTCCTGATCCACGGGATTTCGCCCGGCGCGTCGTCGTTCGAGTACCGCAAACTCGCCCCGCTCTTAGCGCACGGGCGTCGCGTCGTGGCGATGGATTTGCTGGGTTGCGGACTTTCAGAGATGCCGAATCTCGCGTACTCGGCGGAACTGTTCGTCGACCAAATCGTCGACGCGTTGTACGAATTCTTCGAAGGCCCGGTAACGTTGATCGGTTCGTGGCTCGGAGCTGCGTACTGCATTCGGGCGGCATTGCGCCCGCAAGACCGCATCGCGCGCCTCGTTGCGATCTGTCCGGCCGGGCTCTCCGGCGTACTCGATCGCGAAAGCAATCTGGTGCAGCGTTCGGCGGCGAGCTTGCTGCGCGCACCGCTTGCCGGTGAGACCGCATTCAACGGTCTGGCCTCGAAGGCGTCGCTGCGCTGGTTTCTCGCGCACCGCGCGTACGCCGATCCTGCTTCGGCGACGCCGGAAGTCGTGGATCACTACTACGCGCTCACGCATCGGCCGGGTGCGCGTTACGTCGCAGCGCACTTCATCGGCGGAGCGCTCAACGCCGACGTCGCGCGCGACCTGCCGTTCATCGACGTCCCGCTCCTCGTGCTGTGGGGCGACGAGGCCGCCAAAGCCCATCGCGCTGGAGACGGAGCCGAATTCGTGCGCCTCGCGCGCGACGCGCGCCTCGAATCGTTTGCGGATACGGGAATGCTTCCGCACGAAGAAGCAGTGGACGCGGTCGCTGCGAGCATCGACGCGTTTCTGAACGCGATGCGCCCCGTTTTTGCGGGGCCCGAGGGGGACGAACCAGAGCCGGAACGAAAACGGGAGCCCCTTCCCATGTCGACTACCGATAAAATCGTTCCGGATATTTTCAAGAGCTACGACGTCCGCGGCATTTACCCGTCGGAGCTGAGCGACGAACTCGCATACGACATCGGCCGCGCGTTCGTTGCCGAAACGAAAGCCGCGTCGATCGTCGTCGGACGCGACATGCGACCTTCGGGCGTCAGCCTCTTCGAAGCATTCGCACGCGGCGCCACCGAGGCCGGCGCCGACGTCACCGACATCGGGCTGGTTTCGACGGACGCGCTGTACTTCGCGGTCGGCAAGTACGATTTCGCGGCGGGCGTGATGATCACGGCGTCCCACAACCCCGCGCAGTACAACGGGATGAAGATGACGCGCGATCGTGCGCAAGCGATTTCGCTCGACACGGGACTCGGCGCGATTCGCGACCGGATCGCAAGCGGCAACCTCGGCGAGCGCGCGGCGAAGCCCGGCACGACGTCCAAGCGCGACGTGTTGGACGACTTCGCGAAGCATTGTTTGACGTTCGTCGATCCCAAAACGATCAAGCCGTTCAAGATCGCAATCGACGCGGGCAACGGAATGGCGGGCCTCACGGTTCCGGTCGTATTCAAGCACCTCGGATGCGAGGTCGTGCCGCTTTTCTTCGAGCTCGACGGCACGTTTCCGAATCATCCGGCGAGCCCGATCGAAGCCGAGAACATGGTCGACCTGCAGAAAGCCGTGCTCGAACACGGCTGCGATCTCGGGGCGGCATTCGACGGCGACGCAGACCGCATGTTCATCGTCGACGAAAAGGGCGGACTCGTCGGGGGCGACATGGTTACGGCCCTGGTCGCGATCAATACGCTCAAGCACTCGCCGGGCGCAAAGATCCTCTACAATTTGATCTGCAGTCGCAGCGTTCCCGAACAGATCGTCGAGAGCGGCGGAATTCCGATTCGCTCGCAAGTCGGGCATTCGCTCATCAAGAAAACGATGCGCGACGAAGACGTCGTCTTCGGCGGCGAGCACTCCGGGCATTTCTACTTCCGCGACAATTGGTTCGCCGATTCCGGGATGATCGCGCTCTTGCAGTGCTTGGAAGTCTTCAGCGAGGCGGGGAAACCGGTCAGCGAAGTGCTCGCACCGATCGACGCGCGTTTTCGCTCGGGCGAGATCAACAGCCGCGTGGGCGACATTCCGGGCAAACTTGCCGAGCTGCAGGCACACTTCGCGGACGCCAATATCGACCATCTCGACGGCGTAACGATCGCCTACCCGGGCTGGTGGATGAACGTGCGGCCTTCGAATACGGAGCCGCTGCTGCGGCTCAACGTCGAGGGCGACACCAAGGACATCATGGAACGGCATCGCGACGAGGCCCTCGCGCTGATCCGCTCTTAAGACAAGTACCGTGCCGAACGTCCCGCCGGAACTACTCGCGTCGATCGATGCGGTCGACGCGCTCTTGCGCGACCCCGGCCTCGACGCGTGGCCGGCGCGCGAGGACGATCTCGCGCTGCTCGCGGCGACGCGCGAACGCTTGGAACGGCGCTTCACGCTCGCCGTCGTCGGCGAATTCTCCAGCGGCAAGTCGTACTTGCTCAACGCCTTGCTCGGCAAAGTTCGCTACGACGCGCAGGGCAAGATTGCGGGTTTACTGGCGACCGACATCAACCCGTCGACCGCAACGATCACCGAACTCGAATACGGCTCGCCCGAAACGGCCCTCGCGCGTTACCCCTCGGGTCGCAGCGAGCGCGTCCCACTCGACAACCTCTCGCGCTTCGTCGCCGTCGGCGGCGAGGGCGCGGGTGCATTGCACGATGCCACGCTCGATGAAGATGCGGCGCCGTCGTTCGTCGTCGTCTCGGTCGATTCGCCGTTCTTGAAATCGGGGTTTACGATCGCCGACACGCCGGGGCTCGCGTCGCTCAATCCGGCGCACCGGCGCGCGACCCTTGCGTATCTGCCGCGAGCCGACGCCGTACTCTACCTGATCGACACGCAGCAGCCGTTCACCGACGGCGACGCCGCATTCTTGGGCCTGATCGGCGAGCACGTCCGCACGATCTTCATCGTGCAGACAAAGATCGATCTCTGGCGCATGCCCGAAGGTGACGCGACCGCATGGGAAGCCGCGCGCGCACGGATTACCGAACGGGCGGCGCGCTACGCGCCCGATGCGGAAGTGTATTCCGTCTCGGCCCGCGATTATGCCGCAGCCACGCTCGCAGGCGACGCGTCGCTCGCCGAGTCGAGCGGCTTTCCGGCGCTGCTCGCCGGCCTCGAACGCTCGCTCGAAGAACGCGTTCAGTCGGCGCGCACCGCACGCACGATGTCCGTGCTGCGCGAGCTCAGCGGCAAGGCCGCAGCGCGCGTCCGGCGCGCGGCCGCGCTTACCGAAACCGGCGCAGACGAACTCGCGCGCGAACACGAGCGGGCGTTCGACGTGGTCACCGAGCGCGAGCGCGCCCTCGGCCGCGAACGCGACGAGGTCGCACGCGCGGGCGAAGAGCGCCGCGCGTGGATTGCCGATCGCGGCGCGGCGCTCGCCGAGAACGCGACGCGAGCGCTCGCTTCCGCGATCGACGTCGCCGACATCGAACGGATCCGCGACCGCGGCCGCTTTCACACCTTGGTCGATGCGACCGTGGCGCCGGTATGGACCGCGTTTGCCCTCGACGTCGCCGGCCACGTCGCGCGCGCGCTCGAGCGCATCGCGAAGGACCGCCCCGACCTGCGGATCGCGGATCTCACTGCGCTGCGCCTGGGCGGCGAACCGGGCACGGGCGCATGGTCCCGCGATTTGCCGAGCGGTATCACCTCGACGATCGTGCTCGGAGCGATCGGCGGTCCGACCGTCGGCTTCGTCCACGGCGTCAGCCGCCAGTTTGCAGCGCGGCCGTACGGCACGTACATGAAGCGAGAGCTCGGGACGGACCTTCACGCCACGCTCTTCCCCGAACTCGAACGCGAGATCGTCGCATTCGTCGACGACATCGCGCGCAAGCTCGCGGGAGCGTACGCGGACGTCGCCGCTGCGATCGAGCGCGAGCGCAGCGCCGTGCGCGGCCAGACGCTGGTACCGATCGAGCGGGCGCTCGCGAACACCGGCGACCCGGACGCTCGGCGCCGCGCGGAAGGGGCACTCGGTGCCGCCGTCGCGCGTCTCGGCTCGATCGACGAACGGCTCTTGGCGGCCGAAACGAAGCTGCGGGTCACGAGCGCCGCGCCCGCCACCGCGGCGGCAGCGAGAAACGGAACCTCCGCGGAAGCGGTAGCGTTCGACGCCGACGCATACGACCGTGGCCTGCGCCCGGAGCGCTACCGCGTCGTCATCCTCGGGGCGCTCCGTCGCGGGAAGTCGAGCCTGATCAACGCGATCGCGGGCACGCGCTTACTGCAAGATCAAGGTCACGGCGAAGCGCGCTTCCCGATCCACGTGCGCTACGGGGAACGCGATCGCGCGTATGCCCTCAAAGGCGAAGGCGCGTGGACCGAAATAGCGACGAGCGACGCAATGACGGACGCGGCACTATCGCCCGTGCTCATCGAAACGCCATGGTCGATGCCGCGTCAGCTCGTGCTCGTTCACGCACCCGCGTTCGATTCGGGCGACGAAGAGGCCGAAGAGATCGCGCTCGCTGCGGCGCACGCCGCGAGCGAAATCGTCGGGCTCTTCTCGCGCCAACTTTCCGACCGCGAACTCGCGCTCTACGCTCGCGTCGCGGAACTCGAGCGGCCGATGCTGCTCGCCCACACGATCGCCGACAACGAGAGCAGCGGCGAGCGGCGCACCGTCGTCGAGCTCGCCGCGCGCTATCTGCGCGAGCGGGGCATCTCGATCGGCCGCATCTTCACGATTTCGGCGCTCGACTATCTCGAGGCTGCGCAAACCAAGCGCCCCGCCGCGGCGTGGAACGAGCTCGGTGCGCTGCGCGATACGCTCGCCGCGCATGCTGAAGAGCACATGCGCAAGCTCGCCGAACGGCAACGCCTAGCCTCCGAGTTGGCAAAGGTTTCGGAACCGGCCGAAGGCCGGCGGCTGCGCCGTTCGCTCGCTCGCTTTTTCGGCCGTCCACCCTGATCGTAAGGCACATCCAACGGTCGAGGGGGGCGCCTGCGCGGCCCCGAATCACCGAACGTGCAACGCTCCTACACGCTCGGTCCCGCGCTCATCGCTCTGGGGACCGGTGCTTCCCAATACGGTCGCATCTCGATCGAAAACGGCAGGATCGCAGCGATCCTCGAAGGCGAAGGCCCGGCCGACTTCCGTCTCCCGCCCGGTTCCACCATTTCCCCAGGAATGATCGACGTTCACAGCAACGGCGCCGCCGACGTGCTGTTCAATCGCGATCAGGGAAATGCAGTTGAGATCGCTTCGCATTCCTATGCGGAGCAAGGTGCGACGGGATTCGTCGCAACGATCATGACGGCTCCCTGGGAGTCGATGTTGCACGCCGCAAGCGAAGTTGCGGAAGCCGCTCATCAGCTGGCCGAAGACCGCGAAATCGCGGGCGCGCGCTGTTTGGGAATCCACTTCGAAGGACCGTTCCTCAATCCGAAATTCCGCCGCGTGCACCGCCACGACTGGCTCCTTCCGGCGACGCTGGATCGCGCCCACGAGATGATCGAGTCCTGCCATGGCGCGCTCGTAATGGTCTCGATGGCGCCCGAAGTCGAGGGCGTCGAAGAAGTCGCGCGCTTCTTCTTCGATCAAGGCATCGTGTGTTCGGCCGCGCATACCTCGGCGAGATATCGCGACGGCATGTTCGCGATCGGCCTTGGATTCCGCACGCTCACGCACGCCTTCAACGCGATGCCGCCGCTCGACCACCGCGAGCCCTCGCTGCTCGCCGCGTTCATCCAAGAAACGCGCACGACCGCGCAAGTCATCTGCGACGGCTACCACGTCGCACCGGTCATGATCGACGTGCTGTATCGCGCGCTCGGCGAACGGCTGATTCTTGCGAGCGATTATATGGCGCCCGCCGGAAGCGGCTACCGGATCGAAGGCGGCGTGGTCCGCGCCGAGGACGGCACGATCGCCGGCAGCGCACTGCACGCCGATCGCGCCGTGCGCAACCTGATGTCGTACGCTTCGCTTCCCTTCGAAGTCGCAATCGTCAACGCGACGGCAACGCCCGCGCTCATGCTCGGCATCGAGCGCGAGTGCGGCACGATCTCAAACGGAAAGCGCGCCGACCTCACGCTCTGGAACGACCAGTACGAAGTCCTCACGACCATCGTCGCGGGCCAGCCGGTGTTCGGCGCCGGGCACCTCGCGTCCACGCGAGCGTCGATCGGCTAGCCTCGATCGTCGAGTTGGTCTAGAGCTACGGGCGTGCGGGTGGCGCACTTGTCACGCTGAGCGGAGGTGCGAAGCGCCGCAGTCGAAGCGCAGCCGAGTTATCGCGGGCCCGGGCGTGCGGGTGGCGCGTGCCCTTCCTTTGTGATCCGTCACGCTGAGCGCGCTAGTGCGGGACGGTCGTTTGGTGCAGGGTTACTTTGTTGCCTTCGGGGTCGCTAAAGCTGGTCATCCGGCACACGGGAAACACCATCGGCTCCAAACACTCGATGCCGACACCTTTGAGCAGGGTGATGTACTTGTCGAGATCGTCGACCTCGAACGCGACGCCGGCGCCGCTGCCCTTGGGACGGTCGAGCCACTGGTCGAGCAACAGCGCGAAGTAGCCGTCGCCGACTTTGCCCTCTGCGTAGCCCACGACGCCGTCGAATTCCATCGGCTCGCCGAGCGGCACGCCCAGGGTCTTGGTGTAAAACTCGTGCAGCGACTTGACGTCGGCTGCGGGATACGCCGAGAACGCGATTTCTTTAATCACTGTTAAGACTCTCCGTTGCGGTGGGCCGATGCGATTCGGCTCGGGCGGCGGTGCTCCTCGTGCCCTTCGACCAGCTCAGAATGACTGGTGGTGGCGGCGTCTCGGCTAACGGGTCTCGCGGACGATTCTGTCGGCGAAAACGCATCCCTCAGGCTGGGAATAAGAGTGTACCGCGACATCCCAACTCCGGCATACACGCAAACTGATCTCTCGGTGAGGGCGTGAGCGCCGACGCGCAGGTCACCTTCACATGTTCATCGGCTCATCGCTCGCACGAACGTGAATTCCGCAAGATCGCTCCTAACGGGACTGGATAACGAGCAACGCCCCAAACACCAGTACTGCGAGAATCCCGAGAACCGTAATCACCGGCGACACGACGATGCCAAGACCGACGAACGTGACGGCCAGTGCGGATCCAAGCGGCAATGGGGAGGTGACCGTGTAGGTGCCGACGAGTTCTCCCGCACCCGATTGGATCGTGGCGTTCTTTTCGTCGCCGATGAGATCGGCTTCGCGCTCTGCAACGATCATATAGCCTGCGACGAAGCTCAAGCCGAAGGCCATGACGCCAAGCATGAACGTTCCGACGATCTCCCGCGACGTGAACCAGTACGCAAGCGCGATTGTGACCCCGAAGGCGGCGGACGAGAGAAACAGGCGCAGGCCGACGGTCACGATCTTGCGACCCGCGCATCGTAGACGGGGCGCTCGCTGCGAATCGGAGGGAGCGATTCGAAATTGTATTCGGGTGGCGGCGAGGATGTCCACCATTCGAGCGAATTGGCGCTCCACGGATCGTTACCGACGGGAATTCGCGCGCGCGCCGAGATGATCGCGTTCACCACGAACAGCGATACGCCGACGAACATGACATACGATCCGCAGGTCGCGATCAGGTTAAGCATCGGTAGCGGCCCACCCGCATCGTAGGTGAACACGCGGCGCGGCATTCCCATCACGCCCATGAAATGCATCGGAAGAAACGTGAGGTTAAATCCGACGAAGAGCAGCCCGAAGCACCACCTGCCGAGCCCCTCATCGAGCTTGACTCCGAACATCTTCGGCCACCAGAAGAACAGCGCGGCGAAGATCGCAAAGAGACTCCCACCGCCGAGAACGTAATGGAAATGCGCGACGACGAAATACGAATCGTGGGCCTGATAGTCGATCGGGGGCGACGCAAGCATCACGCCCGTGATGCCCCCGATGAGGAAGTTCAAGAGAAACCCGATCGTAAAGAGCATCGGCGTTTCGAGCGAGATCGATCCGCTCCACATGGTTGCGACCCAATTGAAGAACTTCACGCCCGTCGGTACCGCGATCAGCAACGAGACGAACGCGAAGAACGGGTTGTTCACGACGCCCGTCGTGAACATGTGGTGCGCCCAGACGCCCATCGAAAGCCCAGCGATCGCGAACGCGGCGAGCACGAGGCCCGTGTACCCGAAGATCGGCTTGCGCGAAAAGACCGGTACGATCTCGCTGACCACCCCGAAATAGGGCAGAATCATCACGTAGACTTCCGGGTGACCGAAGAACCAAAACAGGTGATCCCAAAGCACGGGGCTCCCGCCGTACGCCGGATCGAAGGCGTGCCCGCCCATGTGGCGGTCGACGAAGAGCAAGAGCAACGTCGCAGCCAACGACGGGAACGCCATGAACACGAGCAACGACGTCGCGATCATCTCCCACGTGAAGATCGGGATGCGCCACATCGTCATGCCCGGTGCGCGGAAGATAAAGACGGTCGTCACGAAGTTGATCGACGTGACGATCGTTGCCACCGACACGAGAAACACGCCGACGATCCAAAGATCTTGCCCGAGGCCGGTGCTCACGCGAATCTCCGATAGGGGAGGATACGCCGTCCACCCCGAAGCGGCTGCGCCTTCGCTCGTCGCGGCTCCCAAGAAGATCACAAGACCGCCGAACAGGTACAGCCAGTACGACGTTGCGTTGAGTCGTGGAAAGGCCATATCCGCCGCACCGATCTGCAGCGGACTCAGGAAATTTGCGAGTCCGAACGCAAACGGCGCGACGAACAAAAAGATCATCGCCGTACCGTGGAGGGTGAAGAGCTGCGCGTACTGGTGCGCGTTGAAGAACGTACTGTTCGGACGCGCGAGCTGCGTACGGATCAGGAGCGATAGGATCCCGGACACGCCGAAATACGCAAGGCTCGTCAGCAAGTAAAGGATGCCGATGCGCTTATGATCGGTCGTCGTCAGCCAACTAAGAAAATCGTGGCGTTCCGCCGCCGCGGGCATCGCCAGAACCGGGACCGCACTCAAGTCTGCGATTTCTCCCATGCAGCAAACGCGCTCGGCGTCACCACGCGAACGCGAAAGAGCATGCTCTCGTGTTGCAAGCCGCAGAACGACGAGCAGCGCCCTTCGAAGGTTCCGAGTTTGGTCGGCGAGACGTCAAAGACTGTCGTCTGGCCCGGAATCGCGTCGCGCTTGAACAGAAAATCGGGAATCCAAAAGCCATGAACGACGTCGGTGGAAGAAAGCTCGATGCGTGTGGTTTCGCCGAGGGGCAACACGAGTTCAGCCATTTGTTGTTTAACGCCGAGCGACGCAGGCCCGTTCGAAGCCCCTCCGACCGTCGGGCCGCCCCGATACGAAAAGGTCCAGCCCCAGCGGTACGCGTTCACCGCAACGATCGCCGCCGGCTGATCCGCCACCGCATCGATCCGCGCCTCCGCACGATACGTCGCGACGAACAGTCCACCGACGATAAGCAGCGGAATGACGGTCCACGCGACCTCCAGTTGATAATTATTCGCAAATTGTGGCGGTTCGGCGTCGCCGGGCCGCCTGCGCCAGCGCACGAGGGCAAACAAAATCAAAACGACCACGATGACGCCGACGCAGGCGCCAACGGCCAGAAAGAGCAGCCAGTTGGACGCCATAACCGAAGCCTGTCCGGTCCCAACGACGGGCCACGTGTTTCCGTGCATGCTACTTCACTACTCCGTATCCGGTTCGGGCAAACAATTGTTGCGTAG
>Ga0302325_10025661_pt1 | contig 12246 bp, 11 predicted proteins | sample Palsa_T0_2_FD_201948 | JGI IMG/M metagenome (GOLD analysis project Ga0302325, IMG submission 201948) | Peat permafrost microbial communities from Stordalen Mire near Abisko, Sweden - Palsa_T0_2 | ecosystem: Environmental > Terrestrial > Soil > Palsa > Peat permafrost | place: Sweden: Abisko...
GGCGAGCTGCTGCCGAACTGGACGATCGCGTGGCGCCGTGGCGGCGTCCGCGCTGGCGTGTTCGCGGTGCTGTTCGCGCTCGCTCCCGAGGGCGCGGCCCTCGACGCATCGGGTCGCTTGAATGCCACCGGCCGCAGGGGGCAGGTCAAGTGGCGGGTGGGCAAGGTCAGTCACCAGCTTCGCTGGAACCTCGTCGAGCAACGCCAATTTTCCTACCGTGCTGGCTGACTCGCATGAGTCGTTCAGCCGGCTTGAACCAGCGCCACGATCGCGACCGGGGTCGCGGGCGAGGCCTGGAAGGTGATGCTGTAGTGATGACCCGCGGCCGATACCTTGGAAGCCGGGCAGAAGCTCGGCATCGGCGGTAGATAACACGCGAAACGAGGCGAGACCAGCGTGATCGGCGAGCCGCCGGCGCTGGTGATCGTGGCGCGGGACGGCGATCCGCCCGGAACGCTCGCCGACACGTTCAGGGTCTTGCCCGGTCCCTGGTCGAAGCTCACCGTCAGCGGCTGCGGAGCCCCGCCGGGGGTTCCCTTGATCCGCGTGCGGATCACGACTTCCTCGCCGGCCTTGGCGGCAGCCGTTGCCGTGGGCACTACGGTGATCGAGCTGGGGGCGCTGAGCGAGCGAGCCTCCACCAGTTCCGTGACCGTGTAGGCCGGCACCACGAGCGTTCCGGTTCGCGGCGTGGGCGTCGAGGGCGCTGGGATCGGGCCGACGATCCCGGCCACAGTGATCGGCGTAGCCGGCGTCGTCCTGAACGCGAGCGTCAGCTGTTTGCCGGTCTGCAGCACCTGGCGAGCCGGGCAGAAGCTGGGCGCGGGCGGTAGCAGGCAGGTGTACCGCAGCTCGACGATCTGCAGCGTCTTGCCCGCAGCGCCGTTCACCGAGGCGGTGGCGCGCTCGTGCTTGGAGATCGCGGTGACCGTCCAGGTGGCCGGCGATGAGTGCGAGATCAGCAGCTTGACCTTGACGGGACCCGCGGTGGATGTCCCCGGAGCCCGGGTCCTGAACTCGACGGTGTCGCCCGTGTGACCGGTGACCGACGCGCCGGGGGTGATGCCGGACTTGGAGATCTCAACGGTCTCGGTGAGCGCACCCGACTTTTGCGAGCTCGGCGGTGCCGTCGTCGTCGAGGTCGTGCTCGTCGTCGAGTGCGACGACCCGCCGCACGCGCCGAGCCAAACAGCAACCGCAACGGCCAGCACCGGCGCGGTTCTGCGTAACGGCGTGGACCGAGCTCGTTTTGGATCTTGTCGCATACTCGCAATGCCCACGCGCGTCGAGCCTAGGCAGCCGCCATGATAGAGATGCGTTCCTAAGCCTGAGATGAGCGGAGCGCGGGAACAGGGCCTAGCAGTGCGCGGCCGGAGGCCGAGATGCGGATTGCGATGCTGTTGCACAAGTCGGTCGAGTTCGACTCCCGCGTCCGGCGGGAGGCGAGCGCGCTCGCGGCCGCCGGCCACGAGGTGGTCGTGCTCGAGCTGGCGCCGGTCCCCGCGGGGTCGGCCACGCTCGATGGGTTCGCGCGGCGGTCCGTGCTGCCGTCGCCCGCGATGCGTCGCCGGCTCCCGTTTCATCTCTACCGGATCGCGTTCCTGGCCCAGTTCGTTCGGGCATTGGTAGGCGTGCGGCCCGACGTCGTGCACGCACACGACGCGGCGATGCTGCTGCCCGGCATCGCCGGCGCGCGGCTGACGAAGGCTCAGCTCGTATACGACTCACACGAGCTGGCCACGAGCGTTCCATACCGCGAGCGCGCCTGGGCGTGGTTCGTGGCCGCGATCGAGCGGCTCGTGGTACCTCGATGCACCGCCGTGATCACCGTCTCGGACGGCATCGCCGCTCGGTTGCAAGAGCGCTACGGACTGCGCAGCACGCCGACTGTGGTGCGCAACGTGACCGCGTTGAAGCCCGGCGGCGAGGGGGGGCTACGCCGCGCGCTTGGGAACGGCCCCGACTACCCCATGAGCAACAAACAGGCCGCGACCCAGAGCCGGGTTACGGTGAGCGGCTGCAGCGGACGATCGACGAGCTGGGGCTGGCCGATCGCGTGACCCAGCTGCCGAGCGTGCCGCTGTCCGAGCTGCTGTCAAATACCGCTGAGGCCGATGTTGGCGTGACGCTGCTGCAGGACACGTGCGAGAACCACCGGCTCGCACTGCCGAACAAGCTGTTCGAGTACATAGCCGCAGGCGTGCCGGTCGTCGCCAGCGCGCTACCGGAGACCGAGCGGCTGATCGACGCCTACGGCGTCGGGTGGTGCGTCGCGCCGGACAACCCAGCGGCGCTGGCGGACGCCTTGCGGGAGGCGATCCGCGGCCGCGAGGACCTCGCGCTCCGGGCACGCATCGCCCGCGCCGCAGCCGAACTCAACTGGGCGCTCGAGGGGGACCGTCTGATCAAGCTCTACGCGGGCCTCGACGGCGGCTCGCGCTGAGCGCGCCACGCCCAGGCGCCGATCACTGCGCCGACGAACAGCAGCATGATGGCCAGCAGGATCGTCAAATCCGGGGCCGAACTCGCGTCGCCCTGGACCGCGGCCAGGCCGTCGCTGGCGCGGCTGGTCAGCCCCGGAACGGTGGAGGACGAGCCGAAGCCATTGGACGAGTGGATCAGCGAGCCGGGTTCGCCACCGGGAATCAGCACCGCCACACTGCCGCCGACGGGTCGCCCGCCTGCCGGGGTGTCGGATGTCCCGCTGCTCGCGGCGCGGGCGCCGGACGATCCTCCGGATCTCGCAGCTGCGCCCGTGTCTCCCGGCGAGGCGGCTGAGCCCGAGCTGCTGCCGGCCGTTCCGCCGGTTCCAGCCGTTCCGCCGGCTCCACCTGTCCCGCCGGCTCCACCTGTCCCGCCGGCTCCACCTGTCCCGCCGGCTCCACCTGTCCCACCGCTTGCGTTGGTGTGGCCGTGGGGCGCGGCGTCCTGGCGGGCGCTGTCCAGCGGGATCGAGTAGACGACTCCTGCTGGGCTATCGGCGTTCGGGTCGGTAGCCTGCGTGCTCGGGGTGCTGGCAGCGCTAACCGCCGTCCAGGCCACTAGGGACAGAGCCACAAACAGACAGATGCCAACCACACGCCGCACCACGGATCTGGCGATGTTAGCTCCACAAGCCGCGGATGCAAACCTGGAGCCAAGCGCGGAGCATCAGCGACCCCGCCCGCACGGCACCTCGCAGGCGGTGGTGGCGATCTCATTCGTCGTCCTGCTGCTCGTCCTTGCGACGATCTCGCAGGGGGCGTTCGCGATCAGCCGCTGGGCACCGCTGGCGCTGTTCGCGCTTGCGCTTCTGCTCGGCGCGCTGTCTGCTCGGGGACGGCTCGCGGTGCGCTCGCGCGCAACGGGCTTGGCGCTGGGTGGAATCTGGGGGCTGGCACTGTGGTCAATGTTGTCGATGCTTTGGGCGCAGTCCAGCGGGAATGCGTTCTCTACGGCGGGCACGATGATTCTCTACGCGGCGATCGCGACGCTGCCGTTCGCGCTGCCGATCTCACGCCGGGCGCTCGCAGCCGCCGGATGGTCGATCGCAGTCGGGATTGCGGCAATCGCCGTGTACGTGCTCGTTCGGACGCTGATCGACGGCGCGCCCCTGTTCCTCGCCGGGCGGTTGAACGGGCCGATCAACTATCGCAACGCCACCGCGCTGCTGTTTGCGCTCCCGGTGTGGCCGTTTATCATCGCCGCCGCTACGCGACGCAACCGCCGGGGAGTCCGCGCCGGCGCACTCTCGATGGCCACGCTCGGGCTCGGCCTGGCGTTCCTGACGCAGTCCCGCGGGATCCTGCTCGGAATCGCCGTCGGTGGCTGCGTCGCGTTGCTGATCGGTCCGGACCGAGTCCGTCGGACATGGCTGGCGCTGCTATCGGTTGGCATCGTGGCGGCGGCCTCGCCGCTGCTGCTGCGTCCGTTCCACGCCTTCGATGGCGGAGCGGGCTCTGCCACGTCGCATGACATCACGGTCGCGGCTTGGGGCCTGGCGGGGGTAACCGTGGCCGCATTCCTCGTCGGCTTTGCGCTCGCACTGTTCGACAACGGGCTCCGGGCCAACTCGCCGGGGATGCGGCATGTGCACCGCGCTGCCCGGATCGCGCTGGCAGGTGGTGTGGCCGTGGGGGTGATCGCTGCGATCGTGGCGATCGGCAATCCAGTCTCGTTCGCCCGGCGAGAGTGGGATCAGTTCCGCGCCCTGAACAGCGCCACACCCACGAGCACTCGCTACGTCTCGGTGGGCGGACAGCGCTATGACCTCTGGCGCGTAGCGGTGAAGGAGTTTGAGAGCGCCCCGATACTCGGTGTCGGCGCGGGCAACTACGAGTTCGACTACTACCGCTACCGGGCGACGAACCGCAACCTGAGCGATCCGCACAGTCTGCTGTTCTCGCTGCTGAGCGAGGAGGGAATCGTCGGCGTGCTGCTGCTGGCGCTGTTCCTCGGCGGTCTCGCGATCACGATGCGCGGCGGCTGGCGGAGGCTCGATCCGGCTGCAAGGCGTCACGCGATCGCGCCCGCGGCGGCCGGCGCGGTGTTCATCGGCCAGAGCATGGTCGACTGGATCTGGCTGATCCCCGGCCTGACCGCGATCGGGATCCTCGCGCTGTCGGTCGCGGCGGCGCAGACGGTGGCCGCGGAAGCGCCCGGTGACAGCTCGGACGTGGGCCCCGCTCTGATCGTGCGCCCGCGGTTCGCATCTCTCCCGCTCGCACGGGGCGCTCGCGCCGCCTCCTTCGCCGCCCTGCTCCTCGCGACGCTCGCCGTGTTCTGCCTGTTCCTGTCCGACGCATACATCCAGCGCGCTCGCACGGTCGTGAACGACCCGCCCGCGGCGCTGTCCGCCGCCCGGACGGCGGCGACCCTCGACCCATGGTCGGTGACCGCGCACTATTTGCAGGCATCCGCCTACGAAACGATGGGGAACCGCCCCAGCGCCTTCCGCCAGCTCAACGACGCGTTGTCGCTCGAGCCCGCCAATCTCGCCACGCTTGGTGTGCTCGGCGACTTCGAGGCTCGCGGTCACAGACTCGCCGTCGCCCGCGCCTACTATCGCCGGGCGCTGGCGCTCGATCCGCTCGACACGGGCCTGCAACAGCTCTCACGCCTGGGCCTGCGGGCGCGGCGTTGAACGCGCCACGGCGTCGCTGAGCTGCTGGTTCCACTCCTCAGCGGCCCGCCGGGCGCCGAAGTGCGCCTCGGCATACGCCCGGCCGGCGCGGCCGAGCGCATGCCGGAGCTCCGGATCGGACTGCAGTCGCCGGCATCCGTCCGCGAGCGCGAGAGGGTCGCCAGGCGCGACGACGAGCCCGGCGCCGGCGTCCGTGACCAGGCGCGCCGACTCGCCGTGCGCGGCGAGCAGCAGCGGCCGGGCCGCGGCCATCGCTTCGAGCAGCTTCGTGGGCAGCGCGCCTTCGAAGATCGGCAGGTCGCGTAGCAGGACGGCGCCGGCGTCTGCGTCTGCGTACAGGGCGGGGATCTGCTCGGCGGAGAGCGCGCCGAGCATCTGCACGTTCTGCACCCCGCGTGTACGCACGAGCGTCCGGATCCGAGCGGCGTCAGCGCCATCGCCTGCGATCGTCGTCTGCACGATCTCCGGTCCGGCCAGTCGCGAGGCCTCGACCAGCACCTCCAGCCCGTGAGCTAGGCCAACGGTTCCGGCGAACAGCAGCCGCAGCGGGCCTGGGCTGTGAGTCGGCGGGCGCGGATCGAACCGCCCGAGATCGACGACCGGCCAGACGCGCCGTGCCTTAGTGCGCGCCTCCGGCACCTCCGCGAGCGCCGTGACGATCCCTTCCGTAGGCGCCAGGATCAGATCGGCGCGGCGGTAGATCCAGCGCTCGAGCGCCGAAGCGGCCGCGATCGCGCTGGGGTTGCGCAGAGCCCCGAGCTCGATTGCGCTCGCCGGCCAGCGATCGGCCACGTTCACCACATACGCCGCGCGCTTGAGTGCCGCGTAAGCGGCTCCGGACGCGGCCGTGAACAGCGGCGGCGTCTCGGCGACGACGACATCGAGCGGCCCGCTGAGCGGCGCGGTTGCGAGCGCGGACACGGCGAACGAGGCATGATCGGCCAGCCGGCGCGCGAAGCCCTGGTTGGCCGCCGGGTAGACCGCGCTGCGCACGACCCGCACCCCGTCGTGGTCTTCGGTCAGCCACGGGCGGTTGCGATAGGGCCCGGCGACGACGCCACTTGGGTAGTGGGGAAAGCACGTGTGCACGGTGACTTCGGTGCCTTGCGAGGCGAGCGTGCGCGCAAGCAGCTCGATCCGGGTCTGCGGAGCGCCGACCTCGGGCGGGAAGTAATGCGTGAGGAAGCAGACACGCACCCGCTGGTGTCGCGCTAGCGGGCGTGCTCGTAGGCGGAGAACGCGGGCTTTGGCGCCAGCGCCCAAGTCTCGAGGCCGTTCGTCAGCGCGTTCCGGCCCGGTGGCTGATCCAGCAGCTCGAACCAGCCGAGTCCGGCGACGAAGTTGTACGAGTTGACGAGCGAGAACGCGGCCGTGACCCACTTCGCCTGCTGCTCGCGCGAGACATCGAAGCTGAACGCATAGTTGGTGTGGTTCGACGAGATCGTGAACTCCGATAGCCACTCCGGCACGCGGCGATGGTAGGTCTTGACCAGCTGCGCCTCGAGCGTCGCCAAGTCGTCGATATCGCGCCCACCGGGGAAGTACGGCTGCTGGCCCGCCTGCGGGAAGCGGCGGGAAAACGGGTTGTGACCGTAGTCATCGAGCGGCGGGGGCTTGCCGTCCGGGAGACGCATCCAGCGCAGGAAGTCGGCCGGCTCGACCGTTCCGAAGCTCCAGGTGTCGCCTCCGATCACGATGTTGGCTTTGGAGACCTGCTTGAGCGCGTGATAGGCGGCGTTCAGCAGCAGCGCATAAGCACGCGGGCCGACCGATGAGTTGACGGGCATCGGCTCGAAGTTGCCGTCGCGGTTCGGCTCGCCCCAGATCATCCAGTGACGGACGGCGGGATAGCGACGCGAGGCTGCAATCAGGAAGTTGGCGTAGTCGGCCGGGTCGGTGGGCTCCCAATCGCTCGAGCGGCCACCATTTGCCCACGTTGGCGTCTTCTGCACGAGCAGACAGATGCTGATCCCGTACCTGGCCGCCTGACTAAGCGCGACGTTCAACTCCGCAGGCCATTGGTAGGCGGGGTCGTTCGGGTCCTGCGGGTTCGACGGTCGCGTCGGCGCCGTCGTGGCCCAGTCGAGATCGATCTCGAACACGTTCACCCCGAGCTTGTGGTAGGTCGGGAACGCCGACTTACCGTTCGGCAGCGTCACCGGGCCCCAGATCAGCTTCGCGACCGGAGCCCTTGCGCTCGAGATCTTCGCGTGGCCGGCATCGCGCGATGCGCTAGCCACCGCAGCACTTGCGGCCAGCGCGATCGCGAGCGTCATCGCGATCAGAAACGTCGCGCGCCGTGGCGAGCAGAACCCCAACCTCAACCTGGATGACACTATGGCAGTTGGCTGGAGACGAGCACGAACACGAGCGCGAGCAGCACCGCCGCCGCCGCGGTCGGCAGCCACAGCCGCAGGAAGCCGGCTCGGTGGCGCAGACGATCGAGCAGCAGTGCGGGCGGGAGCACCGCGGTCTTCGCCAGGATCAGCAGGTCACCGCCGAGCGGGTGCGAGCGTGCGTATTCAAGGTCGATCTCGATCTTCACGGGGAGCACGTGCTCGCGGTAGGTGCCCTCAGGATCGGGTCCGTCAAGCAACCGCCGCTCGTCGACAAAGCGCAGCTGCGAGTTCCCGGTCACGCCCGGTGTGACGGTAAGGATCTCGTCGTACTGATCCGGGAACTGCGCCACGAAGCACTCGAGCTCGGGCCGCGGCCCGACCAGCCGCATCTCGCCCCGGAGCACGTTCCAGGCCTGCGGGAGCTCGTCGAGGCGCGTAGCGGCGAGGAAGCGCCCGATCGGGGTGAACCTGTCGTCGTCGTCGAGCGTCAGCGGGCCACTCGTGGCGTCGCTGCGCATCTTGCGGAACTTGAGCATCTCGAACGGCTGCCCACCGCGCCCCACACGCCGCGAGCGGTAGATCGTCGGGCCGGGAGAGTCGATGTAGATCGCTAGGGCGATCGCCGCTCCGGCGAGCAGGATCACCGGCGCCAGCAAGACCGTCAGCACGACGTCAAGACAGCGCGCCGGCCACGGAATCCCCCGCGCAGTGGCACTCTCCAGCGTCATCGCGGCGAGCGCCGACGCCGGGTCCCCGACTACGGCTAGCTCCACGTACTCTCCGATTGCGTCTGCGCCCACCAGATTGGCCTTGCCTCGGTCCCACACGAGACGCCTGGGTCTCACCGGCGCCTGCGCCCGCACCTTGCTCGCTCACCTCAGCGAACGGCGGCATCGTATCACGGTTCCGGCTATCGGTGGTCCGGGTGCGCCTGCTGGGAACCGAGCCGCCGGGTTGCTTCGAGGTGCTGTTCCGGTGTGCCGATGTGATGCCAGCGCGCGTCGGTCTCGAACGCTGCAACCCGCTCGCCTTGCGCAAGCAACTCGAGCACCAGCTCCGGGAACTGGCATGGCCCGTCGGGGATCGCATTCAGCGCTCTCGGCTCATACATGTAGACCCCCATGCTCGCGGCGTAGTCGAACACCGGCTTTTCGCGATAGCCGCTCACGATCCCGTCCGTGTGGTCGATCACGCCGAGCTCCGTAGCGACGCTCGTGCGGCGCATCGCGATCGTCAGCGCGGCCTCGCGCTCGAGGTGGAACCGCAGCATCCTGGCTGGGTCGAGATCGGTGACCACGTCCCCGTTGACGACCAGCAGCGTCCCCTCGGCCGCCGGGATCGCGCGCAGCGCGCCAGCGGTTCCGAGCGGCTCGGACTCGCGCTGCCAGCGGATCTCGAGTCCCTCTGGGAGTCCCCGCCCCTGTGAGAAGTAGGTCTGGATCAGCTCGCCCAGGTGGCCGATGCAGACATCGACCTGCGACACCCCGCTCTGACCCAGCCAACCGAGGATCAGCTCGAGGATCGGCCGGTCCCCGACCGGCACCAGCGGCTTCGGCAGAACCGCCGTGTACGGGTACAGGCGTGTGCCGAGACCGCCCGCCAGCACTGCGGCCCTCATCGCGCGTAGTCCTGCGGGCGGTAGCGATGCTGGTTGCGCTCGATCCACGCCAGCGTCAGCTCCAGCCCAGTGCGCAGATCCACCTGCGGCCGCCAGCCGGTCAGCGATGTCGTCCGTGCCGGGTCGCTCAGCAGGCGCGAGATCTCGCTCGCCGCCGGCCGCACGCGCTCGGGATCGAGCTCGACTTCGAGCTGGCTGCCGACGAGCTCGCCGATGATTGCCACGAGCTCGCCGACGGAGAAGTCGGCGCCCGACCCGAGCTGAAGCGTGGAGCCGAGCACTCCGTCCGCGCTCGCGATCGCAAGCAGCCCGGCGACGGTGTCGGTTACGAAGGACAGGTCGCGGCGCGGTTCGAGCAGTCCGAGCCGGACGCGGGGACCGCGCAGTGCTTGGATCAGGATCGCGGGCACGACCGCGCGCGCCGACTGATGCGGGCCGTAGGTGTTGAACGGCCGAGCGATCACCACCGGCAGCTCGAACGCATGGTGGAAGCTCTCCATCAGCATGTCGGCGCCGGCCTTGCTGGCTGCGTACGGCGATTGCGGCGCGAGCTGATGGAGCTCTGTGATCGGCCACGAGCGGGGATTGCCATAGACCTCGCTGGTCGACACGTGGACGACCCGCTCCGCCCCTGCAGCCAGCGCGGCTTGGGCCACGTTGAGCGCACCGCCGACGTTGGTCGCGAAGAAGTCCCGAGGGTTGCTGAACGAGTATGGGATCGCGATCTGCGCGCCGAGGTGGAACACGACTTCGATTCCGGTCATCGCCTGGGCGACCGACTCGGGGTCGCGCAATTCGCCGTGAACGACCTCGATCTGCTCGACGTCGGCCGGCGGGAACCACTCGAGCGCGCCGCGTTCGCCGCGCGAGTTGTACCGGCACAGCGCGCGGACCTGGGCGCCTGCTCGCTGCAGCGCAGCCGCGAGATGGCCGCCGATGAATCCGCCGGCACCGGTGACGAGCGTCTGCCGACCCGACCAGTCCACGCCTGGACGATATCCGCCCCGGAGCGCCCGGGCGGTACCGTGGCCGCGATGGCCGACTGGAAAGTCCCGCTCAGCGACGTGCGCTTCACAGAAGCGGAGGTGGCTGCAGTCGCGGATGTGTACCGCTCGGGGTGGCTGTCGCAAGGTCCATCGGTCGCCGCCTTCGAAGCCGCGATGTCCGCATACCTCGGTGTCTCTGAGGCGATCGCGGTCGCGAGCGGCACGGCGGCGCTGCACCTCGCTTGCGTGGCGGCCGGCCTAGGAGCTGGGGACGAGGTGGTGTTGCCGTCGTTGACGTTCGCGGCGACCGCCGCGGTCGTTCACCACGTCGGCGCGACGCCGGTGTTCGCCGATATCCGCGCCGTCGACCGCCCTTGGCTGTCGGCCGACGCCGCGGCGGCGGCGATCGGGCCTCGGACTCGCGCGATCATCACGATGTCCTACGGCGGCCACCCGGGTGAGGTGCTGGCGCTCCGCGAGCTCGCGCATGCACAAGGACTGATGCTGATCGAGGACGCCGCGCACGCGCTCGGCGCGAGCGCCGGCGGTGCTCCGGTGGGCACGATCGGCGACTTCGGCGCCTTCAGTTTCTTCGCCAACAAGAACATGCCGCTCGGGGAGGGTGGTCTGCTTGTCGCGCGCGATCCCGAGCTCGCCCGCCGCTGCCGGCTGTTGCGCTCGCACGGGCTGACCGCCGATACGTGGGCCCGCCACCGCGGTGAAGAGGCCTCGTACGACGTGCTCGAGCCGGGTTTCAACTACCGGCTCGACGAGCCCCGCGCCGCGCTCGGTCAGCTGCTCCTCGGCCACCTCGACCGTGACAACCGGGTCCGGGCCCGGCTCGCCGGCAGCTACGAGCAGGCGCTCGCTTGTATCGACGGTGCCCGCGGCGCGATCGCGGTAGCCCGCGAGCCTCAGAGCGCATGGCACATCTATCCGCTCCTGCTCGAGCGCGGGAGCGATCGCTCGCGATTTCGCGACGGGCTGCGGGCGAACGGCGTGCAGACGAGCCTTCATTACCCGCCGCTGCACAGGACGCGGGCATTCGCGTCCTCGGCAGGTGCGGGGCTGCCGGAGACTGAGGAGTACGCGCAGCGCACGGTCACGGTGCCCCTGTTCGCACATATGACCGAGGCGCAGCTGGGGCACGTGTTGGATGCAATTGGCCGAGTCTTTATGGGGTCTTGACGTGATGAGTGCCAGTCCTGTATCTTCCCCGCGAAATCGTGGGGGCAGAACCGCCTCTTCCTCATTTGGCCTGCAAGCCGGTGCATGGTCAATGGTCGAAAGGAAATTGGGACTATATGCGTAAGTACATCGGACAGTTGGCCGTGGTTTGTGCGGCCGTGGGGCTGGCGCTCGCGCCTGGGGCAGCAATGGCGACGTCGTCAAAGTACCCGGTGCCACCAGTCAAGGGCGGATCGACTTCGAGTAAGTCGGGGGCGACGAAAGCGGCAAGCACGCTGCAGAAGACCAGCGGCAAGACCCTCGCCTCAAAGGGTCTCAAGGTCAGCGTGAAATTCGCCGCGGCGGGCACGATCACGATCACCGTCAAGGGCGGCGGCAAGACGATCGGGACCGGTACGGCGACGGCCAGCAAGGCCGCCACGAAGACGGTCACCGTCAAGTTCAACACGGCCGGCAAGACGTTCCTGAAGACGGGCGCCGGCAAGAATGTGACGGTCACGTCTGTCTTCAAGCCGAAGACGGGCGCAAGCTCGACTTCGACTTCGACGGTCAAGCTCGGCTAACGACCGCCGCAAACGAACTGCGTCTACGGCCCGCCCGGTTCCCCCGGGCGGGCCGTCGGCTTTTAACCAGCGTTCCGCCGGTGGATTTGCCGCTGTGACTCGCTCCTGCGCCCCGCCGGCAGTGGCGTCGCCGCGCCCCCGTCCGTCAACGCCCGCAGATAGGCGACGTCCTCGTCGAGCAGGCGCAGCGCGTCGGCGCGGTCTAGCGGCCGGCCGTGGCCCGGGACCACGGTCTCCGAGCGCTCGACGAGTCCTCTCAGCCGCGTGAGCGTCGCGACGTAGGCGTCGACCGACCCGCCGTCCGAAACCATCGGGATCTCGACCGGGGACACGTAGTCGCCGCACACGAGCACCTCCGCCCACGGGATCACGAACGCGGTCCCGTCGGCGGTGTGGCCGGGGGCCGGGTGCAGCTCGAGCTCGGTCTCGG
>Ga0302325_10025663_pt1 | contig 12245 bp, 3 predicted proteins | sample Palsa_T0_2_FD_201948 | JGI IMG/M metagenome (GOLD analysis project Ga0302325, IMG submission 201948) | Peat permafrost microbial communities from Stordalen Mire near Abisko, Sweden - Palsa_T0_2 | ecosystem: Environmental > Terrestrial > Soil > Palsa > Peat permafrost | place: Sweden: Abisko...
GCATTGGGGTGAAACGGGATTCCATAGCCGGTTATCTGAGGCGGTTTCGCTTCGATGCGGTTCGTTCGATCTCGGTTATTACTCGACGAGTCAATGGTTTGGTTACTGCTGTTCCCGGTTCCTTCATCCGGCGGGCTTAGCTCGCTTGGTTTGAACGGGAATTTCTCCTTCCAGAGTGCTGCGGAATATTCCGCAAATCTATTGCTGGGCGAGAGTTATCTTGAAAGCAAGCCGCTTTCGTGATAACGTCTTGAGCAGAACAGACCTTTGCCTTAACCGGCATGTTTCTCTTTAGGTTGCAGTTGTCGCCCCGTCCCCGCGGAGGCTGCCTGTTCTGATTCGACAGAAGGTCGGTCAGATAAATGGAAAACGTTTCTGCCGGCAAGGTCGGCAAATACGAGATCATCAAGGTTCTCGGCCGCGGCGGCATGGGCGAGGTGCTTCTGGCCCAGGATGTGGACCTTGGGCGCAGGGTAGCCATCAAGCGGCCCTTCAAATCTGCGCTTGAGGAGGGCCTCGCCCGTTTCCAGGTTGAAGCCCGCGCCGCCACGCTCCGCCATCCCAATATCCCCACCGTCTACGAAATGGGCGTACAGGACGGTTTGCCCTTCATCGCAATGGAGTTCGTCGAGGGCGAACCGCTGGACAAGATCATCTCCTCGGGCCGACATCTGGACCTGATCGCCAAGCTGAGGATCATCGAGCAGGTCTGCTCTGCCCTCGGCTATGCCCACGAAAACGGCATCATCCATCGCGATATCAAGCCCGCCAACATCATCGTGCAGGCTGACGGGACTGCCAAAATCATCGACTTCGGCATCGCCAAAGTCCAGGACGGCGAAGGCAAAGCCGGGCTCACGCAAACCAGCGCCGTGATCGGGTCATTGCATTACATTGCTCCGGAACGGTTCAAGGGCGGACCCATCGATGGCCGCGTCGATGTCTTCTCCGCCGGCGTCACCCTTTTCAAGCTGCTCACCGGCACCGAACCCTTCACCGGCGGCGAGGCCACGGCTTCCTACAAGATTGTCAATGAAGCCCACACCTCGCTTGGAGCCTATCTCCACGATTACCCTCCAGTGCTCGACGAGATCGTAGCAAAGTCGCTGGCCAAGAACCCCGAGGACCGGTATTCGACGGGCGAGGATTTTGCCGATGCCCTGCACGATGTGATTGAAGATCTCAAGCGCAGCCGCGTCGCCGAGCTTTTTGACGACGCCGAGCGCTTGACCACGGAAAGCCGCTATTCGCCTGCCCTGGAGCTTCTGGAAGAGGCGGCCAAGCTTGATCCGGCAAATACCCAGGTTAGAAAGCTGCGCAAGTTCGTCCGCGAACATCAGGAGCGACTCAAGCGCGCCGAGCGGCTGCGCGAGTGCACCCTCCGCGCCGATGAGTTCCTCACCGCTGGAAACTTTGAGGAAGCGCTCAACCAATTGAGAGAGGCCCAGAACCTCGATCCATCCTCCGCCGAACTCAAGGAGAAGATTCAAGCCGTCGAGGATAAGAAGCGCCGCAGCGAGTTGAGCGCTAAAGCCCTGACAGATGCCGAAGTGGCCAAGAACCGGGGCGATATCACCGCGGCGCTGCGCATTGTCACCAGGGCGTTGCAGGAGGATCCGGAAAACCGGAAACTTGCCTCCTTGAATGGAATTCTTGCCCGGCAGGCAGAGATTGAGGCCCAAAAGGGCAGGATTCTGGAGATTCTGGAAACCGCCCGCAGGGAGCTTTCGGCGCGGAACTTCGCGGTGGTGGACAAGCTTCTCACTGAAGCGGACAGCATCGATGGCGCCAACCTGGAGACCGAGAAGCTGCGCCGGGAACTGGCCAGAGCGAGGGAGCAGGAAGAACGCAAGGCCATTCTCGACGAGATTCAAAAGCGGGTCAGCGAATTTCTGAGAACCAACTCGCTCGACCAGGCCGCGGATTTGCTCAGTCGCGCGATTGAAAAGCTGCCCAATGAGACGATCCTCCATCGTTTGAAGGCTGAGGTCGACGCGGAAGTACAAAAACTCGAGTCGAAGCGATTTGTCGAAGCCGCGATCTCCCAGGCCAGAGAGCTGTTCGCAAGTTCCCCGGCAGAAGCTTTGGCCGTTCTCCACAAGGCATTGGACAAAATGCCTGGGGAAGAGCAGCTAATTGCCTATGAACGCTCGTTGCGCCAGCAAATGGACGCGCTCAAGCTGGAGCAAGTCCATGCTTCGACCCTTCTGAAGGCGCGCGACCTGCTGAATGGGAAGCAATACGACAAGGCAATCGGAGTCCTGGAGTCTTTTCAGCTCGAATATGGCCGCCAATCGGACATAGAAGACCTGCTGGCCTTTGCACGCGATGAACAGACGCGCCTGCAACGCAGTGCGATTATTGAACGCTGCGCCGCGGAAGGCCGCGCCTTGATCCGCGATGGGCGTTTGGAAGATGCGATCCGCCTGCTGCAATCCGGCATTCAGGAGACCGGCGACGCTTCCCTGTCGAGGCTGCTTGAAGAGATTCGGGAACAGCAATCGGCCTTTGCTCGCAAGCTCGAAGTTCTGGAGAAGCGCGTTGCCCTGCTGAGGGAGCGCGGTGAGCTTGATGAAGCGCTTCAGTTGCTGCAGGAACAGCTCAGCACCCTGCCCGGAAATCCTGCATTGCAGGAGCTTTTGGCGGCTGTGCAAGCAGATAGAGCGCGCAAGCAACAGGCTGAATTCGCCCGCCAGATCGAGCAGGTACAGCAGCGCACAGCGCAGTTGCGCGATCGCGGCGAGTACGGCGAGGCGATCCGGCTGGTGCGCGAGCAGCTCGCCGCGACGCCGGCGATTGCGGCGCTACAAGAACTCTTGGCCTCTCTGCAGGCCGAGCAGGAGCAAAAGCAGGTTAGCGGCAAGGCAATCTCCGCGGCACGCGCAGCCAGCCAGAAGAAGGACTTTTCCGCCGGTTTGGAGGGGTTGCAGGCGGTTATCCGCGCTTACGGGGAATCTGCCGAGTTGGCTGGCGCGATCCAGGAGGTTCAAAACGAGCGCGCTGCGTACGCGAACGAAATTGTTGGGAAGTCCATTGAGTCAGCGCGCGCCGCACTGCTCAAGAACGACCCCCAGGGCGCCCTTGCCGCTTTGAAGGGCGCAACCCAGTGGATGGAGTTCGCCGACGCCAAGAGGCAGGCCGATTGGCAGCGCATTGGGCAATCGGTCAAGAAGGCTCTGGAACAGACGGGGACGACGGCCAATGCCGGCGCCGCCTTTGACGCGCAACTCTCTGCAATTGCGAGTGCAAAGCCCAAGAAGTTCCCTGTCTGGGCCATCATTGCCGGGGGCGTCGCCGTATTGGCGATTGCCGCGACCTTCATTTGGAAGATGCAGCCACCGCCGGTTTCGACTGTGGCCTTTATCAAGATTGCGAAGGCCCCCCCTGGCGCCTCGGTTTCCATTGACAAGGGAAACCCCGTGGTTGCCGACGCGAACGGCGAAGCGACCATCAAGGTGACGCCCGGGCCGCATGACCTGAAGGTCACCATGGATGGCTTTGAGCCGTTCATCGACAAGGCCGACGTCAGTCCCGGAGGAACCTACCAGGATGCTGTTTCGCTTACGAAGCTTCTGCCTGCGGGGACGTCCGGAACGCTCACCGCGCAAGGCAATCTGTCCCAGTTCAAGCTGGCGGTCGACGGCAAGAACATCGGTTTGCGGAGCACAGGGCAATTGATCAATCTCCCCATCGGCTCGCACACGATCAAGTACACGGCGCTCGACGATTCGGCCTCCGTGGAGAATCACATCCAGATCGCTCTCAACCAGAACACGGCGGACTCGTTTTTCCTGAAGCCGGCGCCGCCCAAGCCCACATCCAATGCCGGCGCGACGCCTGCCAAGCAGGCGACGCCCGCTCCGCAAACGCAGGCGCCGCCGGTGCAGACCCAGCAGGTCCCCGTGCCGGCCCCGGTTGTGCCCCCCACGGGAAGCTTGCGGGCGAGCACCAACTCCATCGAAAAAGGGAGCTCAGTGCAGCTTGCGTGGGAGGTCAACAACGCCTCGTCGGTCTCAATCAGCAACTACGGAGACGGTCTTGGAGCACGCGGCAGTGCGCCTGTCTACCCAACAGCGACGACGACGTATGAATTAATGGCCAACGGGACCTCGCTTGGCAAGCAGACCGTGACCGTGAATGAACCCCGGCAGCAGGCACAGCCGGTTGCCCCGCCGGCAGTCAATACCCCGCCACCGGCCGCCAAGGCCGCGGGGCCCGACCTGGCTGCCCTTGCGCCAGCCCTGGGTTCCTATAAGAGCGTATTCGCGGCAGCATCCGGAAAGAGCCGCAAGGATTGCCAGGCTGCTCTCAGCGGCAAATATCAAGGCAAGCTGCAGGATCTGGCCCAGGCATGGTGCGACGCGGCAAAGAGATTCGATGCCAATGAGCAGGGGTGCCAGGTTGGCGGCTCATCCGATAGTCCAACGCTGAGTTGTTCCGAGACGATCACCGTCTATCCCAAGGATGGCGACCCGAAGCAGTATAAGTCTCAGAAGACATTTCACTTCAGCGGGAAGTCGGACGGGACCTGGCAGATCTCCGGCTGGTAGAGGAAGCTGCGGAGTTTCATACCAGTTCCGAGTCAATCTCAGACGGGTATCGGATCCGCCGGCTGATTCAGGGGCGCCCTAAAAACGATCTGCTTTGATCGGGCGGCGTCATTCGCGCCGAGACGCCCCGGATTCCGGATAGGCGCAATCCCCGCCACGATCGGCATGCCACTTTAGTTGCAGTGCCATACCCCTTCCTTCCCACCCGGACCCGTATAAGTGGTATCACGTTACTGGCCGGTTGAGCCGATACTCGCAATTGTGCACGTTTCTTCGAGCTGCCAGGGAAGGAAAGTGAATGGCCGCGAAAGCATCTGTACTCCCGAGTCCTTATAGAGGTCCCGAACTCGTTTCCTTTGAGCGCGAGACCGTACCTTCGGCCGGCGAGGCAGAAACTCGATCCGCATCCATTTCGGAAGGTTTGCGGCTCGCGCAGGGCTTCCTCAATGCGATTGACTTTGAAGTAACAGCAATCGACTTTGAAGTAGAAGCCGCACGCAGCCTTTACGGCGCATGGCACGCACAACATCAGGGTGAAATCTATCTGATACGGACTCTCGACCGGATTTCTGAGCATTTGAGGGCGCTTCAGGCGATCCAGGCAGAGCTCGGCGAGCCTGGGAAAAACGCCCGCCGCACGGGTGCTGCCGCGAACAGTCCCGGTAGATGATTGGGCGCGCCTGTTTTCGTCCTTCAGAGATCGCCCCGCCCCTTGGCTAGTGGGTTGTCTTGAAGTTATAAGCGATGCCGAACAGCGGAACGGGATCGCTGCGCAAACCGACATTGTTGAGCTGCACCAACACGTTTCCGTAGAGCAGGAAATGTGGTCTGGGAGACCACTTCAAGCCCCCGCTGAAATTGGCGGTGGTATAGGTGAGGTTGGTCGGCGTTGTGGTAGAAATCTGCGAAGGAATACCACCCTGGCCTGAAGGTCCAGGCAGGTTCGTAAGGCCTGAAGTGAACGAGGGGACATTGACGAACTGGTTGCCGAGAAGATCGGCCGCCAACGTCAAAGAGCGGACGATCTTGAAGTCTGCGCCAGCCGCGTATTGCAGGCCGCCGGGCAACCCGATGGAGGGCATGGATTGAAGATTCATCACCTGTGAGTTGCCATTCCATTGATAGCTCAACTTCATATGCGGAGCCAGGCGCGCCCTGTACTCAAAGAGGCCGTAGATGTTGCCGCCGAATGCGCCGGACCCGAGATAGTTGAGTGCGTCCCCGCTGGGAAAACGCGCCGATACACCGGCCGATACGGCTGCTCGCGTTCCCTCCTGGCCAATGACCATCTGTTTCACGATCACTGTGATGTCTCCGACTCCCTTGGCCGACCCATTGGAAGACACAGATGTTGTCGGCGAGAATATCTGACCGTAGCTGTTTGTACCCGCATTGTATTGATACCCCTGAAAACCGGAGGTAGACACCGCGAGTGAAACTGAGTTGAACGGCACGACAACCGAAATATCCGTTCTTCTGGTGGCGCCGTAGGTTGCTATTCCGACGTACTGATCGAGCTGAAAGCTGACCTGGTTGCTCACCGCATCGTAGGATGTCACATTCCCGGTGACGTAGGAGAAGCCGATGGGAATGTTGGACAGATTGTGCCCGGCGAGCGAATTGAAGTTGAAGTGCTGATAACTGAAGCCCGCAAAGATGTGTCCTTTGCCCACTGTATCCGGCCGATCGGTAAGCACCGGGCCAAGATTGTCGAAGGTGGTTCCAAACTCGCTTCCCTTCTTCTGCAGCGTAACCACGCCCACGGTAGCGCTGGGGATAGGAAGCTGCGTCAATTGTGTGGCGATGGATGCATTGATGGGGTTCGCCACCGCCTCGGCCGCGGTAGCCAGCGCGGTTGTGCTGTTGGTTCCAGCAGCAAATACCCCTAACGTTTGCGCACTGAAGGGAAACTGGCATACCAATTTGGTCGAAGAGTTGCAATCGACCTGCCCGAACGAGGAAACCGCCGGTACACATGCAAACGAGACGAAGAGCAACAGTGTCTTGGCTTTCACAAATTCTCTCCTGCGCTATCCGCGCAAATGATGGACATTAACGGTACACCGAAGACGTCATCGATTTCCCCTCGAACTCAATTCGCACTCACATCGAGAGGAACCGCCGCATAGTACATGTTGCCGTTCTGATCTGTTCCGACCACCTGAACAAGGTAACTGTTGGGGGCGATTCCGGTGTTGGTCGACTTGCTTGTGGAGGTAAAGCTTCCCCCGCAACCGCTGGCATAAGAGACTCCCACGAGTAGCAGGATCACGCCGAGGAAACGGAAGAAGTTCTTGCGCGGCGACTTTCTGCTTCCCACCCATCCCATCAGCGCAAAGAGCGGTAAGCCCAAAAACGCAGCCAGGGAGACGGGGCTGGACCCATGCAAGAGAGCTGTTGTGGAGCTCGCTGTGGAGATGGTGATCGCGACCGAAGTGGTACCCCCGGTGACCGCCACGCTCGCCGGCCCAGTACACTTCAATCCGTCAATCTGGCTGACGGAAAGCTGCGTTTTGGTCGTCAGGTTCCACACCGTGCCGCAGGCGAATGACACCAGATTCGCCCCCGCCGGCGCGGTGGTGGTATTGAAGTTGGCATTTTCTGTGCCGCTGGCTCCCTGCGCCAGGCTCAAAACGTTAGCAACGCCCACCACGTAGATTGTCTGCGGCGTCACTTTGATGAGTGTGGGATTCGCGCTGTCCGTGGCTGTCAGCGTCGCGGTGTAGGCCCCGATCGGAGCGGAAGCCGAAGCGCTCAGCTCGTAGGTCAACGCGGTGCCTGTGGCTCCGAGCTCGGTCGCGGCGATGATGCAGGAGGGATCCGTGACCACTGCCTTGCTTGCATTGGTGACCACGCAACCCAGGTCCAACGTGTCGGTAAAGCCACCTGTGGAGGTAACGACCAATTGGACTTTGGTTGGATTAAAGGGATCAGTTCCGGCCGCCGCGGCGGTCGCGGTGGCGTATCCCTGGGTGAGCGTCACTGGCCCGGTTGTCGGCGCTGCGCTGATTGCCGAAGTCACAGCGTCCGCGATGATAAAGTTCTGCACAACCTGCGCAACATTACTGCTGCTGCCGGTGAAGTTTGTGTCGCTTGCGTACGTTGCGGTAATGGTCTGGCTCTCAGCCAACGCGGGGAACGAAACGGTGCACGATGCGGTGGCGGTTCCAGCGCCGGCGCCACCGCTGATCGGCGCGACCGCAGCCGCCTGGCAGGCAGCGGCGGGAACCCACAAGCCGGTGGACGTGAAGGTGAAGTTACCGGAAGGCGCAACTGGACCTGTCTGCGCGGGTATAACCGTTGCGGTGAATGTGACGGTCTGGGTTGCTACGCTGGTCACCATGGAGGACACAACGGTCGCCGTAGTCGCGCCCGCAATCACCTGCTGCGGAAATACCGGGGAAGTTGTGGATGGGAAGTTGAGATCGCCGTTGTACGTTGCGGTAATGGGGTGAGTCGCCGCAGTCCACTCCCTGTTGAGGGTGGGCGTGCAGGACGCTGTGAGGCTGATGACCGGCACATTGGAGCAGAGCGTCAGGCCCGTCAGCGTGTCTCTGAACTGCACCGTTGAAGTGGGTGTGGCAATTGCCGAGAACGGAAGCGTCAGAACTGCGGTGAACGAAACGGGCACGTTTACCACCGAGGTAGCTTGCGAGGAGTGTACGGCGATGGTGAGGGTTGCCGGGTTGACGTTTTGCACCACGATGTTCGAACTCGATCCGAAGTTTGTATCCCCGCCGTATGCCGCTGTGACGGTGTAGCTTCCAGCCGCGGGCAGCGGCGCTGTGCAGGTCGCCGTGGTGATCTTGCTTTGTGTGCTCACAGCCGCGGAAGCGCACAGAGTTACCGGCGAGCCGCCGTTGAACACATAGGTGAAGGCCACGCCTCCGCTCGGATTGGTTACGCCGAGAACGCTCGGTGTAACCGTAGCAGTGAAGGTTACGGGCTGATTGACCACCGACGGGGCTGGAGTGGAAACAACCGCTGTGGTGGTTGCGGTTCCGACGACAGTCTGCGGCGCGGTGCCCGCGGATGCCTGGAAGTTGGTGTCTCCCGCATACGCTGCCTTGATTGTGTATGCCCCCTGCGCCGGCAAGGTAGCCATGCAGGTTGCGGTGGTGATGGTACCCAGGGTGTTCACGGTAACTGAGGCGCACAGTGGGATCGACGGGCCTCCGCCGAGCGTATAGCTGAATGCAACGTTGCCGGTTGGGTTGGTCGAGCCTGGGACGGTCGAAGTAACGGTCGCCGTGAAGGTCACTGCCTGGTTCACGGAGGACGGGGCAGGCGATGCAACCACCGTGGTCGTCGTTGGGGTCGAAGATACAGCCTGCAGGGTGGTTCCCGAACTCGCAACGAAGTTCGCGTCCCCGCTATACGCAGCTGTGACGGTATAGCTCCCTGCCGTGGGCAGCGGGACTGCACACGCCGCCGTGGTGAATTCCGCAGTGGTGCTCACGGCCACGGTTGAGCACATTGTGACCGGCGAACCGGCGCCAAGCGTGTAGGTGAATGTCACCGTCCCGGAAGGATTCGTGGAACCGCTGAACGGAGTAATCGCGGGCGTGACAGTCGCGGTAAAGGTAACGGACTGGTTGACCGTCGATGTGGACGGCGACGCAGAGAGCGTCGTTGTGGTTGAAGTTGTGCTGACGAGCTGCGCCGTTGTCCCGGAGCTTGAACCGAAGTTCGCATCTCCGCTATAGGTAGCCTTTACGGTGTAGCTTCCGGACGCTGGGAGCGGGGCCTTGCACGTAGCAACTCCAGTCGCCGGGGTCACGGCCGAGTTGGCGCAGAGGGTTACAGGCAGGCCGCCGCCGAGGGTATAGGTGAACGCAACTGTACCGGTCGGGTTGGTTGCGCCGGCAATGCTTGGCGTCACGGTAGCCGTGAAGGTCACCGACTGGTTGACCGTTGTGGTGGAGGAAGAAGCAACGACCTTGGTCGTGGTCGTGGTGAGTCCGACAGGCTGCAGCAAGGAAGCGCTGCTGGCCCCGAAGTTCGCATCGCCGGTGTACGCCGCCGTGACGGTGTAGTTGCCGCCCGCGGCGAAGGCGGCTGGGCATGCGGCCGTTGTTACATTCGAATTTGTGACCACTGCAACGGATGCGCACAGAACCACTGGCGCTCCGCCGTTCAAGGTAGAGGTGAAGGCCACGTGTCCGGTTGGGTTGGTTGTACCTGCAACGTTGGGAGTGATGGTCGCGGTGAAGGTGACCGACTGGTTGACGGCCGCGGACGGCACCGAGGAGACGACGGTTGCGGTGGTTGGAGTCAAGCCGACAACCTGCGAATCCACGCCGGAAACACTGCCGGTGAAGTTTGAATCTCCACTGGTGTACGTTGCAACCACGTTGTTGGTGCCGGACGAGGTGAAGGTGAAGTTGCAAACCGGCACCACGCCAGCGGCGAGCGCCTTGCTGCACAACACCGTCGCCGTCGATGTATCGGTGAAGACCACCGTGCCGGTAGGCTTGGCTGTGCCGGTGAATCCAGGGGTGACCACCGCAGTGAAGGCGACCGATTGGTTGACGCCGGAAGCTGCCGGGAACGACGAGAGACTGGTGGTGGTGGTGGTTGCAGTCACCGGCTGGGAAAGGACGTTGGAAGTGCCGTTGCTGAAGTTGGAGTTCGAACTGGTGAACGCCGCGGAAATCAGGTGTGTGCCCGCGGTGGCGAACGCAGCCGGGCAGGCCGGGACATTTCCGGAGACGGCAAGGGTGACCGCGCACAGCGTCGTACCGGTCGACGTGTCGGTGTAGGTCATGGTTCCCTGGGGCACCGTTGCGCCGTTATTGGTGGTGATGGTTGCGGTGAACGTCACAGGCTGGTTAACAACCGAGGGGCTTGGCAACGACGTAAGAACGATGCTGACAGCCCCGGCGCCGACGCTTTGGACATCAGCCGGCGAAACGCTGCCGGTGAAATTCGTGTCCCCGCTGGTGTAAGTAGCAACCACGTTGTTTGAGCCCGAAGTAGTGAACGTGAAGTTGCAAACTGGCACGACTCCGTTGTTCAACGTGACGGTGCATAAGGTGGTTGAAGTTGAAGTGTCGGCGAACACCACTGACCCGGTGGGCTTGGCTGCTCCAACAAATGCCGGCGTGACCGTAGCGGTGAAGGCCACCGACTGGTTTACTGCCGAGGGAGACGGGTTGGACGTGAGGGCGGTGGTGGTGCCTGCAGCTGCCACAACCTCCGCGGCGGCGGTCGCGGCGGTCAGGCCCGCGAAGTTTGAATCGCCGCTATAGGTCGCGGTGATCGTGCTTCCAGGGGACGCGGCTGCGCTGAATGCGAAACTGCAGGTCGCAATTCCAGTGACATTTGAGATTGCAACCGCAGGGCAAAGCACTGCGCCTCCGGTTGTCAACGTAAATGTGACGCTTCCCGTGGGCAGAACTGTTCCCGACGCCGGCTTGACCGTCGCTGTGAACGTCACTGTCTGGTTCACAACTGCATTTGGCACAGAGGAGACGACCGTCACGACAGGCGCGGTCTTTCCAACCGTCTCGGTGATCGTGGTTTGACCCGTGACGGTGAAATTCGGATCGCCTGCGTAGGAGGCTCCGATTACGTCGGCTGGCGCAACCAGCGATGCGGTTGCGCAGGTAGCAGCGCCGCCGACTGTCACCTTCACCGGTGGGCAATCGGCGCTGGAAGCTCCGTTGATGGTGAAGGTTACAGTTCCCGAGGGTGTGGTCGGGGTAAGCGCGACACCGGCGATTTGAGCCGTAAAGGTCACCAATGTACCAACAGGCACAGAGGCTCCTGGCGAAGGCGTTAATGTCAGTGACGCAGCAAGCGCATTGACGGTCTGGTTGATGGTCGCCGCGGTGGCCGCCTTGAAATTGCTGTCGCCCGGATAGCTGGCGCCAATCACATCGGTACCGGCAAGCAGCGCGGAGGTGCTGCACGTGGCAACGCCGGTGGTTGCATTTACGGTCGCCGGAGCGTTGCAGGCGATGGGGCTTCCGCCGACCGTGAAGCTCATCGTTCCCGTGGGGCCGGTGGGAGCAAAGCTTACGCCGCTGAGGGTAGCCGTAAAGGTCACGAGGCTGTTGACGCTCGACGCGGCGGATGGCGATATGGTGAGCGTAGGAGCGAGTTGCGTCACGGTCTGGTTGATGGTTGCCGCGTTGGCAGACTTGTAGTTGCCGTCTCCCGGATAGCTGGCTCCGATGACATCCGTGCCGGCCGGCAGTGCGGATGTGGTGCAGGTGGCCACTCCGGTGGCTGCATTCACCGTTGCCGGCGCACTGCATGAGATCGGGTTCCCGCCGACGGTGAAGCTCACCGTTCCCGTGGGACCTGTCGGCGCCAACGTTACGCCGCCCAGGGTTGCGGTAAACGTGACTGCCGCGTTGAGGTTCGATGCGGCCGAGGGAGAGATGGTAAGCGTGGGGCTGAGCTGGTTGACGGTCTGGTTGATGGTGGCCGCCGAAGCTGTTTTGTAGTTGCCGTCGCCCGGATAGCTGGCTCCGATGACATCCGTACCGGCAAGCAGCGCCGATGTGGTGCAGGTGGCAACTCCGGTGGCCGCATTCACGGTTGCCGGCGCGCTGCATGAGATTGGGTTTCCGCCGACTGTAAAGCTCACCGTTCCCGTGGGACCAACCGGCGCAATCGTGACACCTGCGAGGGTTGCGGTAAACGTGACTGCCGCGTTGAGGTTCGATGCGGCCGAGGGAGAGATGG
>Ga0302325_10025664_pt1 | contig 12245 bp, 8 predicted proteins | sample Palsa_T0_2_FD_201948 | JGI IMG/M metagenome (GOLD analysis project Ga0302325, IMG submission 201948) | Peat permafrost microbial communities from Stordalen Mire near Abisko, Sweden - Palsa_T0_2 | ecosystem: Environmental > Terrestrial > Soil > Palsa > Peat permafrost | place: Sweden: Abisko...
ATGTCAGGGAGGATCGACGAAGGATCCGGATGCACGATCATCAAGCCGCCTTCGCCGGCCTCGGCAGCCATCCCCCGCTCGCCCAGCCATGCTGCCGCCTGGGCGTCGTCGGCGGTCTTCAACCTCACGATTCCTCCACCAATCCTCGCCTTGAGCGCCCTCGGTGTATCCATAGCTATAATACGACCTCCGTCGATCAGCGCGATGCGGTCCGCGACCTCCGCCTCCTCCATATAGTGCGTCGTGAAGAAGACCGTCCGCCCGTTTGCCGCGAGCGCGCGGACCTGGGTCCAGAATCCGCGCCGCGCGTCCACGTCGAGCCCCAGGGTGGCCTCATCGAGAAAGAGGATGCGGGGCTCGGTGACCAGGGCTCTCGCCAATTCCAGTTTGCGGCGCTGGCCGCCCGACACATTGCGGGCGGGCCGGTCGGCAGCCTCGGAAAGCCCCAATGTCTCAATGATCTCCGCCGCGCGCTTCCGGGCCGCGCTGCCCGAGAGGCCATGCAGGAGGCCCATGAGGCGCAGATTGTCGCGCCCGCTGAGTCGCTGCTCGATGGCCGGTTCCTGGAAGACGATGCCCATCTCACGCCTGATCGCGGCCGGTTCGGCAACGACATCGCGTCCAAGCACCCGGGCGGTCCCTGCCGACGGCGCCCTGAGCGTGGCCAGAATTGAGAAGAGCGTTGTCTTGCCCGCGCCATTCGGGCCAAGCAGGGCGAACATCTCGCCGGGCTGCACCGTGAGGTCAATGCCGCGCAGCGCCTCCACTTTGCCGTAATTCTTGGCCAAAGCGCGGACCTCCACCGCGGGCGCCGCGGCGCCCGCCGAATCCCGCCCTTCTTTGGGTGCTTCCGGCGGCGGCATGGAGGCCCCGAGCAAACCGGGCGGACGCCTCCAGGCAATCCTCTTCGGGGGTGGAAACGCGCAACGGTTGAACTTCGGGTCGCGCTGTGTTTGCCTCCACGCTCACATGCGCAGTTTCTTTGTCCTGCTTTTCCTAGGTGTCGCTCTGCTGACCCTGGCCCTGGTTGTGAGGTCGGGAATGTTCGCGCGAAAGAATCCCGGCGAACCCATCAACGCCGCCATGCGGGCCGCCCTCGCCCAAGATACCCCGGAGTTGAGCGAGCCGGACATTCTCTTCATCCGCCAGAAATACCCGACGGCCTACTCGACCGCCTCAGGGTTGCGCTACGTGGTCCGCGACCCCGGCACCGGCACGGCCAAGCCCAAAGCAGGCGACGAGGTGATCGCAAACTACGACGGCCGTCTTCTGGACGGAACGCCGTTTGACAGCTCCTACAAACGGGGCGTCCCGCTGACTTTCCGAGTGGGCACGGGCCAGGTGATCCATGGATGGGACGAGGCGTTGCTCACCATGAAGAAGGGCGAGAAGCGCACCCTCATCGTTCCGTACTGGCTGGCCTACGGCGCGGTCGGAAGCCCCCCCAAGATACCGGCGTTCGCAACGCTTGTCTTCGACGTCGAGCTGATCGACTTCCGGTAGGCGAGGAGCGCAGGCCGCGGATTTCCGCCGGTCAGCTCTCCCTGAATCGAGTCAGGGGCATGTGAAGTTTGTCGACCATCTTTAGGTCGAAGACCCGTACGGTCTCAACGTCCACCACGCCGAAGCGCGCCACGGCGAATCCGGCCGCCAGAAGCGTTCCCTGGGCCAGGTTGCGAACCAGCTTTCGCCGCCCGTGAGCGGCTCCGGGTTTGCGTTTTGCCTGGGATCGCGAAGCAGGAGGTGTGGAGTCGCGGTGGCTCGCCATCGGAACGAAGGCTCCATCGACCCCAGGGGGGAGGAGCCTGTTCCCGAATTCGTCTTAAAAAATCAGAGGCTCAAAACACTTCCGTTGCGCTTGATCCATAATTCGGCATCGCGCCACCCGGGGCAGACCGCCTCCACGTGCGACCAGAAGCGCCGGGAGTGATTCATCTCCCTCAGATGCATGAGCTCGTGGTAGATGATATAGTCGCGCACGAACTCCGGCCCCTGGACGAGCCGCCAGTTGAGCGAGATGGCGCCGCCTGCGGAGCAGGATCCCCAGCGGGAACGCTGGTTGCGGACCGTGATTCTTCGGACGTCCACACCGGTCTCGGCGGCAAGTTCCCAGGTCCGGGCCGGCAACTCGATTCGAGCCCTCCGTGCAAATTGCGCTTCCAGCACGGCCCTCAGGTCGCCCTCGTGCCTCGGGACCCGAAAAGCGTCGGCGCCCACCGCCACCTGAGGCCGGGGGCCGGCGACAGCGGCCCGGATATCGGCCCATTGCCCTCTCCAAAGAACGTGCGTGCCGAGGGTCCACACCTCGGCCGCCCTTGGGCGGGCGCGCTGCCTCGCCCTGGCCCGTTCCAGCCAGGCCTGGTTCCGTTCGACGAAACGCTGCGCCTCCGAAAGAGATCCGCGGCCCGGAATGGTGGCAACGGCCACGCCGTCGCGGCCGAGGCTGAGGCGGTAACTGCGGGCTCGGGCGCTGCGCCGGAAAACAACCCCGGCCGGCTCAACGACTCGGTTCGACGTATGAGGGGGCACCTGAATAGAGGGCAGTTCGGCGGGAGCATGGGCCACGGTGACCAACGTCTCAGATGAGGGCACGGGCGCAGCCGGAGCCTGCGTCGGCGCCCCGGGCGGCGACTTATGAACCCCCCTTGCCGCGCGGAAAAGCCCCAGAAAATCCAGCTGGTCCATCGTCAAAGGCCCGTGCGCGCGGTCGGGAAGCTCGCCGGACTCACGTGGCCGCCTGTGTCGTAGGCCTCGAGTCCGAAAATCACGTTGTCCTTGTTCACGCCCTTGACGGTGTACCGATGGACGGAGGGAGGCAGATCCATAAAATGCTCCCAGAAGGGAGCGGTCGTCTCGCGCCAGACCACCCGGTATCCGGCCAAATCGGGCTCCGCGTTCGGTATCCACCGCAATGTGGTGTCGTTCTCCAGGTTCGCCGATTCGACTTCGACCGACGGGCTCGCCGGGGCGCGCGCCAGAGCCGCGAGACAGGCGGCATTGACGCGGGTAACGGCGGCGACATACGCGAAATCCACATGGTCGGAAGTGTCGCCATAGGCGATCCCCTTTTCGTTGCGAACGTCCTGATGCTGGTACCGAAAGTCCTCAGCAGGCTCGGTGAATCGAATGGCCGGGAACCCCTGGCTTAGAAAGGAACCGTGGTCACCGCTTCGGCGGTAGCGGTCGAGCCTATAGACGACGCGGATGTTCATCTGCGGCATGTACAATCCCGCGATGTCCCGCACCGACCGTGCCAGTTCGCGCGGAGCGGTGTCGTTCTCGCCGCCCAGCCCAAGCAGCGCCAAAAGCGCCTCGTCGGGATGCGCCGTGGGCCGGATCCCTTCGGCGAATACCCGCACGGTCCTTCGGTCGACCAAGCCGGCATCGGAACGACTGCTGCCGATGATGTCGTTGTTGAAGACTCCAGCAATCTGCAGCCCCTTCTCCTTCGCCTGCTGCGCCCAGTGGGCCGATCCAACGAGCCCCTGCTCCTCGCCCGCGACCGCCAGGAAGATAAGCGTGGCCGGATAGGGATCATGCGACATAACGCGCGCCAGCTCCAGCATAGCTGCCACACCCGAGGCATCGTCGTCGGCTCCCGGCGCAGCGCTTGTGGAATCCAGGATATTGGTCACCCGAGAATCGTAGTGCCCGCTGATGACGTAGACCCGCCCCGCTGCATCCGGACGGCTGCCCTCCAAGGTCGCGTAGAGGTTCTTGATCTGAACGGGATGCGCGATCCGAGGCATCTGCACCGGCTGCACGTAATCGTCGATCTCCACTTTGAGCCGGCCGCCGGACTCCTTGGCGGCGCGCTCGAATTCGGCGCGAATCCAGGATGCGGCCCCGCCGATCCCATCGCCGCTCGGGGACGGATCGGAAAGGGTGTGTCGAGTCTTGAAGCTGGATAGGACATAGATCGATCTTTGAATCCGCTCCAAGGAGATCTTTTCCAGCATCTGCTGGATATCTGGATCGCTCTTATCGGTGACGCCCGGCCGTGGGGACTCGGGTGCCACAGCCGGCGAAGTCATGGGGCCTGCCGCGGGGCCCGTCGACCCCGCGGCCATTCCCGGAGGAATGGCTTTCGGGCCCTCGGATTGTGCGACCGCAGAACCCAGGACCGCCCAAGCTGCAACGATCCATGCACAGCCGCGCATCAGGCGATAGAACCACCGGGCAGAAGTGAGTCAAGACGACCAACGGTTCAGGGAACCGTTCCCGACCCGCGGAAGATCCCAGATAACCAAAACGCAGACGGGTGAGGCGGCCCAGAACCTGCTTAAAGCGCTTTTTCTCCCCGCGCCGCGGACTGCATCCAGCAAGCCCGCCCCGCCGGGCGATCCATTCGATCATCAGACATTGCCGGACCCGCTATGAAAACATTTCTCCTTCGACCCCTCCTCATACTCGTGGGTTGTCTACTCGCCGGCGCCGCGCCTTCGTCCCGGGCGACGACATTCGATCTCTCCACCGCGACGATTGCCGACATCGACGCCGCGTTCGCCGCCGGCGCCCTGACATCGGAAAAGCTCCTCGACCTGTACCTTGCGCGGATCGCCGCCTACGACCAGCAGGGGCCCAAGCTCAACACGATCATCACCCTCAATCCCAAGGCGCGGGACATTGCGAAGGCGCTCGACGCCGAGCGCATGGCCAAGGGTCCGCGCTCGCCTCTGCATGGCATTCCCATGCTGGTGAAAGATGTGTACGACACCTATGACATGCCGACGTCGGGTGGCTTTAAGCCGATGGCCACGTCCCAGCCGTCCCGTGATTCCTTCGTGATCAACCGCCTCCGCCAAGCCGGAGCCCTCATTCTCGGCAAGCTCAACCAGGCCGACTGGTACGCCGTCATGCCTCCCGGGGCGAGCACGATCAAGGGCCAGGTCCTGAGCCCCTACAACCTCAAGAAATTCACGGGCTTCTCGAGCTCCGGCACGGGCGCCTCCATGGCCGCGTGGTTTGCCACGATCGGTCTCGGCAGCGACACGGGCGGGTCCATCACGATTCCGAGCACCCTCAGCAACCTCGTCGGCTTCGCGACGAGCCATGGCTTGGTTTCCCGCACCGGAATGATGTGGAGCTCGCCCTCGCAGGAGAATGGCGGCCCGATGGGGCGCTACGTCTACGACTGCGCCGCCGTCCTGGATATCATCGCCGGCTACGACGCCGCGGACCTGCCGACTCAGGACAGCGTGGGCAAGATTCCCGACCAGCCCTACACCTCCTTCGTCTCCAAGGACGGGCTCAAGGGCGCGCGCGTCGGAGTCCTTCGCGAAATGTTCCGGTCTGGCCCGATTCACACCGAGGGCAACGCGCTCGCCGAACAAGCGATCGCCGATTTCAGAAAGGCCGGCGCCATCGTGGTCGACCCCGTCCTCACTGGACTCGATCTGATCGAAGACCAGGACAACTCCTCGGCGATGAAATATGAGGTGGCGACCGCCATCAATAAATACCTCTCCGGTCTTCCCGCCGATGCTCCCGTCCGGACCGTCGACGAGATGATCGCGAAGGCCGGGGACGTCACCGTAAAACCAGGAATCATCGCAGCGAACGAGGCGCTCAAGAAGGGATCGCTCGACCATGACCCGGAATACGCCGCCGCCCTCAAACACAAGGATGTCCTCCGCAAAGCGCTCGTCGGACTCATCGACAAGTACCAACTCGATGCGCTGATCCTCCCCTTCATGACGGGCCCCTCTCCGGACATCCCGGTCAAGAATTTCATGACCCACGATTTGAAGAACCACCTCAGTTCGTACACGGGGCTGCCCACCATCATCGTCCCCGGCGGATTTTTCACCTCGGACGGAATGCCCTTCGCGATTCAATTCCTCGGCAAACCCTTTTCCGAACCCACACTCATCAAGGTCGCCTCCGGCTTTGAGGCCGCGACCCATCATCGCAAGCCCGCCCCCCTCACCCCACCGCTGCCCGGCGAATCCTTTGATTACTGACCGGCCTCCGCCCGCCCCACCCGATGAAATCCGCGCTCCTCCCCGTCTTCGCCGCCTTAACGCTCGCCTGCGCATGCGCCAAGGCCGAGCACTTCGAACTGGCGACCGCCACCGTTGCCGACATCAACGCGGCCATCGACGCGGGTGCCCTCAGCTCGGAGAAGCTTGTCCAGCTCTACCTGGCGCGCATCGACGCCTATGATCAAAAAGGACCGTCGATCAACGCTTTCCTGTACCTCGATCCGAATGCCCTGGAAGAAGCCAGGGCGCTTGATGCCGAGCGCAAAGCCAAGGGCCGCCGCTCACCCCTCCACGGCATTCCTGTCGTGGTGAAGGACGTGTATGACACCCACGACATGCCCACCACGGGCGGCTACTTGCCGCTCAAAGGCGTCAAGCCGACCAAGGACGCGTTCGTGGTCAAGAGGCTGCGAGCCGCCGGAGCCATCATCCTCGGAAAGCTCAATCAGTCCGACTGGTACGCGGAAACCAAACTCGTCGCCGCGAGCACGATCGCCGGCAATACCAAGAATCCCTTCGCGCTCGATCACATCCCAGGCTGGTCCAGCGCCGGCACGGGCGCCGCCATGGCGGCATTTTTCGCGACCGTCGGCCTCGGAAGTGAAACGGGCTTTTCGGTTCGCACACCGACCTCGGACAGCAATCTCTTCGGGCTTGCCTCGACCTCGGGGCTGATCAGCCGGGACGGGCAGATGTGGGGCTATATCACCGGCGAACGCTGCGGCCCGATGGCGCGCAGCGTTTATGATCTGGTGACGACCCTCGATGTCATCGCGGGCTTCGACGACAACGACCTTTGGACGGCCAACAGCCTCGGCAAGATGCCGAGCCAAAAGTACATCACGTTCCTCGATAAGAACGGGCTGAAAGGCGCCCGCGTGGGCGTCCTGAAGGATGCGTACGCCTTCAAGCCCGCTGTCCCCGAGGGCCTCGAACTCGCGGCCAAGTCGATCAAAGTCTTTGAAGACAACGGCGCCCGCGTTGTCTACGGCCTCTCTCTCGGGATCGATCTGGTGGCGAGCATAGCAAAAGGATCGCCGGGGCGTTTCGAGCGCATCCACGCCATCGACCATTACCTGTCGCGCCAGGGGCCCAGTTACCCGTTTCATAATTCACAGGAGCTGCTTCTCAATCATCCCGGTGTGTCGCCCACGCAAAACGAGATCGACCTGCTCAACCATCCGGTCGACCTGGATCGCGACGCGGAGTATCGGGCCGCTCTCGACGAGAAAGCGGGGCTGAGGCAGGCGGTCATCGATCTGATGGACAAATACCACCTCGACGCGCTCATCTATCCTCACAAGCTGGCCGGCCCGCTCAAGATTGGCCCGGCCAAGGATCCCGAACGCCAGTACACCCCCAATCAGCTCAGTCCGATCACCGGACTGCCGGCCTTCATCGTTCCCAGCGGCTTCACCTCGGATGGCCTGCCGATCGGCTTTGAAATCCTTGGCCGGCCATGGAGCGAACCCACCCTCATCAAGCTGGCCTCGGGTTTTGAGGCCGCCACTCACAACCGCCGCATTCCCCCCACCACCCCGCCGCTCCCCGGCGAATCGTTCGAGTATTAGGCCGCTCCCGCTCCCATGAAACGCTTTCGGATTCCCTGGCTGCTGGCTTCCATGGTCTGTTTGGCCGCGGGTGTTCACGCCGCGACGTTCGACCTCACCAAGGCGAGCATCGCCGACATGCAGGCGGCGATGGCTTCGGGAGCGTTGACGTCGGAAAAGCTCGTCCAGCTGTACCTCAACCGCATCGCGGCGTACGACAAAGCGGGGCCCAAGATCAACGCGGTCATCACGCTCAATCCGAAAGCCCTGGAGACCGCCCGCGCCCTTGACGAGGAGCGGAAAGCCAAGGGCCCTCGCTCGCCCCTCCACGGGATTCCCTTCATCGTGAAGGATGTTTTTGACACGAACGATATGCAGACGACCGGCGGCTACCTTCCCCTCAAGGGCGTGATTCCGGACAAGGATGCCACCGTGATCAAGCGGTTGCGCGCGGCCGGGGCGATCATACTCGCCAAAGTGAATCAGAGCGACTGGTACGGGCAGAGCGAAGTTCTTGCGAAGAGCTCGATGGGCGGATCCACGCTCAATCCCTTCGACCTGACCCGGATTCCGGGCTGGTCGAGCGCCGGCACAAGCGCGGGCCTCGCGGCCCAATTCGCAACCGCCGGACTTGGAAGTGAGACCGGCTTCTCGGTCCGGACACCGACCAGCGATGGCAATCTGTTCGGGCTGGCGTCCACTTCCGGATTGATCAGCCGCACCGGCCAGATGTGGAGCTACATCACGGGCGAACGCGCCGGACCGATGGCGCACAGTGTCTACGATCTTTGCGTGACGCTGGACGCAATCGCCGGATTCGATTCCGCGGACCTGTGGACCGCCAACAGCCTCGGGAAGATGCCGATGCAGAAATACGTCACGTTCATCGACAAGCAGGGACTGCGCGGAGCGCGCGTCGGCGTGCTCAAGGAGGCGTTTGACCCGAAATTCAAGCCGGTCGATGCGAACGTCATCGAGATGGCCAGGCGGGCGATCAAAGTGTTCGGCGACCATGGGGCCAAGGTTTTCGACCCCGTATCGCTCGGCTTCGACCTCCAGCAGTACCTCGCCGCAAACGGATCGCCGGGGGGCTATGAGCGCATCGCCGCCATCAACCAGTACCTGGCCCATCAGGGACCCGGCTACCCCTACAAGACCGCGGCAGACCTTCTGCTCGGTCATTCCACGCCGACGGCTCCCAACAACAAAGACCTGATCGAGCATCCCGTGGATTTGGACCGTGACCCGGAGTATCGCGCCGCGCTCGAGGGGAAGGTCGCGTTGCGCAACGCGGTCCTCGACCTCATGGACCGCTATCACCTCGATGCCCTCATTTATCCGCACAAGCTCTCCGGACCCTTGAAAATCGATTCGGCGAAGGAGGGGCCATTCTACGGATACGTTCCCAACCAAATGAGCCCCCTGACCGGCTTTCCAGCCTTCATCGTTCCCATGGGATTCACGCCGGATGGATTGCCGGTGGGCCTGGAAATTCTCGGCCGCCCCTGGAGCGAACCCACCTTGATCAAACTGGCCTCGGGCTTTGAAGCGGTGACCGACAACCGCCGTCTTCCCGCGACGACACCCACCCTTCCCGGAGAAAAATTCGACTACTGAACGGATCCGCGCGCCTCAGCGGGTCTCACCCTTGTCCCAATAGGGGATGCCGCCGCCGTCCTTGAATATCTTCTTGGGCACCATTCCGCTGATGACCTTCGTGCCATCCACCACCTCGCTCACTTCGAAATCCACGTCGCTGCTGCTGAGCGCCAGGGCGTCAAAAAAATCGAGATGCTTGGTCTCCTCGAGAAATCCCACCGTCTGCGCGATGGCTTCGTGCATCGCTTTGTTTAGATCCGTGTCCATTCCCATGATGATGTAATGGCTGGCGTTCTCCGCTCGGACGTTCTTCACATGGAGGTCCTTGCGCACAAAGAACTGCATCGTCACCGTGTTGGAGCTCTCAATCGCACTTCCGCTCACTTCTCCGTTGCCTTGATTCGCATGAGGGTCGCCGGTCTGGAAGAGCGCTCCTTCCACATGGACGGGGAAATACACCGTGGCTCCCTTGCCGAAGTATTTGTTGTCCATATTGCTTCCGATATCGGGATACGGAGGGCCCGAGCTGAGTTTGCCGCGCTCCTTCGGAGGAGCAACGCCCAGCTTGCCTTGAAACCGCATGAGCGGAATTTCGATGGCATCGGAAAATAGCGCGACATCCCGTTTCAGGTCCAACTTGATCACTTTGAGGTAGGGCCGCGGTACCAGATCCGGAATGCCTCCGCCGCCGGGTCTGCCCTGGTTCACTCCGTAGGGGGCGCGGGATTTGATGTCGAGAATGCGAACCTCCAGTGTGTCGCCGGGCATCGCGTCCTCTATATAAATTGGGCCGGTGAGATTGGGCGTCCTTCCCTTGAGATTCGGATTGCTGACGAGGGCCTTCTTGATCGCAAGCATGTCCTTCACGACCGGCAAATCCAGCGAGATGCCGTTGTCGATGAAGAACTGCTCCGGATGGTCGTCGCTCATGCCGAACATGCAGACCGTATCGATCTCCACAATCTGTCCGCTCTTAATCTTCAATGCCGGGACAGCCTCGGCATCCCACCACCCATTGACCGTCTCCGCATTCGAGGGGAGGTGGTAGTCGGGCTTGATCGTCGCGGCACCAAGCGGAAGCGAAAAAGCCGGGAAAAGCCCCGCAAGCGCGATGGCCAAGCGGGTAGATGCAGGCATCATAAATAAAAGAAGGAGAGAAAAGGGGGGCGCGCCGCGCCGAACGGCCGATCAATACGTAAACTTCTCGCCGGGAAGCTCCGGCGTGTTGACCGGCCGGCGGATCGAATGGGTCGCCTGCTCGAAAGCGTATCCGAGCGCGAGGATCTTGGGTTCGGAGAAAGCGGTCCCAAAGAAGCTGATTCCGATCGGCAGGCCGTTGGTCGTGAATCCCGCCGGGACGATCAGATCGGGGAACCCCGCGATATTCGCAAAATTTGTCGGCGAATTCCCCGCCCCGAGGGGGGCGGCGGCCAGCGGGGCGCCCACGTCGCCGATCTTGGCGGGCCGACGGGCGCTGGTCGGGTAAACAATTGCGTCGAGTTTGTTGTTCGCGAAGATGCCGTAGAGGGTGTCGCGGACGAACGGCATCGCAAAATTCTTTGCCGCCAAATAAATCGGATCGGTCATCGCCAACCCTTCCTTCTCCTCGTGGCGGTAGAGGGCGAGGCGGCCAAGATTGGGAACGACGCCGTCGGGCCGCGGCGACATGACCGTTTCCGACAGCGCGAGAATCTCCGCGTGGGTTTTGGGAAACCCAGGCTTGAGGGTCGCGAGATAAACGGCGATCTGCGCCTTATACTCGCCGTACATGATCGTGGTCATCAGGTCGGCGCGGATCTTGAGAATCGTCTCCGGATACTTGATATCCACGAGGACGGCACCCTGGCGGCGCATGGCCGCGAGCGCCGATTCGATCGTCGTGTCCACCTCGGGATCTTGGCCGAAGAAATCACGGGCGACGCCGATTCGCGCACCCTTGAGCGCACCTTTATCGAGGAACTTGGTATAGTCGGTCTGCGTCTTCCCTTCGCTCTTCTTCGTCGCGTCGTCCCGCGAATCGAGGCCGACGGTGACGTTGAGCGAGACGGCGATGTCATACACGGACCGGGCCATCGGGCCGCCGGTGTCAAAGGAGAGCGCGAGCGGGATGATTCCGGCGCGACTGAGCAGCCCATGAGTGGGTTTGAGTCCGACAATGCCGTTGGCGGTTGAAGGCCCGCGTATCGAGCCGCCGGTGTCGGTGCCATAGCCGAGCGGCGCGTACGCCGCGGCGATCGACACGCCGGTTCCCCCCGACGAGCCGGCCGGGGTCACTTCCAAATTATGCGGGTTGTGGGATTGGCCGCCCAGAGAACTCATCGCACCGCCCCAGGCCATTTCGGAAAGATTGACCTTGGCGAGAACGACGGCTCCGGCCGCCTTCAGCTTGGCGACAATCGTCGAATCCTTAGGCGGGATCGACCCTTTGAGCCCAAAGAAGCCTCCGGAAGTCTGAAGGTCATCCGTGTCGTAGTTGTCCTTGAAAACAACCGGAATTCCATGGAGCGACGAGCGGGGGCCCTTGGCCTTGCGCTCAGCGTCCAGGGCTCTTGCGATCTCGATCGCATTCGGATTGAGCGTGATGACCGCGTGAAGCTTCGGCTCGTAGGCGGCGATGCGCGCCAGGCACAACCGGGTGAGCTGTTCCGAAGTGAGGGCTCCCGCATCGAAGGCGGCGTTGATGTCGGCAATCGTCGCCGTCTGGAGGTCGAACTCCGCGGCCCTAAGCGGCGCCGCGCACAGGATGAGGGCCAAGGAAGCGAACGCGCCTCCACGAATCAATGCCGCGCGGACGCGGCTGACAAGGATCAGAGGGGGCATGGCAAATGGAATGGGTTCGGCGGGTCGCGGGGACCGCCCTGGCCAGCCATTATCATGCCAAGTGGGAACGCCGGGCGCGGAGCCGCCCCACTTTTCGCCCTATCCGGCACGCCTCGTGCTAAAACGTCCCGCCCGTGAAATCCTTCGCCAAATTCCTCCTGCTTGCCTTCAGCGCGATCGCCGTCGCCCGCGCGACCACCTTTGAACTCTCCACCGCGACCGTCGCCGACATCAACGCGGCGTTTGACGCCGGCGCGCTGAATTCGGAAAAGCTGATCGGACTCTATTTGGC
>Ga0302325_10025665_pt1 | contig 12245 bp, 9 predicted proteins | sample Palsa_T0_2_FD_201948 | JGI IMG/M metagenome (GOLD analysis project Ga0302325, IMG submission 201948) | Peat permafrost microbial communities from Stordalen Mire near Abisko, Sweden - Palsa_T0_2 | ecosystem: Environmental > Terrestrial > Soil > Palsa > Peat permafrost | place: Sweden: Abisko...
ACTCAATACCATCGATGGAGTCTTGAGCAGCGATGGTGTCGAAATAGGTACGCTCGCCACTTCGAAGGACCTGGGCAATTGGCCTCTGGTGATCGAACATGATGCTGGAGAAGTTGCCGTAGAGACCATCGTTCAAGTAGACCATATAGCTCTTCTCGCCGGTATCTGAGTGCTCGATCGTGCGACGAGAAATAATGTGACAAGCTAAGGTGAAAGCAGATGCAACGTAGTAGCGGCCTGGCTCACCAATGACGCTGATGTGTCCAGGGATGTATTCGTCCAAAGCCTTCCGGAGAACACCAGCCATGGCTTCGAAAGTCTCATTGCAGAATCCGCCACCAATGTCGAGAGTATGCATGAAGAAGCCGTGCTCGGCCGCTTGGTCAAAGACCTTGCGAGCGTCCTGAACTGCTTTCAAGAATGCAAGAGGATCAGAAGCGCCAGATCCAACGTGGAAGCTGACTCCAACAATATTGAGATCCAGATCCTTAGCAAGGGCTAGAAGCTCTTCGGTCGAATCCATAGCAGCTCCAAACTTGAGACTTAAGCGGCACAAGCTGGAGGAATCATCGGTGGAGATGCGCAAGAAAAGCTCAGCTCCTGGGTAGAGTTTCTTGATCTTGTAAAGCTCATCAATGTTGTCGAAGGTCATCTTCTTGACGCCTTGGCTGGCCGCGTAGCGGACATAAGAGTTCGTTTTGCATGGTTGAGCATAGATGATACGACTCGGATCAACGCCCATCATGAGGACTTGCTCGATTTCGCCTTTGGAGGCACAGTCGAAGCCAGTTCCAAGTTCCGCCAAAAGGCGAATGACTTGGGGGTCGGGGTTGCACTTGACCGCTATCATAAATTAGCTTACGTCGGACATTGCGGAACAAAATAACTCGCCGTAGAAAGGCTTCACTCTTGGCAGATTCAACTTCCACTTCATGTGCTGCCGATAGACCTCGCCGAGATCAGCTACGAAGAACGTGTCTTCATCTCCCGGCTCGCAGACATCTTGATTGATGTTTTCGACCCTTCCCTTTAGAGCATCTCCAATCAACCTTTTTGGTGTATTCACGCCATTATTGTAGTTTTCGACATAAGAACTCTTTGAATTCTCGAAATACGAATGAATGCTCGTAAGACTTGGTGTTGTTTCAATGGTTGCGATAGCGGAAGGTGACATATCCCCGAGATATATCGAGGCTTGTGGCTTGCTATGATTCTTCTTCGAGGTGAGCGCGAGGAATCCTTCGGGAGGTGGCGCGCGACTTACTTGTACTCTAAAGGGGTATTAGGGAGGTCGGTATCGATCAGATCCTGCACTAATCTGACGAGGTCGGCTCGACTCTTCCTCTGCGAGAGGAAGAACCTCTAAACTCGTCCTATGCGGCAGCTGAGAAATTGGGGACCAAGTGGGGGTGTTAGGAGACAAGTCGAAGAGAAATCGCTCAAGGTGCTTAGTAGACTGCAGCAGAAGGAGGAGGGAGGGTGTTGATGATGTGCCGGTTTGGTCGTAGGGAGAAATCGTGATCAGATGGCAGGTTTGCGGCTGCGGAAGCCGTAGTGAGGAGTTTTGCCTTTGACTTGACCAAAGGCAGTCAGGACGTATTTTTGGAGCGTATTAAGGTGATCTGTAGTGGGGAATTGTCAGAGGTGACCTCGCAAGTGCCTCGCTAAGAGGTTCCGAGGGTAGGTGGATGTTGAGGGTTTTTAGGCACGGAGTGTATCACCGCTACTTTCTTCGATATTGAAACGGGCCTTACTAGAGCTGGTGAAGGAATAACGTCTATCTTGCTAGATGTTCCAATGTTTTGGGGATCTTGTAGCCAAGTTCAAGAGATGTGAGTGGCGGCACTAGAGGGGGTGCTTCGAGTTGTCGAAGACGAAGTGTGATGTTGATGGGAAGAGAGGGGGGGACTCTTGAAAATTTTGGGGTGTAGTCACTCCCCGCTGCCCTGCACGCTAACGTTTTTAACCGATGATCCCTGCACTGGCTGCAACCGTCGGAAAACCGCTCACCACCACAACCCGTTCACACTTCACAGGCATGAGCTATTTTCTGCTACAAAGTTGCCTCAATTGACCAAACCGTGAGAATGTGTCTAGGACGCGCTCAAGTCATCCACGAGGGAGATAGGGTAAATGTCGCAAGTAGCCGTTCGTATCTGCCCATCAGAGCCGATGACGTAATACCCCTTTCTTTCAGGGGCTGGCTTGGGGCGAAGCGAGAAGAAGCGGAACCACAACATCTTGGGTTGCCGCAAATTTTGGTATATGCTTAGACGGCTCTTATGAAGTTAAATTTTCAAGTGCCAGTAGTAAAATAATTCCCACCAATCAAAACATGGCTCAAGAATACCGAGAAAACTATCCGGATTTGATTTAGACCAACATCAATGGGAGGAAAAGGAGAGTATATGACACTTGATTGTCAGGACCTCTGACATGTTGCTCGATTTCTCCTAATTAAGCAACCCAGTGAAAACCAGCCATGGTAATGCCGAGGTTTCTGTTCCAATAGGCTTAATATCAAGTTCAGGGCCCCACTGCCCCGCACCCCGTACAACCCGCATGTTCTCTCATCTTTAGTCCGCCATCCCACAGCTCAGGGACAACAGGTCTGAAATAAGACGGAGATCGCTCCCTCAGACCCCACAACTCTCGTCAGGTTTCGTCGGTCACTGTTTCATTCTTGCGCTAGCCCGAAGGCATGACTTGTGATCTGGAAGCCACTGGGAAAGGGCTGCAGACGTGTGAATCTGTTCGTAGCGCGTCGTGGTTCCATATTTTGAGAATGCTGACCGAGCTTGCCCCTTCTGGATCCTTCTCATACGCTGGTATGAATTGCAACCACCGACAGGACGCAAAAATAGCCCACTTGAGCTGCCGGTCTCGAGGAACGAACAACCCGTTGATCCTAGAGAGTGGAATACATATCATACAACTCGTACATACATATAATAGCACATCACGACCCTAAGGCCGCTTCCTTTACATTCTCCTCATCCAGAATCCCCGGCTCTTTTGCCGAAATTCCCATATCCTTGATCTCCCAAGTACCATCAACCCACGATTTCTTCTCCCCCAAGAAAACCATGCGTCCCTCACCTCTCTCAAGCGCGTCCACAATATACGTCTGAGCCACCTCTCTCACCTGATCCTTCGTAACATCCAGCAATCTCTCTCTTCTTTCTTGCCTCATCTCCTCACTAACCCCATTCAAAAATCTCGTCAATCCTTCATCGCTAACACTTTGCGGTGCATCCACGCTTTGGAAAACACTTAGCTTCGCCTCCTCCAGATCGCGGTTTGTCCATTGCTTTCCCACCGCCCATTGTCCTGCACCTTTCATAATCTCTATCGAGTTTTGTGGATTTGGGTCTCGGTAAGAATAGAAGCCAAACACGCCATCGAGGCCTCGAGAGTAAGCGCCTCCGCCGTATGCTCCACCTTTCTCGCGGATCTCGTGGTGCAAGTATTTGTGCGTTAGCAGCTGGGAGAGAATCTGCAAGGGAGCGCCGGAAGGCGAAGTGTAAGATACTGTTGGAAGGGCGAGGGCACCGTAGTAGACTTGGTAAGGGAGGGGAAAGAACGTTTTCGTATTTCTCGAGAAATCGGGTGCCGGAACCTTTGGTGAGGTGCCTTGCGACTTAGGGAGAGAAGAGAGGAAGGCTTGGACGGCCGATTCGTTGGTAGCGACACTTTCGGTGCCGCAGGTGAGCGCTGTCCGGAAAATGCTGGAGCTCGAAAATGCTAGATTTTGAATGGCTTTCAGCTTTTCGATGACATCTGCTAAGCCTTCGGCTTCTGGTCGGGAAGCTAGCGATGTGACAAGTTTTACCTGTGACAAACCGCTAACTTGCTCTTTGATTCGAAAGTAGTTTGTTAATCCTGCTTCAGCATAACTTCTGGCATAAACGTGTCCCGACGAAGCGATGTTGTTCACCGCGCCGTCCGCAGAGCCTTGTAAAAGTTGCCTGATCTTTGCTTGAGCCCCACCACTGTCGAAATCGGTTTCGAGGACCAGCTTTCTTAGAAGTTGATACATGTAGGATACATTCCGATCCAGCACCGTTCCTGCGAAGCTCATGCCTTCAGTAGATGATCGGAAGTTCAGGGGAGAAGATGAAGCGAAGTATGAAGCGGATATTCCACCGGTCTTCAGCTTTATGAGATCTTCAAGCTGTTCCATAGTCATATCTTTGGTTCCCAAGCGCATAATCGAGTCCGTGAAGAGCGGGATCAGTGCTCGAAGTTCCTCTGGCAGATTTTCGAACAGATTAACAGCCCGAAAATATGTAAGACCATTTGTTGGAGCCTCTCTCCATTGAACATTAATATTATCGATTTTCGAATCCCTGACTTCCATAATTTCTTGCTGTCGAGGGATATCTTTGACGTACACGGTCGGGAGACAGCTGAGATCCTGGGTATTTGACTTCGACTGTTCTTCCAGGAGCTGTAATTCACGCTTTTCTAACTGAGCCCAAGCCTCTGCTTCACTACCTGCCGCCTTTGCAACTTGGGAGATCTTTCCTGCGAGACGAGCTGCCTCCTCTTTTGCCAGATCTTCTTCATATGTTGCTGATGGAGTCATTGTAAATGTCAGAGTGTTGTCATTGAGCAGATACTTCTCCAACAGCGCTTCTAAATAACCTCCTTTTGCAAATTCGGCCTCGAAGGCAGACACAGTATCGTTCCAAGCTAACGAGTCGAACGGATCAACGCCTTCAAACCACTGAGGCTTGACCCTCTGCATTAGACCCATACCAAATTTTGCAGTTTTATGCTTCAAGCTAATCTCCAATTGGTGAAGATAACCATCAACTTTTGATTTTTCAAATCCATTTCTGTGCACTTCTCGGAAGGTTTTCTGGATGGCTTCCTTGACTTTTAGGACATCTGCCTCTTTAACGCCTGTTAAGCCTACAGAGAATATTCCGACTCTTCCCGAGCCATCAAATCCACTGTTTGGACTCCATTCCGTTCCAAGACCCGCCTCGATCAAGTTTCGATACAAAGGCGAGCCGTAGCCGTCCATCAAAAGAGCAGACATGATTCCGAGAGAGAATGTTTCGATAATATTAGTAGCATCCCCCATCAGCCAAGATGTGGATGTCTTGTACTGCATATCCTTCTCCACCAAAGGGTCGATGGGTCCAGCAACTGTCACACTTTGGGGCCCAGCACTAAGGTCGATAGGCCGCCTGATCTCCTGATCTCCTTTGATGCGTTCGAAGGCGCTCAGTTGAGCATTCACCTCTTCCAAATGGTCCGCCAAAGGCATATCTCCGTAAGTGAAGACCTTGGCGTTGCTTGGATGGTAATGCTCGGCATGGAATTTCTTCAGTTGCTCATATGTCAAATCCGTCATCTTCTGAGGGTCTCCGCCAGAATTGTTGATTGCCGGAAAAATGTGGTCCTGGAATCTGATGTAATAGAGGTAGCCAGCATCTGACATTTGCCCCTTCATCTCATTGTAAACCACACCTTTAAACACCAACTTACTATCCGCTGCCTTTGTATCACCAGCTTGAGCGACTCGGGGGTTCTCGGGACCTATCCTCCATCCTTCCTGAGTAAAATCGCTCTGCTTCAATAACGGATGTAGTGTAGCATCGAGATATACGGACATCAAGTTCTTGAAGTCTTGCTCGTTCGTGGTGGCGAATGGATAGAAGGTATGGTCGGAGGCAGTGAAGGCATTCATGAAGTTCGAAAGCGTTCGGGGAAGCATCTTGAAAAATGGGTCACGTATGGGATATCTACAGATCTCAGCACAGCTCATTTGAAGACCAGGATGCTAGCTACTTTTCGCTGCCGCATAAAGTTGTATGCTCGAGGATATGCGGCACTCCCGTATCGTCCGGAGGATTTGTCTTGAATCCGATAGAGAAAACGTTGTTCTTGTCTTCTCGGGCAACGTGCAGGTAGTCGGCGCCAGTCTTGTCGTGCTGTAGGTGCAGAGCTGTCAACTCGAGTTCGGGGACATGTTTCGCCCGGAGGAGAGTGAAGCCATGGATTTTCTCTCCTGGCTTGGGATACTGAATGAGCTCTGTCACAGCCTTCCGGACGGCTCCTTTAGATGCGTTGCGCAACATCCTGCGATCTTGTCAATCGGGGTTGGTGAGTAGCCGCAGAGAGACGGATCAAGAGGGTACTGTAAGATAAAGAAAACCTTTCCTCGCCTACAGTAAACGCCATAAAATTGTTTTAACCGTATCAGCCTGCATAAATCATGGACGTCAGACACGCCAATAGAGAGCATGGACTTGGAATTAATGTCAGACCTGTCACTTGTGTCATATAGAGAGGAAACACGAAGAATCGTCGTATAAAGTTCATATTTCTTTGTTCTTGAGTGTCGTCCTCTTCAGCTGCCCTCTGGACTCGCTGCTGCACAATTCGGGACCTGAGGCGATCTCCTCATTTGAAACTCCGAGCCCGCTAACCTGGATTGGCTCTTCCTGCACCACCTCTCCTCAAAGACACAGGACTGGCGGCGATAGGAAAACGGGTCCATGGGAGCGAAAAGTCTCCAGAACACAAGTTCACCCCTGCGCCGACCTACACACCGTGGAATAGGAGCTTTGCTCGTGCTGGTGGCTAGCTCTTCACCTCCTAAATCGTCCTGAGCGCACCATGTCGACCGCCGTTAATTCCACTCACACATCAGTACCTGCGAGCTCGAGAGCGCTGTTGTCTTCTGCGAGCCATCCTCATATCGACTCTGCCTATACAAATGGCCACCATCACCACCATCACGACGGCGGTGCGTCCCAGCAATCGGGATCGGGAAATGCTGCGAAGAAGGGGAAGCAGAAGAAGGCCACGGACCCGAATGAAGCCTCGAATTTGATCGCAGCGAAGATATCGCAGTTGGAGCTGGATGCGGCTGGGGAACAGGAGCAGGAGGCTGAAATTGGTTGGTCTCGCCCGTTTTGATCCCCTCCATATGCGCGAATATTGAATGGCGTTGCCACCTAAACCCGTGGATTTACTTCGCAAAGCTGTGGGTCATAGACGTCGTTGTAGTATGGCACGTTAAGGCCGGAGTCGCCGAGATGCTACTTGTTTACAGCCTGGTTGTCTCACCTCTCACTCGTGCTCTGCTAGGGTGGCCTATGTTTTTTAGAAGCACTTTAACTGACAAATGGTGATATGAAGAACGTGAAGTCAGAAAAGCCAACCGCGAGTTGAATAATTCGATATCAAACTTGGACGACAGGCAGAAGATTGAAGTGTTGCAGAGACGAGCAACCGAGCATCTGGCGAATATGAAGCGTTTGGAGCGAGAAAATCAGAAGCACAAAAAACGGGGTGACCTGTTGCAGAAAGAGAAGGATCATGCCAGGACGGACTTGAGCAAGACAACTACACTAAAGGAAAAGCTCGAGAAATTATGCAGAGAGCTTCAAAGGGAGAATAACCGACTAAAGGTCCGCTACTTTTCCACGGAGAGAGTGCTTGTTTCCTGGAAGTGCTGACCCTGTACTAGGCTGAAAACAAAACTTTGGGAGACGCGGAGAAAGACAACCACGCGGCTTGGGATGAGAAATTTAAGCAGCTTTTATGGCAATTACAAGACTACCAGGAGGCCAAAGACCACCCTCAGGCACAGGTTGTCAATATCGAAGTCGACGACCTGCAAGTCCCTCGTTTCAAAATTTATTTATATTCTAATAGCTTTCTAGATTTAAACAACGGTTCAAATCCCTAATCGATCAATACGAGCTTCGCGAGTTACATTTCCATTCCCTTCTACGGTCGAAAGAGCTTGAGGTGCAATATAATATGGCAAGGTTTGATCGTGAGAGGAAATCGGCCGAGACAGAAGTCGCACGATCCCGAGCCTTGAATGCGCAGGTTCTGACGTTTTCAAAGACGGAGACAGAACTGCGCAATCAACTCAATATCTACGTTGAGAAGTTCAAACAGGTACGTAGCAGTGTTCCATGCTTTGCTGAGTGATATTTTCTATATTATTTCATTTGTTTCAATATAATGTCGAGCTAATATCCCTCAGGTGGAGGATACGCTGAACAATAGCAATGACTTATTCTTAACATTCCGGAAGGAGATGGAAGAGATGTCTAAGAAGACGAAGCGCCTCGAGAAGGAGAACATGAACCTGACTAGGAAACATGATTTGACCAACCAAAATATTCTGAAGATGGCGGAAGAGAGGACGAAGACGAATCTAGAAATGGATTCATTGAGGAAAAAGAATGAGAAGCTGACTAGTATCATCAACCAGATGCAGAAGCAAGGAAGAGGTGTAGCCGGTGGCATGGCTAGTATGGCCGAAGGGAGCACAGAGGGTGAATATGTCGAAGGCGATCTTGATGGCACGGAAAGTGACTACGAGTATGAAGATGAGGAAGGCGAAGATGGTGATGGAGAGGAAGAGGACGGGGAAGGGAGTGAGGGGGATTACAATGAGGATACTGAGGAGGAATTGCATCCTGAGGGTCCGAAGCCATTTGGACCTGTTCCACCTCCGACGCTTGCCGTTGCGAATGGAGTGACGGCTGCAGCGAATGGGGTCAAGCACTGATTGATTGAGCAACGAACGAGCATCCAGACTTGGCTTGTATTACATATGCGTATGCGATCGGGGCTTATATTTTGCTCCTGGTATGTAATTGCTCTGCAGCATCAATTTCTGCCCTTGTGAAGACATCCACATCAACATTCTCATGAGCGTCTCACATGTTAGGAACTGCTGTTGGCTATGTAGGTCCCGGGAGATATCTAACATTTTCATTCCCCCAGAAACCCCACAAGTCGTAAATACATCAGTATAATCCCCAACACCTTCTGAAGAGAGACCGCAGCCCATGGCCTTTTGATATACTGTTCCAACGAAACACAGTTCTGTGTGGTTATCTTGCAGATAGCAAGTTCTCATCTCGTCGACTTCTGTCCGACCGAGGAAAGTCTGAAGCAGGAGTTGCAGTCCGGCAGACGGCAACAGCTTATCCAGATGTTTGTCTTACTGAACGGCCCATTACATTCCGCACAATGTAAACTACTCTATGGCAAGTTCTTAGATATAATGCCCTTAGTGTATTGTGCAAATCGAAGAGCAAAACGGAGGTACATTTTTAGCCTTGCCACAAGGCTGATCGGATTCGGATGATATCACGTGCTCAGGCTCCGACCCAAACTGTCTGAATCGCGGCAAGTCTGACCTTAAACTTTCAAGCCACACCATCATGTCTAATTGCGCCCACAATACACTATCTAACACACCCGCCTAGCGACCTGATGCAGTAAAGCATATCCTGTGAAGCACATGCCTCAGCCCACCAGCCCTTAAGCTATCAATGACCTCAACCCATTGCAATAATCCTTATAATGGCGCCCCTCCTCGAAGACCCTCGAATCCGGCAAACGTGGAACCAGATTTCGCAGAATGCTGAACAAGCAACGGAGTCCGCTGCGGCCGGTATCTGGACTTTTCAGCACAATTACATCAATCCCTGCTTTGCGTCAATCGCGTCCGACTTCGAGCAATGTACCGGATATTGTTTCCCTGATCGAGACGACCGCGCGAGACGATTGAGAGAAAGAGGGAGGACTAGAGGACGAGCGGAATTGAGTTTCGACTTCTATGATGATTGGGATGCGGACGATACGGCGGCGAGTCGAGGCTTGTTGGGAGGCTGGGGCAATGACGAACTGGACAGATTACTGGCTGGCAGCGGATCGCATAGTGGTGGGAGCGAAGGAGTCGATCAGCCGAGGAGGAAAAGAGGAATGAGTTATGGGACGAGAGGGAGACGGAAGAGTCTTGACCCAGATCCGACTGTCATACCTAGTACAAGTGCTTTGGGGTTCTTAGGACGGCTACCGTTCAAGCTGGGAGGGACATTGAGGTATAAGCCCAGTGCTGCGGATCTACAGGAGCATCCTGGAGCGCCACGCGCTGAATTCAGGGAAGAGGAGGGGGAGCCGCTCATATCCGACGAGCACAGTGAGGATGAAAGAGACAATCCAAAGGGACATACTAGGAACCGAAGTTCTACTACCAGCTCTGGCGAAACATCAGATTCCTTTCGATCAAGAGGAGATATCTTTCCAAGCGATGGAGAAGATGATGCAGTCCCATTGAGTGACGAATTCGCCATGGTCCTAGAGAGGCGGATGGCCGGGACCAATGCGGATGATAGAAGCAGTGGAAAGACAAGGAGCAACAAGGGCAAGAGACCTGCTGCATCCAGAAATATTTCAAGGAATCTATCGAGAACCACCCAATCCTCAAACTCAAACTCGAGACCCTCCTTAGCTGGTCGTCGTGTCAGCTCCGGGGCCTCACTAGCTCACACCCCGGACATACTTAGCCCGAATATGGCTGAGACGCCTTCATTGACAGATCTGCAACAGGAAGAGGAGAGAGTCAGGCATGAAGAAGAGGTCGAGGTTGAAAGAAAGAGGCAGGCAGCTGTCAAATTGGCAATTGAAAGAGGACTTCATGCTAGAGACACAGTTGAAGTATCGATACCGGAATCGAAGGCAGAGCCACCTGTGATCGACGACATACCTCCTCTACCACCTTCAGAGGAAGAGGTCACTGAGGCGACGACTGCAAATTCCGAGGTACCGGCCGCTGAATCTCCACTTCCCCGTGTTGACTCCAAAACTCCAACTGTAAACTCAGAGACGAGTCCACCAGAAGAACCTGCAAAGCACGAATTTGTACCAGCAAGGTTACCATTTTTCAATTGAACTGAGCTTTCATCAAATTTTCTTCGCTAGTGTTGCTCTCTACTAGCACGGCCGTAGGGTTGAACAGATGATTGGCGTTATACAAGCATGCGAAGCGCTCGCTGCTGGTTGTTTTGGGTGTTGGCGGGTAGCATTTGCTAGATAAATTGAATATTTCAAACATATTCAATTCCTGAATCTATGATTAGAATACGTGGAAATGTAATTTCAGCCCTCAAAAACTTATAGTTTACTCTTCCCTCCTGTTAAGAAAGTCTGTCCCTGCTTTAACATCTCAACGGCTTCCAAAACCATATCATCCACAATCTCCTTCGCCGGTTTAATGTCCTTGATAGCACCAGCAACTACACCCATCAAATGAGGAATGTCCACGTCGTTGCCAGCTTCCATATCAAACTCAATTGGCACAACTCCCTTCTCAGTTAACTCCTTGATCTTTTCCGGCTGTGCCTCCCACTTATCCACCCACTCATTCCGCCTAACTCTCAGTGGTCGTCCACTAACTACCAAAGTCCTCAACGTATTCTCGAAAGCAGCACTAACCACACTCTCCTTATGCGCTTGACTGCACCCTGCCTCCGTACTCGCCACAAACCTCGTCCCGACCCAGACTCCACATGCGCCCTGCATTAAACTACTGGCCAAACTCCTCCCATTATAAATTCCACCAGCAGCAACAACTAACGCCGTCTGTCCCCCTAGCAATTTCGGCCGATACTGCCGCACAACATCAACCACACTCGGTATTAATATCGAATTCGGGATATCCCCCGTATGGCCACCACCTTCACCCCCCTGAGCACACACGATGTCAACGCCGGCATCCAGAGCTTTCTTCGCGTGCTTCGGTGCCCCAACCATATTCATGACCAGAATTCCAGCATCATGTAAACGCTTAATCACATGCGGAGGCGGGATTCCCACAGCACTGATAAACAGCTTTGCTCCTTCTTCAATCGTTACTGAAATCAGATCATCCAATTGACCATGTGTGTAATCGTGGTTTGTTTTCCGTGCCCCCTCTCCTACTTTTGGCAATGCGAGGTCCACACCGAAAGATAAAGAGGGTGAAGAGAGATTGGCTTTCAGCTCGTGGATAATTTCGCGAAGTTGAGTGGGCGTGTAGCCTAGGCCGCCGATACAACCTAGGCCTCCGGCATTGGAGACTGCAGCTGCGAGGGGGCCACCTGAGGTTCTAGCCATGCCGGCGAGGAGGATGGGGTGTTGGATGTTGAGGAGGGTAGTGAGGGGTGTCGTTAGGGGGCCGGTGGGTGCCATTGTCGCGGTTTCAGAGGGGGCTGAGGTTCAAGGTGGATTTAAGATGAAGGAAAGAATGGAATAATTATACAAGTAGATGTAAGAGCGAAACATGTCAGGTAGTAACTGTAGAGTGTGGAGGCGGAAGCGGAGTTAAAGCTGCTTCGCTTACAGTACGATTACGAAGTGTGGGGAAGACAGCGCCTCGGCTAGTTTCAGGGGTCTCGCGCATCACCTTCATGCATATGCGCAAAGCTCATGCGAGC
>Ga0302325_10025666_pt1 | contig 12245 bp, 23 predicted proteins | sample Palsa_T0_2_FD_201948 | JGI IMG/M metagenome (GOLD analysis project Ga0302325, IMG submission 201948) | Peat permafrost microbial communities from Stordalen Mire near Abisko, Sweden - Palsa_T0_2 | ecosystem: Environmental > Terrestrial > Soil > Palsa > Peat permafrost | place: Sweden: Abisko...
CCCATATGGCGCCACGGCGGGACGATCTTCGGACCGCAGCCGCGCGACTATTCCTACCAGATGCCCAAGAAGGCCTGGCGCAAGGCGCTATGCGTGGCGCTGTCGGACCGGGCGCGCGAAGGGCGGCTGATCGTGGTCAATTCCTTCGATCTGGAATCGCCGCGGACCAAGCTCGCCAAGGCGATGCTCGACGGGCTTGGTTTGAAGCATGCCTTGATCGTCGTGGGCGAGGGCGAAGAGAGCTTCGGCCGCGCAGCGCGTAATCTCGCGGCTCATAAGGTGCTCGCCCTGGCCGGCCTCAACGTCTACGACCTGCTGAACTACACCGAGGTCCTGATGTCCGACCGCTCGGCGCGTCTGATCGAGTCCCGGCTTGCAAAGAAGGCGGCGCAATGAGCAACGAAGGGTTGATACTGTCGCCGCTGATAACCGAAAAGGGCACGGCGATCGGCGCGATCGCGAATCAGGTGGCCTTCAAAGTCAGGCCCGGCGCGAGCAAGCATGCGATTGCGGCTGTGATCGAGGAACAGTTCAAGGTGACCGTGCTCAAGGTGCGGACCGCCAGGTTTATCGGCAAGACCCGCCGGCGCAATCGCCTGGTGGGCAAGCAGCGCGACTGGAAAAAGGCCTACGTCACTTTGAAGGCCGGAGACCGGATCGAGTTTTTCGAAGGCGTCTGAGCGGACGCGCGCAAGTGGTTGAACTACAATGGCGGTAATACAGCTTAATCCCCGCAGTCCCGGCCGGCGCTTCATGCAGATTGCCGACTTCTCGGACCTGACGGACAAGGAACCCGAAAAGGCGCTGCTGGTACCGGTCAAGCGATCGGGTGGCCGCAACAATATGGGCCGTATGACGTCGCGCCATCGCGGCGGTGGTCATAAGCGGCGCCTGCGCCTGATCGATTTCAAGCGGCTCCATGACGGCGTGCCGGCAGTCGTCGCGGCGCTCGAATATGATCCGAACCGGTCGGCCAATATAGCGCTGCTGCATTACGCCGACGGTCTCAAGAGCTATATCCTGGCGCCGGTCGGCGTGAAGGTCGGCGACAAGGTCGAATCCGGGGAAGGTGCCGACATAAAGCCCGGCAATGCACTGGCGCTGAAGAATATTCCCGTCGGCACGATCGTGCATGCGATCGAGCTCAAGCCCGGCGGCGGTGCGCAGTTGGCGCGTGGCGCGGGTGCGCAGACGCAGCTGATGGCCAAGGAAGGCAAGTTCGCGCTGTTGAAGCTGCCGTCTGGAGAACAGCGTATGGTGCTCGCGCAATGCCGTGCGACGATCGGACAGGTCGGCAACGTCGAGCATGAGAATATTTCGATCGGCAAGGCGGGACGCAGCCGCTACCTGGGCAAGCGTCCGCATGTCCGCGGCGTCGCGATGAATCCGGTCGACCATCCGCATGGCGGCGGCGAGGGGCGCTCGAAGGGAAACCATCCGGTGTCGCCGTGGGGGATGCCGACCAAGGGTCACAAGACCCGTGGCAAGAAGCCGTCCGATCGTTACATCGTGAGCCGGCGTCCACGCGGCAAGTAATTAAGGGTAAGCACGTAAGAAGGACTGGCTGAAGGCCGATGAGATCGCAAAAAAAAGGACCGTTTATCGACGCCCATGTGGTGAAGAAAGTCGCCGCGGCGTCGGCGGGCGGCGACAAGCGCATTATCCGCACGTGGTCCCGCCGCTCGATGATCATTCCGGACATGATCGGGCTGACCTTCGCGGTGCATAACGGCCACAAGTTCATCCCGGTCTACTGCACGGAGAATATGGTCGGCCACAAGCTGGGCGAATTCTCACCGACGCGGACTTTTCACGGCCACGCCGGCGATCGCAAGGGCGAGGTCAGATCGGCAGGGGCGCCCGCGGCGGCGCGCAAGGCCTGATTGGTTGACCGGTTGATCGGAGAGGCCGCTATATGGAATCGAAATCATTGACCCGGCACGTCCGGATATCGCCGCAAAAGATGCGTCTGGTATGCGATCTGATCCAGGGCAAGCGGGTCGATCAGGCGTTGTCGATTCTGGAGTTCACGCCCAAGCGCGGCGCCAAGGTGGTCTCGAAGACGCTGCTGGCGGCGGTTGCCAATGCTCGCGATCAGCAGAACGTCGATGAGGACCGGCTCTACGTCAAGCGGGCGGTTGCCGACACGGGACCGACGTGGAAGCGCTCGATGCAGCGGGCGCATATGCATGCGACGCCGATTCTGAAGCGGACCAGCCACGTCACCGTAATCGTCGACGAAGCGGCATCGTAAAAGGATTTTATGGGTCAGAAGACACATCCGCGCGGCCTGCGGCTTGGAATAATCGAGGGATGGGACTCGCGCTGGTACGCCGATCGCAACTACGCCGAGCTCCTGCATGAAGATCTCAAGCTGCGCGATTTTATCAAGCGGCGTCTATATCATGCCGGTATCTCACGGATTGAAGTCGAGCGGATGGCCAATAAGGCCAAGATCAACATTCATACGGCGCGGCCGGGAATCGTGATCGGCAAAAAGGGCGTCGAGATCGACAAGCTCAAGACCGACGTCCAGAAGCTGATGAAGGGCAAAGAGACCTTTATCAATATTCACGAGGTCCGCCGGCCTGATCTCGATCCGCAACTGGTCGCCGAAAATATCGCGCTCCAGCTCGAGCGCCGGGTCGCCTTTCGCCGTGCGATGAAGGAAGCCGTGCTGCGCGCGATGCGGATGGGTGCGCAGGGCGTGAAGGTTCACGTCGCCGGACGCCTCGGCGGCGCCGAGATTGCGCGTCGCGAATGGTATCGCGAGGGTCGCGTGCCGCTGCAGACGCTGCGCGCCGACGTTGCCTATGGATTTGCCGAAGCACGTACGACCTACGGCGTGATCGGCGTCAAAGTATGGATCTTCCGCGGCGAAATTCTTACCCGCCAGGAAGAAGCGCAGAAGCGCGCCGGTCAGCCGGCGCAGCAGCAGTAGCCGCGGGCTGGGGTTGGCCGAGCAGGCCGAAGTAGGCTGACGTAGGCCGGAGTAAGATTGACAGATGCTCGCACCGAAAAAAGTTAAGTGGCGCAAGATGATGAAGGGCCGCGTCCGCGGCGCCGAGTCGCGCGGCGTAGAGATCGCCTTCGGCGATTTCGGACTCAAAAGCGTCGAAACGGCGCGAGTCGACGCCCGCGCGCTTGAAGCCGCCCGTATCGCGCTGACCCGTCATATCAAGCGCGGTGGACGCGTATGGATCCGCGTGTTCCCCGACAAGCCCTTCACCCGCAAGCCCGCCGAAACCCGCATGGGCAAGGGCAAGGGCGCACCCGAAGGATGGGTCGCGGTAGTGAGGCCGGGGCGGATTCTGTTCGAAATGGAAGGCGTCGATCGAGCGACGGCGGTCGAGGCGATGCGCCTTGCGTCGCATAAGCTGCCGGTCAAGACGATCTTTGTCGAGCGTGAAGGAGGCGGCGTTGGAGCTTAGTGAGCTCAAAGAGTTGGCCGCCGCGGACCTCAAAATAAAGGAACGCGAGGCGCGCGAGGAGATCTTCAAGCTGCGGCTGAAGATTCGCACCAATCAGCTCGACAACCCGACGACCTATCGGCGGGCACGGCTGGAACTCGCCTGGATAATGACTTTGCTAGCGCAGAAAAACAGTGCGCGGAGCGGGAACAATGCGTGAGCGGGCCAAGCGGCGGGAAGGCGTGGTAGTCGCCGCAAAGATGACCAAGACGGTGGTGGTGCAGGTCGATCGACTCGTGCAGCATCCTTTGTACGGCAAGCGGATGCGTCAGCGGCAGCGCTACATGGCTCATGATGAAGGCGGTCAGTGCCACGAGGGCGATCGCGTGTTGATTATCGAATCGCGGCCGCTGTCGAAAAATAAGCGCTGGCGCGTGAGCCAGGTGCTCAAGCGGGCGGCGGGCTGAGAGGAGTAATTCGGCCGTGGTCCAGACCAGAACAATCCTCGAGGTGGCCGATAATTCCGGCGCCCGCAAAGTCCAGTGCATCAAGGTGCTGGGCGGCTCGCGGCGGCGCTACGCGACCGTTGGCGACGTAATCGTCGTCTCGGTCAAAGAGGCGGCGCCCAATTCGAAAGTCAAAAAAGGCGACGTCAGCCGCGCGGTGATCGTGCGCACGGCGCGCGAAATCAGCCGCGACGACGGCAGCTATATCCGTTTCGACGAAAACTCGGCGGTGCTGCTCGACAGTCAGCATGAGCCGGTCGGTACGCGTATTTTCGGCCCGGTCGCACGTGAACTGCGCGCCCGGCGATTCATGAAGATTATATCGCTCGCGCCGGAGGTGCTGTGATGGCGGGGTTGGCGAATGAGACGGCCTCGCGGATCAGGAAGAACGACACCGTGATGGTGATCAAGGGACGTGACCGCGGCAAGACCGGCAAGGTAATGCGCGTGCTGCGTGCCAACGGCCGCGTGCTGATCGAGCGGTTGAACGTGGTCAAGCGCCATTCCAAGCCGCGCAGCGCGACCAGCCCCGGCGGTATCGTGGAAAAGGAAGCGCCGATTCCGATCGCCAACGTGATGGTCTTCTGCGATCGCTGCAACGCACCGGTGCGAGTAGGCGTCAAGCGCGACAACGACGGCGAACGCACGCGCATATGCCGCCGATGTGGTGAGCAGATAGGTAACGAATAATGGCTGAACAGGGCGACAAGAAGCCGAGGGGCAAGGGACGGCAACGAGCCGAAGCCGCGCCCGAGGCGGCGGTAGAGGCGGCGCCGGCAGAGCCGGAGCCCAAGGTCACGCCGCGCCTGAAGGAGCGCTACGAGGCCGAGATTGTGCCCGCGCTGATGCGGGAGCTCAAGATCGGTAATCGGTTCCGCGTGCCGCGGCTCTCCAAGATTGTGATCAACATGTCGATGTCCGAGGCGCGTGACAATGCCAAGGTGCTCGACGCGGCGGCCGAAGAATTGAAACAAATCGCCGGGCAGAAGCCGGTGGTAACGCGGGCGCGCAAGGCGATTTCGAACTTCAAGCTGCGCGAGGGGATGCCGATCGGCGTGATGGTTACGCTCAGGCGCGAGCGCATGTACGAGTTCTTCGATCGCCTGGTCAGTATCGCACTGCCGCGCGTGCGCGATTTCCGCGGTATCAGCGACAAATCCTTCGACGGCCGCGGCAACTACTCGTTGGGCCTGCGTGAACATACGATTTTCCCCGAGCTCAATCTCGACAAGATTGAGAGCGTGAAGGGCTTGACGATCTCCGTAATCAGCACCGCGCAAAGCGACTTCGAAGGGCAGATGCTGCTGCGGATGCTCGGCATGCCGTTTCGCGGCGCGGATCGCGACGGCCAGGCGCAGCTCGCCGGACAGGTCGGCGCGTAGAACAGATTTTAAGACCAAGTTTTTTAAGCACGTTTTCAGGCAGATTTTCAGGCAAGTTTTTTAGGGAAGATTAAGGATACAGATGGCCAAGACGTCTCTTCGGGTCAAGGCGCGCCGCACGCCGAAGTTCAAGGTGCGCGCGTATAACCGCTGTCCCATCTGCGGACGGGCGCGCGCGTTCTATCGGCGCTTCAAACTGTGCCGGCTGTGCCTGCGCAAGCGCGCGCTCAACGGCGAGCTTCCCGGCGTGGTCAAGGCAAGTTGGTAGAGGCGATAGGAAAAGAAAGTCATGTCGCAAACTGATCCGATCGCAGAGCTGCTGACGCGAATCCGCAACGCGATGCATGCGCGCTACAACGAGCTCGAACTGAGCCATTCGCATCTGCGCGAGGCGATTTGCCGCGTGCTGCTGGCCGAAGGTTTTCTTGAAGGGGTCGAAACGGCGGGCGAAGGCTACAAGAAGACGATCAAGCTCAAAATTCGCTACTCGCCGACGCGCGAGCCGGTTATCCGCGGGCTCCAGCGGGTCAGCCGTCCCAGTCTGCGGGTCTATTCGGGGGCGCAGAAGATGCCGCGCGCGGGCGGCGGGATGGGCCTTCACGTCGTCTCGACGCCGCTCGGTGTGATGACCGATCGCGAGGCGCGCCGGCGCAGAGTCGGCGGCGAGATTCTGCTGAAGATATGGTAGGACCCAGATGTCGCGCATAGGTAAACAGCCAATCTGGCTCGACAAAGCCGTCAAGGTGACGATCGCGGACGGCAACGTCCGGGTCGAAGGACCCAAGGGCAAGCTTGAAACGAAACTGCCCGCAGGCTTTTCGGCCGCGGTCGCGGATTCGTATCTGGTGATCAGCCGACCGGGCGAGTCGGCCAATGAACGCGCGATCCACGGGCTCACGCGGATGCTGGTCTCCAACAACGTCGAAGGCGTCAGCCGCGGCTTTACCGAAGTTCTGGAGATCAACGGAGTCGGCTACCGCGCCGAGGTGAAAGGAGCGATGATCAACTTCTCGCTTGGCTATTCGCATCCGATCGTTTATCAGTTGCCGCCGGGAATCACCGCCAAGGTCGAGCGGCAGGTGGTGATCACGCTCGAGGGAGCCGACCGCCAGCTACTCGGAACCGTCGCCTCGCAAATCCGTGAGTTACGGCCGCCGGAGCCGTACAAGGGCAAGGGAATCAAGTACGCGAGTGAGAAGATCCGCCGCAAGGCCGGCAAGGCCGCGGCAGGCTCGAGCTCGTCGTAAAGGATAACGGGAAGCGCAAAAAAATGGCTTTGCAAAGATCTCAAATGCGTTCGATGCGCCGGGCGCGGGTCCGCCGCACTGTGCGCGGCAGCGATCAGAAGCCGCGGCTGTCGGTCTATCGATCGCTGCATCATATTTATGTCCAGGTCATCTCGGATGATTCGGGCCGCACGCTGGTGGCGGCTGGAACCACGGCGGGCGATATCCGCGACGCCATCAAGGGCAAGCGCGGCGTCGAGGCGGCCAAGGCGGTAGGACAGGCGATCGCGCGGCGATGTCTCGACAAGGGAATTGACAGGGTGGTTTTCGACCGCAACGGTTTTCTCTATCACGGCAAGGTCAAGGCTCTGGCCGACGCGGCTCGCGAGGGCGGGCTCAAGTTCTAACCGAGGTTCTGACCGAAGTTCTGATCGGGTACGGGTGCATAATATTTATGGCGCAGCGAATCGATCCGCAGGGACTCGAAATCAAGGAGAAAGTCGTCCACATCAATCGCGTGGCGAAGGTCGTCAAGGGCGGCCGTCGTTTCAGCTTCAGCGCGCTTGTCGTGGTGGGCGATTTGAACGGACTCGTCGGCTTTGGCCTCGGCAAGGCCAACGAAGTGCCGGAGGCTATTCGCAAAGGCGTCGAGCGGGCGAAGAAGAGCCTCGTGCGAGTGCCGCTGCGTGACGGCACGATTCCTCATCAGGTGGTCGGACGCTTCGGCGCGGGCAGGGTGGTGCTGCGGCCGGCGTCGGAAGGCACCGGAGTTATCGCGGCGGGCGGCGTGCGCGCGGTGGTCGAACTGGCGGGAATCCGCAATATCCTGACCAAGCGGCTGGGCTCGTCGAATCCGCACAACCTGGTCAAGGCCACGATGGAAGCGCTGGCGGAGCTGATGAGTCCCGAGGCGATCATGAAGCTGCGCGGCACCGGCACCACCGGCACTGACCATCCGGCTGCTGCCTGAGCGGACGAGGCTGACGATTACGATGGCGACTGAGGGAAATGTCAGGGTACGGCTGGTGCATAGCCCGATCGGCACGACGATTCGCGTGCGGGAAACGCTGAAGGGTCTCGGCCTGGGCAAGCTCGGCAGCGAAAAAGAGCTCAAGCGGACGCCGTCGGTGATGGGAATGATCCGGCGCGTATCGCATCTAGTGGAAATTCAGGACTAAGCAAGACTAAGGACGACTGACGGTTGAAGGCGGCTGATTAATGGACCTCAAAGAACTCAAACCGTCAAAGGGCTCGAAACGGCGGCGGCGCCGAGTCGGCCGCGGTATCGGCTCAGGCAACGGCAAGACCGCCGGCCGCGGTCATAAGGGGCGCGGATCTCGTTCGGGCGGCAATACGCCGCCGAGCTACGAGGGCGGCCAGATGGCGCTTCAGCGGCGTATCCCGAAGCGGGGATTCCGACGGCTGCAGCGCAATGCGGCGCGGCGCGACCGTTTTGAAGAAGTTAATCTGTCGCGGCTGGGGCTTTTTGCCGATGGCGGCCGGATCGATCCGATCGTGATGGCCGAGCGCGGCCTGATTCGCGAGGGCCGGCGCGTGAAAGTTCTCGGCAATGGCGAGTTGACGATCAAACTTACCGTCCGCGCACATGCCTTTTCGGCGAGTGCGATGGCCAAAATTGCTGCGGCGGGCGGAATTGCGGAGTTGATAGAAGGCGCCCAGGCATAGATGCTTGAGGGATTCTCAAACGCCTCGCGCATCCCGGAACTGCGCCGCCGGCTATTGTTCACGGCCGGGATGCTGGCGATCTACCGGATTGGCGTTGCGGTGCCCACGCCGGGTATCGACGGGCAGGCGCTCGCGTCATTTTTCGACGCGGCGTCGAGCAGCATGTTCGGCGTGTTCAACCTGTTCTCAGGCGGCGCGCTCGAACGTTTTTCAGTCTTCGCGCTCGGTATCATGCCGTATATTTCGGTGGCGATCATCCTCGACCTGATGAAGGTCGCGTCACCGTACCTCGACGAACTCTACAAAGAAGGCGAGGCGGGCCGGCGCAAAATCACCCAGTATACCCGCTATGGCACGGTCGGGCTGTCGCTCGTCCAGGGCTATATGATCGCGACCGCTCTCGAACGGATCTCGTCGCCCGGAGGCGCATCGGTCGTTTACCATCCGGGCATCGGCTTCCGTCTGATGACGGTGATAACCGTGACCGCCGGCACCATGTTCATCATGTGGATCGGCGAGCAGATCACCGAACGTGGGATTGGCAACGGAATATCGCTGATCATAATGGCCGGTATCGTGGCGCGCCTGCCGAGCGCGATCGGAACCACGTCGCAGTTCGTCCGCGAAGGTGAAATGAGCATTTTCACGCTTATCTTTATCCTCGCTATCGCCTTCGGCGTTATCTTTACGATTGTTTATGTCGAGACCGGGCAGCGGCGGATTCCGGTCCAGTATGCGCGGCGAGTCGTGGGACGCCGGATGTACGGCGGCCAGAGCTCCCATCTGCCGCTCAAGATCAATACGGCCGGCGTCATACCGCCGATTTTTGCGTCATCGATCCTGGCCTTTCCGTCGACGATCGGGATGTTCGTCTCGTGGCTTAAGCCTTACACGTCGTTCATTATGCCGGGCAGCCTGGTCTATGATCTGATATATGTCGCGCTAATCTTCTTTTTCTGTTATTTTTATACGGCGGTTACCTTCAATCCGGTCGATGTTGCGGACAATCTCAAGAAGTACGGCGGCTTTATTCCAGGAATCAGGCCCGGCCGCTATACCGCGGAATATATCGATAGAGTGCTGTCGCGGTTGACGCTGGTCGGCGCCATTTACGTAAGCGCCGTATGCATTCTGCCGACTTTATTGATCGAGCGTTTCAATGTGCCGTTCTATTTCGGCGGAACGGCGCTTCTGATCGTCGTCGGTGTCGCTCTCGACACGGTGGCGCAAATCGAAACCCATCTGCTGACGCGCAATTATGAGGGATTCATGCGTCGCGGACGGGTCAAATCGCGCAGAGGAGCCTAGGGATAGGTGCGGATCGCGTTATTGGGCCCGCCGGGAGCGGGTAAGGGCACACAAGCTCTGATGCTTAAGCGGCGTCTCAATATTCCGCAGATTTCCAGCGGCGATTTACTGCGCAAAGCCGTGCGTGAGAAAACGGAATTGGGACTGAAGGCGAAAAGCTATATGGATCGCGGGGCGCTGGTGCCTGACGATCTGGTGCTGGGCCTCGTCACCGATCGGCTAAACCTGCCTGACGCCCGCGACGGCTATATTCTCGACGGGTTTCCGCGTGCGCTGGCGCAGACGCAGGCGCTCGAAAAGATGCCGAACGGAATCGGCAAGCTTGACCGCGTCGTCGCGGTAATCGTGCCCGACGAGGAGATCGTCAAACGGATCTCAGGGCGGCGCACATGCAGCCGATGTGGCGCGATGTATCACGTCGTCTTCGATCCGCCGCGCAACGTGAATCTGTGCAACGCCTGTAACGGCGACCTCTACCAGCGCGAGGATGACGCCGAAGATACGGTCAGGATGCGCCTGCAGGTCTATTCGGCGTCGACGCGGCCGCTGCTCGAACATTACGATCGCGCCGGCGTGCTGAACAAGATCGACGGAATCGGACGGCCCGAAGAGATTTTCAATCGAATCGTGACCGCGCTCGGCCTCCCGCCTGAAACCGCCGATAACGACGGAGGACGCGCATGATCGTCCTTAAGAGCGCTGAAGAAATCGTCGTGATGCGTACCGCGAGCCGTATCGTTGCCGAAGTGCTGAACGAAGTCGTTGCGGCAGTGCGTCCCGGCGTGACGACCGAGGAACTCGATCGCCTTGCGGAAAGCCTCACGTTGAAAAAGGGCGCGGTGCCGGCCTTCAAAGGCTATCGGCCGCGCGACGTGGTCTATCCGAAGAGTCTGTGCGTGTCGGTCAATGAGGAAATCGTTCACGGTATCCCGTCGGGCCGCAAACTCCGCAACGGCGATATCGTCGGGCTCGACTATGGTGTCGTCTATCAGGGCTTCTACGGCGATTCGGCCCGCACGGTTCCGGTCGGACAGATTTCAGCGGCCGCGGAACGGCTACTGCGGGTTACGCGGGAATCGCTCTACGCCGGTATCGCGCAGGCCAAGCCGGGCAACCGGATGAGCGACATCTCGCGCGCCGTGCAGGAAGTGGCGGAAGGTGCCGGCTACGCGGTGGTCGAAGATTTTGCCGGCCACGGAATCGGTCGGCGCCTCCACGAGGATCCGCAGGTGCCGAACTACTTCCGCACCGGGATGCCCAATCCACGGCTGCGAGAGGGAATGGCGCTGGCGATCGAGCCGATGGTTAACGAAGGTACGGCCGAGCTCGATATCCTCGACGACGGCTGGACGGCGGTGACGGCCGACGGCAAGCTGTCGGCTCATTTTGAACATTCAATCGTAATTACGGCCAATGGTCCGGAAATCTTGAGCGAGCTCCACTGATGTCAAAGGCTGACGCAATCGAAGTCCAGGGTCTGGTGCTGGAAGCGCTGCCCAACGCGATGTTCCGCGTTTCGCTGGAGAACGGACATCGCGTGCTCGCGCATATCTCAGGCAAGATGCGGATGCACTACATCAAGATTCTGCCGGGCGACAAGGTGACGGTGGAGCTGTCGCCATATGATCTGGCCCGCGGCCGGATTACTTATCGGATGCGCTGAAAAGTGCGCGTCGGGATGCAAGTCGGATGAAAGTCAGGGCGTCGGTAAAGCGAATCTGCAAGAACTGCAAAGTCATACGCCGCCAGGGTGTGGTGCGCGTACTTTGCGTCAACCCCAGGCATAAGCAGCGTCAGGGCTGAGGGGAGCTTTTTCATGGCACGCGTAGCCGGAGTTGAATTGCCGCGCAATAAGCGGATGGAAATCGCGATGACCTATATCTATGGCATCGGGCGCAGCTCGGCGCTGAAGATATTGGCAGCGGCCAAGGTCGATCCGGGCCGCAATAGCGATGAGCTGACTGCTGAGGAGCAGGTCCATATCCGCCAAGTTATCGACCAGGATTACAAGGTCGAAGGCGATCTGCGGCGCGAAGTTCAACAGGCGATCAAGCGCCTGATGGATCTCGGATGCTATCGCGGCCTGCGCCATCGCCGCGGACTGCCTGTGCGCGGCCAGCGGACTCATACCAACGCACGCACCCGCAAGGGCCCGCGCAAGCTCGTAGCGGGCAAGAAGCAGGCGCCGTCTAAGGGTTGATCGGCATCCGGAATACGATCGGGATTTTGAGCGAAGGTTTGAGCAAAAGTTTTAGGATTGACAACGCGGCGATGAGAGATCAGCGCGGCAACACGGAATCAGGTTAATGGCGGACGAAACCAAAGAAACTACCAAGGCGGGCTCGAAGGCCGGCGCCCCCGAAGCGCCCGCGCCTCGGCGACGCCGGGCCAAGCGGTCGGTACCCGAAGGTATCGCGCACGTGCATGCCACCTTCAACAACACCATCGTGAGCATCACCGATCAACAAGGGCTCGTGCTCGCGTGGGCAAGCGCCGGGTCGGTCGGTTTCAAGGGATCGCGCAAAGGCACGCCGTTCGCGGCGCAGATGGCTGCCGAGGCGGCTGCCCGCAAAGTCTCGGAAGTCGGCATGCGCGCCGTCGTCGTGTACGTTAAAGGCCCCGGCGGCGGACGCGAATCAGCGGTCCGCGCGCTGCAGGCCACCGGACTGAGCGTCATCTCGATTAAGGACGTAACGCCGATTCCGCATAACGGATGCCGCCCGCCCA
>Ga0302325_10025667_pt1 | contig 12244 bp, 14 predicted proteins | sample Palsa_T0_2_FD_201948 | JGI IMG/M metagenome (GOLD analysis project Ga0302325, IMG submission 201948) | Peat permafrost microbial communities from Stordalen Mire near Abisko, Sweden - Palsa_T0_2 | ecosystem: Environmental > Terrestrial > Soil > Palsa > Peat permafrost | place: Sweden: Abisko...
GAGGTAACGCGTCGCATCGAACAGCCCGGCCGGTAGCGCGCTCACCGCAGCACCATGATTGCGCACTACGGAGTGGAGGAGTCGGCTGGCGGTTGCCGATCGCGGCGCTGTGGTGATCGCTAGCCGGTCCACACCAGGTGATAAACGCGGACCAGTCCTGTCGCTTCATCGGCGATGAACTCGATGAAACCGAAGTCGCCCAGGTCAGCGACGCGCCTGCCCGGCACGGGCGGCACCGGCGCGCTGAAAACCGGATCATACGGGTCATCGCCGATGCGGGCCAGCGTCCGGACCAGCATGTCGAACGCCTCGGACGGCAGGCCCTGCATCTGGCGCAGGGCGCGGTCTTCCAGCCACGGCCGCCAGCTCACGAGGCCGGACGGCACACCCGGACGGCGTCCTCCAGCGGCATGCCGCTGCTGACCGGACCGCGAGCAGCATCCAGCGCCTCCCGGTAGCCGGGGTCCCCGACGGCATCGACATGAAATCTCCACAGCCGCAGGACGCGCCGCAGTTGCTTCCAGCCGGCCGGGTCACGGGCATTTTCCACCGCCTCCCTGTACTGGTCCAGAAAAGACCCGCGTTCGTCGGCCGGCAACTGGTCCAAGATCCGCTGCGGGTCAAGCGGATCCGCACGCTCGGCAGGCTGGGCGCTCACGGTGTCATCGTAACGTGCCGGGGATGGCACGGCCGGCGACACGCCAGACTGGCGTCCGGGTCCCGCGGAAGGCTGCTGATCGCGCACGCCATCGCACCTATCGCCCAGGTCGGGTCCGCAGTAATAGCGCCTCATCAGAGATCGGCGCGCCCGACGAATGGCTACGTGCGTGCCGCATATCGACCCCACCGCCACCGTCCGTGACGGCAGTTGGAGTGCCGCCAGTGCCGGTCGAGCTGCCATGGTTAGCGTCCGGCACTAGGTGAGCATGACGGAGACGCTCAGTGGCGGAGCATGCCAGCAATCGCAGCTCGCCGCGAGTGACGTACGGCACCGCCGCACTGAGACCTACACGATCCAGTAGCAACGATGGCATGTCTCCGCACAGCTGTGGCGTACGGTCAGGTCAAGGCTGAGGAGATGACGGAGTGGATCTGGCGGTCAGCTGTGCGAGGTATGCGGCAGCTCGCCTGTCCATCTCGGGGACCGGGTCGGCGTAGTGCCGCAGCGTGGTCGCGCCACCTCCGCTGTGGCCGAGCGGCGCGGCGGTGTTGCGCAGGTCGAAGCCGCCGGCGAGGAGTTGGCTCGCCGTGTAATGGCGCCCACCCCTGATGTCGAGCTCCACCCCGGCCGCGTCCGCGGCCTCGGCGACCCTATGCGTGGCCCAGTCCGGGTTCCATGGCCGGGAATGCGCTGGGTCGTTGGAGAACAGGTACGCGTCATCTCGCAGCTCGACGCCGACTGCGGCCAGCTCGGTGCGGATCTCTTCTAGGTAGTTTCCGATCAGCGCGCATGTGTCCGGGTCGATGGCGAGCCAGCGGTCCTGGTGGGTCTTGGTGTCTTTGCGGACTCGCTGACCGCCGCGGACGACGTAGTTGAAGGCGACGTGCACCAGGCCCCGGTCTAGGTCAATGTCGCGGATTTGCAGGCCGCACAGCTCGCCGCGGCGCACGCCGGTGACCACGACCAGCCACAGATACAGTCCTAGGTCGGCGCTACGTGCGCGGGCCTCGGCGATCACCTTGGCCACGTCTTCCGGCGAGGTCGCCGGGATGGGCCGGCGGATAGTGGTGGGCGGCTTGGCCGACTCGGCAGGGTTACGGTCGGTCCACTCCCACCGTTGGGCGGCGGCGAACGCGCCGGACAGGATGCTGTGGATACCGCGGATGGTGCTGGGCTTCATCGGGTGGCAGAGGTGCGGACGGCACCCGGCCCGACGGCAGTCGTGGCCGGGACCGGGCCGCCTCCGGCTCAGGCGCGGATCATCGCTGGGCTCTCCGGCAACGACGGCGGCGCGGCCGTGTCGCACGATGATCAGGCCGTCCGCGGCGAGCGCCTCTAGGGCATGCCGGATGACTCCAGCTTGAGTTCCGCGTACAGCTTGTCCAGGATGGGGCCGCGCACCTTCCGCACCTTCATCGGCCCTAGGGCGGGCTTGATCGTGCGGCGGATGAACCCTTCGTTGGTCTGCCGCGTGGACACGTCCCACTCCGCGACCGCGACGTACTCGTCCATGAGAGTCGCCACGGTCGCGCCCGTTTCGGGCGTGCGGCCTTCGGACGCATCCTTGAGCAGCCTGCCGAGCTCGATGCGCGCCTGCTGCTCGGTCTTGGCCGTGGTCTTGAGGCGGATCGCACGCCTGGTGAGCGGATCGATCCCGGCGTACACGGAGACCCGGAACGATCCGCTCGGAAGTTGCTCTATGTGACCCTTTGCAACCCTTGGCATGACATCAGGATAGATCCAGCCACTGACATTCGTTCCACGAAACGTTCCACGCGCTGGAACATCAAGAGGGTAAATACCCCTCTGACCTGGGAGCCGGTGAGCGGGATCGAACCGCTGACCTGCCGTTTACAAGACGGCTGCTCTGCCAACTGAGCTACACCGGCGGAAGACTCAGTGCATGGTAGCCGATGCGGGCCTTCGGCTTGCGGGCGACCGGCACGGAATAATACGACCCGCCGAGGGCGGGTCAGGCGAGCCCGGATCGGACCGCGGCTACCTCGTACAGCGCGATGCCCGCGGCCACTCCCGCGTTCAGTGACTCGGTGCGGGCCGCGATCGGGATCCTGACCAGCACGTCGCAGGTCTCGGCGACGATCCGGGACAGGCCGCGCCCCTCTGACCCGATCACCACCGCCAGCGGGGCGGTGGCCAGCTCCAGGTCCCGGATCCCGGTGTCCCCGCCGGCGTCCAGGCCCGCCAGGAAGACCCCCGCCTCGCGGTAGGCCTGCAGGGCGCGCGCCAGGTTGACCGCGCGCGCCACCGGCACCCGGGCCAGCGCCCCGGCCGACGCCTTCCACGCTCCCGCCGTGACGCCGGCGCCGCGGCGGCCGGGAACGACCACCCCGTGCGCGCCGAACGCCGCCGCCGAACGCACCACGGCACCCAGGTTGCGCGGGTCGGTGACGCCGTCCAGGGCGGCGATCAACGGCAGCTGTCCGGCGTCCGCGGCCCGGGCCAGCAGGTCGTCGGGATGCGCGTAGTCATAGGGGCGGACCCGCAGGGCCAGGCCCTGGTGCAGCGCGCCGCCGGTGTGCCGGTCCAGTTCGGCGGCGCCCGCCTCCAGGACGGCTATCCCGCGGTCGGCGGCCAGCTCGATGGCCTCGCTTATCCGATCGTCGTGCTGTACTCGCGTCCCGACGTACAGGGCGACCGCCGGGATCCCGGCTCGGAGCGACTCGACGACCGAATTGCGCCCGGCCACCCACTCCGCCGCGTCCCCGGCCCCCCGCGGCGCCCGGCCCGAAGACCCCGTAGAACCCGAAGACCCGGACGATCCCGCGGGCGAAGAACCTGATGACCGGAAGGACGCCGCGGACATGTAAGGCCCGGCGGGTGAGAACGCCGACGCGCGGTCATCACCTTGACGGCGGTCCCTGGACCCGTCGCCGGAAGCGGCCGAGGCGCGCCGCTGGGCGGGGTGGCCGGGCCGCATCGCTGCGGGCGGGGTCGGCCCCTTGCCCTCGAGCTTGTGCTTGCCATACCCGCCGGTGCCCGGACGCGGCTTGCCTGACTTGGTCAGGCCAGCGCCCCCGCGGCCCATACCTGCTCCGCCGGCGCCGCCGGCTCCGGCCCGGCCAGCTCCGGTCCGGCCAGCTCCGGCTCCGGCTCCGGCACCACCGGCGCTGGCTCCGGTTCCGGCGCGGCCGGTTCCCCCGCGCCCGGTCGCTGCGCGGGAACTTCCGGCGCCGCCGGTTCCCGCGCGCCCGGTTCCCGCGCGCGGACTTCCGGCGCGGGTACTCCCGGCGCGGCCGGCTCCGCTACGGCGCGGCCGGGCGCCACCTGCTCCGCTCAACGCTTCAGCTCCCATCGTGGGCCCTCAGGAGTGTCCTCGACGATGACGCCGATCTCCTCAAGGCCATCCCTTATCGCGTCCGCGGTCGCGTAGTCCCGGCGGGCCCTGGCCGCGTCCCGCTGCTCCAGGGTCAGTTTGACCAGCGCCCCGACCACGGTCCGCAGCCGGCCGCCGGAACCGCCCTGCGTTCCGGCCCACGGCGGCGCGAGCGGATCGAGGCCGAGCACGTCAAGCATCGCCCTGAGCCTGACCAGGATCGCGCGAGCGCCGGTCTTGTCCGAGGCGGCCAGCGCCTGGTTGCCGTCCCTGACGCACGCATGCACCGCCGCGAGGGCTGACGGCACGCTCAGGTCGTCATCCATCGCCGAACGGAACGACACCGGCAGCCCGGTCTGCTCACCGTCCGCGCGGCCGGACGGCTCCCCTAGATCGTAGTCGATCCCGAGACGCCCGAGCGCCTCGCTGGCCCGCACCACGAAACGCTCGATCCGCTGGTAGGAGGAGGCGGCCTCCTCCAGCGCGTCCTCCGAGAACTCAAGATACGACCGGTAGTGCGCCTGAGCCAGGTAGTAGCGCAGCTCAGCGGGCCGCACCCGGGTCAGCACGTCGGTCACGAGCAGCGAGTTGCCGCCGGACTTGCTCATCTTCTCCCCGGCCAGCCCGAGCAGGCCGTTGTGCAGCCAGTAACGCGCGAACCCGTCGCCGGCCGCGACCGATTGCGCGATTTCGTTTTCGTGGTGCGGGAAGATCAGGTCCACCCCGCCGCAGTGGATGTCAAAGGTCGGGCCGAGGTACTTGGTCGACATCGCCGAGCATTCCAGGTGCCAACCGGGCCGCCCGGGGCCCCAGGGAGTTTCCCAGTGGGGCTCGCCCGGTTTCGCGGCCTTCCACAGCGCGAAGTCACGCGGGTCGCGCTTGCCGTCGTCGTCGGTGTCCTCGGCGGGCCGCATCTGGTCAAGCCGCTGGCCGGAAAGCGCGCCGTAGCCGGCAAAGGAACGCACGTCGAAGTACACGTCGCCGGCGCCCTGGTAGGCGTTTCCGCGTTCGATCAGCCGGCGGATCAGCACGATCATCTCCGGGATGTGCCCGGTGGCCCGCGGCTCGATGTCCGGCGGCAGGCACCCCACCGCGTCGTAGGCCCAGGTGAACGCGCGCTGGTTGCGCTCGGCGACGATCCACGGCGGGACGCCCTCCCGCGCGGCGACGCGCAGGATCTTGTCCTCCACGTCGGTGACGTTCCGGCAGTAGGTCACCTGGTATCCGCCGGTCCGCAGCCAGCGGATCAAGATGTCGAAACATACCGCCGACCTCAGGTGGCCGATGTGCGGCGGCGCCTGCACCGTGGCGCCGCACAGGTAAACCGACACCCGGCCCGGCGCGATCGGGGTGAACTCGCGCACCGCCCGCGCGGCGGTGTCATGAAGCTGCAATCTCACCTGCTAAGAATATGAGAAATGGGCTAGGCCCGGCGGGCGCACCCAGGCCCGGATCGGGTGTCACCCGGTGGATAAGGCTTGGGCGTCATCCGGCCGGCATCAGCAGTGCGGTGGCGATCGCGGCGATGCCCTCGCCGCGGCCGGTCAGGCCGAGGCCGTCGGTCGTGGTGGCCGCCACGGTGACCGAAGCGCCGGACAGCGCCTCGGTCATCACCTTCTCGGCCTCGGCGCGGCGGGGTGCAAGCCTTGGCCGGTTCCCGATGACCTGGACCGCGACATTGCCGATGACGAACCCCGCCTGCGTGATCAGCCGGAACGTCTCGCGCAGCAAGGAGACCCCGGACGCGCCTGCCCACTCGGGCCGGGACGTACCGAAGTTCTCACCGAGATCACCGAGCCCGGCCGCCGACAGCAAGGCCGTGCAGGCGGCGTGAGCCGCCACGTCGCCGTCCGAATGACCGTCCAGACCAGCTTCTCCCGGCCACAGCAGGCCCGCCAGGTACAGCTCACGCCTGCTGGTCAGCGGATGCACGTCCACCCCGACGCCGACCCGCGGAACCCCGGGGACCAGCGGAACGCGGGAAACAGGCCCGGTCAGGTCGCCAGGACCTCGTCGAGCAGCGCCTCGGCCTTGTCCTCGTTGGTCTTCTCGGCCAGCGCGAGCTCGCTCACCAGGATCTGCCGCGCCTTGGCGAGCATGCGCTTCTCGCCCGCGGACAGGCCGCGCTCCTTGTCCCGCCGCCACAGGTCCCTGACCACCTCGGCGACCTTGTTCACGTCACCGGAGGCGAGCTTTTCCAGGTTGGCCTTATAGCGCCTGGACCAGTTGGTCGGCTCCTCGGTGTGCGGCGCACGGAGCACCTCGAAAACCCGCTCAAGCCCTTCGGCGCCTACGACATCACGAACGCCTACCAACTCGGCATTGTCCGCGGGAACGCGTACGGTCAGGTCACCTTTATCGACCTTGAGGACCAGATAGGTCTTATCCTCGCCCTTAATGGTGCGAGTCTCGACCGCTTCGATGCGAGCAGCCCCGTGATGGGGATAGACGACGGTATCGCCGACCTTGAAAGACATGTGGCAAGTACCCCTTCCGCTGAAGGCCATCTTACCACGCTGAGCGGTAACGATAAAATGCCCATCACGCTAAATATGCAGGTCAGTACAGTAGTTACTGGCCAGTAGCCATACCGCTCGGCTGGCCGTGCCACGGCCAGCACTGCCCCTGGCGGGGTCACGGCGTGTCTCCAGTCTACCTGAGGGACCAGCGAAGCCCGGCCACGTTGCCGATTGGCGGGGCGCGCCGGCCCCGGAGGACCAATCCGTCATGCGCGCAACCCACGAGTACCGGGGGGGACCCCTCCCCACGGACTTCCCGTGGGCCTCATACTGGATACATCAGGGCCCGATTCGCGCCGGAGGTGACGGTGAATCCTGGCGGCGGAGCTGGATGGGACGAGTCTCCCCTCGACATCCAGATCCCGGATGATGCGCGCGAGCTCGACCGTGACGTCCTCGCCTATCACCGTGAGCTGCGCGCGAAGCGCCGCCGCAGCCGGCTGCGGCGGCTGGCGGGACCCCTGGCCGGGCACGGAGCGATCTTGCCGTTGCTGGCGAGCATCCTCGCCGTCTGCCTGGTGGCGGGCGCGATGCTGTCGGTGGCCACGTTCAGCCCGGCGACGGCCCCTGGCGGCCAGACCCCTACGCCGACCCTGGCCGCGTCAAGCTCGCCGCCTCATCCGTCCCGGACCACCTCGGTTCCGTCGAGTCCCGCCGCCAGCCCGAGCACCTCGCCGAGCCGGCCGGCCACGGCGCGGGCGTCGGGCACCGGCCGGGCCAGCCGCTCCGCGAGCCCGTCCGCCTCCCCGACGTCCCTGAGCCCGTCCGGCCGCGTCTCCGTCTCCGCGACACCGTAGACCCCGCGTCAGCGCGTGACGGCGTGACCGCTACGATTTCTTCCGTCCCGTACGGGAGTAAACCGAGGAGGCCGCTAAGGTGACGCGCTGGAACCGCCGCCTGCTTTTCGGCGCCATAGCCCTGCTGGTCCCGGCGCTGGCTGGCTGTGAGGCCGGCCTGAACGCGCCCACGCTGGAGTTCCACGCGGCTTCCAACGGGGTGAGCGTCATCGACGGCGGCATCACCATCGACAACGCGTTCGTGCTCGGGCCCGGGCTGAACTCCACCCTGCCCGTGGGCGGGAGCGCCGGGGTGTTCGTCGCGCTGCTGGCGCAGAATAGCGACCGGCTCGAGTCGGTCAGCGCGCCGGGCACCGCGAGCTCGGCGACGATCACCGGCGGGTCGGTCAACCTGGCGCCGCAGGCCCTGGTCGACCTGGATGGCCCCGCGCCGCAGATCGTGCTGACCGGGCTGACCAGGGCGCTCTCCGGCGGTGAGACGATCCAGCTGGTCCTCACCTTCGCGACCGTCGGCGCGGTCACGCTCAACGTGCCGGTCGAGCCGCGCGCCGACACCTACGCGACCTACTCCCCGCCGGCCGTGCCCACGGCCACGCCTAGCCCGACGGGGGCGTCGGCGAGCGCGTCAGGCACCGCCACGGCCAGCCCGTCGGCCACGCCGTAGGGTGGCCCGGGGGCAGGTGCCAGGCCCCGTTCAGTATTAAGATTTTCTGAACGGGGCGTGGTTACTCAGGCCGCAGACTCGAATTTGTAGCCCAGCCCGCGAACCGTCACGATGTGCTGCGGCCGGGCCGGGTCGGCTTCGATTTTCGACCGCAGCCGCTTGATGTGCACGTCCAGGGTCTTGGTGTCGCCCACGTAGTCGGCGCCCCAGACCCGGTCGATGAGCTGCATCCGGGTCAGCACCCGGTCCGCGTTGCGCAGCAGCACCTGGAGCAGCTCGAACTCCTTCAGCGGGAGCGGGACGTTCCCGCCGCGGACGGTGACCACGTGCCGGTCGATGTCCATCCGGACCGGGCCGGACTCCAGCGCCGTCTCGGCGACGTCCTCGGGCTCGCCCCGGCGGCGGAGCACCGCGCGCATCCGGGCGACGAGCTCGCGGGAGGAGAACGGCTTGGTCACGTAGTCGTCGGCGCCGAGCTCGAGCCCGACCACCTTGTCGATCTCGCTGTCCTTGGCGGTCAGCATGATCACCGGCACGTTCGACTTCTCCCGCAGCGACCGGCACACTTCGCTGCCCGGCAGGCCCGGCAGCATCAGGTCGAGCAGGATCAGGTCGGCGCCGGTCCGGTCGAACGTGTCGAGCGCGTCCGGGCCGGTCGCGCAGACGGCGACCTCGAACCCCTCCTTGCGCAGCAGGTATGAGATGGCGTCGCTGAACGAGTCTTCGTCCTCGACGACCAGCACGCGTGTCACTTGGGTGCCTCCTGGGCGTTACCGGTGCTGTTGAGTTCTGCGGTCTCCGAGTTCTGCGGTCTCGGGGGTTCTCGGGTTAAGGCGGCGCCGTTGCCGGGCTGCTCGCTCCGCAGCGGGAGGAACAGGGTGAAGGTGGAGCCGGCGCCTTCGGCGCTACGGACCGTGACCTTGCCATTGTGCGCTGCCATCACGTGCTTGACGATGGCCAGCCCGAGGCCGGTGCCGCCGGTCGCGCGCGAGCGCGCCGGATCGACCCGGTAGAAGCGTTCGAAGATCCGCTCGAGATCGCGATCGGGGATGCCGATGCCCTGGTCGGTCACGCTTATCTCGGCGTGGCCGTCGCTGGCCCGCTTGGCCGTGACGACCACCCGGGTCTGTTCCGGACTGTAGGCCACCGCGTTATCCAGCAGGTTGCGCAGCGCGGTGACGAGCAGGTCCTCGTCCCCGAGGACGGACAGGCCATGGGTGCCGACCGAGGTCAGCGCGATGCCGCGGGCGTTGGCCTTCATCCGGCAGCGGTCCACCGCCTCGGCCATCACCGCGTCAAGCTCGACGCAGCGCGGGTCGGGGACGGGCTCGGCGGCCTGAATCCGCGACAGCGTGATCAGGTCCTGGACCAGGTTGGTCAGCCGCTGGGCTTCCTGCCGCATCTTGCCGGCGAACCGGCGCACCGCCTCGGCGTCGTCGGCGGCGTCCTCGATCGTCTCGGCCAGCAGCGCCAGCGCCCCCACCGGGGTCTTGAGCTCGTGGCTGGTGTTGGCCACGAAGTCCCGCCGCACCTCTTCCACCCGGCGGCTCTCGGTCTGGTCCTCGGCGAGCACAAGCACGAGCCCGCCGACGGTACCGCCGAGCGGCGCCACCCGGACCCCGAAGCTCGTCGTCCGGCCGCCGAACCGCGGCACCGGGACCTCGAACTCGCCCTCCCGGATCTCCCCGTCCCTGCGCACCTGGCGGGCCAGCGCGGCCAGTTCGCTGACCATCAGGCGATCGCCCTTGACCAGTCCGAACGCGCGGGCCGCGGCGCTCGCGCGCAGCACCCGGCCGGTGCCGTCGACGACCACGGCGGAAGAGGAAAGCACGGACAGGACCGAGGCGATGCCCGGCGGCAGCCGGGTGGGCTGCTGAGCGGCCCGGAGCCGGGCCCCGCGAGCCCGTCTGGTGGCCGGGGACCCGCCGGCGCCGGTACCTCGAGCCCGCGCTGCGGCTCTGGCCATCGGCGCTCTGGTTCTTATCGCCACGCGATCTCCGTCATATGCGCAGGCCAAGGCGGTGAAGACTCACATGCCTCATGGTATGCGGTCAGGCGGCAGACAGAAGCGCGAGAGACCGGCCGCCGGGCGATTTTCGAAGGTTGTTCACTTAACGGACAGCTTGCGTCCATGTCGGATTTACCGGATATCGGCTGCCGGGGGTTTCTTGGGGTTTTAGGAGTTTTGGGGGTTTTGGGGGGTCCCCGGCGGTCAGCGGCCCTGGTTCTTGACCGCCTCGGCCGATTCCGCGGCGGCGGCCGGGTCCAGGTACTGCCCGCCGGGGCGGGCCGGCCGGAAGTCGTCGTCGAGCTCATAGACGAGCGGGATGCCGGTCGGGATGTTCAGCTCCGCGATGGCGGCGTCGCTGATCCCGTCGAGGTGCTTGACCAGCGCGCGCAGCGAGTTGCCGTGCGCCACGATCAGCACCGTCCCGTCGCGGCCGAAGTCCGGCACCACGGCGTCGTACCAGTAAGGCAGCATGCGCTCAAGCACGTCCTTCAGGCACTCGGTGCGGGGCCTGGCCTCCGGCGGCAGGACCGCGTACCTGGGGTCACCGAACTGGGAAAGGGGATCGTCGTCGGCGATCGGCGGCGGCGGCACGTCGTAGGAGCGGCGCCACAGCATGAACTGCTCGTTGCCGAACTCCTGCCGGGTCTGGGCCTTGTCCTTGCCCTGCAGCGCGCCGTAGTGCCGCTCGTTGAGCCGCCAGGACCGGCGCACCGGCAGCCAGAGCAGGGCCGCCTCCTCCAGCGCGATGTTGGCGGTCTGGATGGCGCGGGTCAGCACCGAGGTGTGCACCACGCCGGGGCGCACGCCCGCCTGGGCCAGCAGCCGGCCGCCGTTCGCGGCCTCCTGCGCGCCGGTTTCGGAAAGCCCGACGTCCACCCACCCGGTGAACAGGCCCTTCGAATTCCATTCGCTCTCGCCGTGGCGGAGCAGCACCAACGTCCTCATAGCGGCAAAGCCTAGCCTGAGCCCAGCCTGGGAACAGGCGGCGGCTTGCCGGGGTTGGTTACAAACGTGCCCGAATTGTTTCGTCCCCGCGTAGGACAACGAAGTCCCAGGCGTATCGCGACTATCAGCTTGCACACATCGCCGCTGGACCAGCCGGGCACCGGCGACGCGGGCGGCCTCAACGTCTACGTGGTCGAGGTGGCCAAGCAGCTGGCCGGGCGGGGCATCGAGGTCGAGATCTTCACCCGCGCCGTCTGCCCCGACACGCCGCCCGTCGTCGAGCTGACGCCCGGTGTCCTGGTCCGCAACGTGGTGGCGGGGCCCTTTGAGGAACTCGACAAGAATTCGCTGCCCGGCCAGATCTGCCCGTTCACGTTCGGGGTGCTGCGGACCGAAGCCGCCTTCGAGCCCGGCCGCTATGACCTGCTGCACGCCCACTACTGGCTGTCCGGCCAGGTCGCCGCCGTGGCGGCCGAGCGCTGGGGGGTCCCGCTCATCCAGTCCATGCACACCCTGGGCAGGGTCAAGAACCTGGCCCTGGCGGGCGGCGACTGCGCCGAGCCGGAGGCCCGGATCCGGGGCGAGAGCGAGGTCATCGCGGCCGCGGACCGGCTCGTGGCTAACACCGGTGAGGAAGCACGGCAGCTGGTCGAGCTGTACGGCGCCGACCCGCGGCGGGTCAAGACGGTCAGCCCGGGCGTGGACCTGTCGCTGTTCTCACCCGGTTCCGCTGCTGCTCCTTCTGCGGCTGCCGCGGCTGCCGCGGCGCGGGCCCGGCTGGGTCTGCCGCTCGACGCGGTGGTGCTGGTCTTCGCGGGCCGGATCCAGCCGCTGAAGGGTCCCGACGTCGTGCTGCGGGCCGCGGCCGAGCTGCTGCGATCCTCTCCGGCGCTGGCCGACCGGCTGGTGGTGGTCTTCGTCGGCGGCCCGAGCGGCTCCGAGGTCGGCGCCCCGGGCAGGCTCGACGGCCTCGCGGCCGCGCTGGGCATCTCCGGCTGCGTCCGGCAGGAGCCGCCGTGCCCGCAGCGCGAACTGGCCGACTGGTACCGGGCCGCGACCGTCGTGCTGGTGCCGTCACACTCCGAATCGTTCGGGCTCGTCGCGCTCGAGGCTCAGGCCTGCGGGACCCCGGTGGTCGCGGCCGCCGTCGGCGGGCTCCGCACCGCGGTCCGGCACGGGTGCTCGGGAGTTCTGGTCGACGGGCACGATCCGGGCCTGTGGGCGCGGGAGCTGGAGAAGCTTCTTGGTTCGCCGGGCCGGCTTGCTTCGCTGTCCCGGGGCGCGATCGAGCACGCGTCCGCGTTCGGCTGGCC
>Ga0302325_10025669_pt1 | contig 12244 bp, 9 predicted proteins | sample Palsa_T0_2_FD_201948 | JGI IMG/M metagenome (GOLD analysis project Ga0302325, IMG submission 201948) | Peat permafrost microbial communities from Stordalen Mire near Abisko, Sweden - Palsa_T0_2 | ecosystem: Environmental > Terrestrial > Soil > Palsa > Peat permafrost | place: Sweden: Abisko...
TCCGAGCTCCTCGCCGTCATGACCAACGCGACCGACGAGCGCCTGCGCGCGGCCGCGATCCGGCGCGGCTCGAGCATCGTGCTCGAGCGCGCCCGCGGCGGGCGGGTCACCATGCGCGGGATCTCCCGGCTGCGGCCCGTGCGCGGCGCCGCGGACGGTGACTTGGACATCGACGCCTCGATTGAGGGCATCTCGGCCGCCCGTGCGCAGGCCCGGCCGGTCGCCCTCGACGACCTGACCACCCTGCACTGGGCTCGGGCGCATACGGCCTTCGCGGTGGTGGTCGACCGGTCGGGCTCGATGAACGGGGCCAGGCTAGCCGCGGCGGCCACGGTCGCCGCGGCGTGCGCGCTGCGCGCTCCGCGAGAGCATGCCGTCCTGTCTTTCGCCGCGTCCGTCGACCTCATCCGGCCTCTGGCCAGCGACATCGCGCCGGGGGTGGTAGCCGAGCGGCTGCTGCGGCTCCGAGGGCACGGGGTCACCAGGTTGTCTGACGCGCTGAAGGCCGCCGGGGAGCAGCTGGCGCCCGCCCTGGCCCGCCGCCGGGTCGTCATCTTGCTGTCCGACTGCCGCGCCACCGACGACGACGGCACCCTGGAGACGGCCCAGGCGCTGCCCGAGCTGATCATCCTGGCTCCCGCCGATGACCATGAGCAAGCCGCGCGGCTCGCCGACCTCGCGGGCGCGCGGTGGGCGGCGCTGGCGAACCCGCTGGACGCGGCCGCGACCCTGGACGACCTGCTGGAGACCCGGGCCACCGCCTGAGCGCCGCGAGCCGCCCGGGCCGGAGCCCCCGGGGTCAGGCCCCGGGACCGGCGCCGGGTCCCGGTGGCGTGCCCGGCAGCGAGTGGTCCCAGTCCGAGACCAGTGTCCGGAGCGCCGCGACCAGCGCGATGGGCTGGTCCAGCATGACGTGGTGCCCCGCGGCCGGGATCTCGACCACCGGGGCGACGCGGCCGAGCCGGTCGTACATGACGTCGCTGAGCTGCGGCGTCACGATGCCGTATTCGGCCCGGAAGAGCGCCACCCGGCAGTCCAGCCGGGTCAGCAGCGTGGGGGGGAACTGCTCCCGGGCGAAGATCCGGGGGTCGAACTTCCACGTCCAGCCGCCCTCGACCGGACGAATCGAGGTCGCGGCCACATGGTCCCTGATATAGCCGAGCACCGGCTGATCAGGGACGGGGTGAAACCGCGCGATGGCCGCCTGCGACGTCGGGTAGACGCGCAGCGGCCCGAACGCCCGCCGCTGGCGCGCCGCTCGGTCCTCGGGGGTGAAGTCCCGCACCGGGGAGTCGATGGCGACCGCCCCGGCGATGCGGGAGCCGACCAGGCTGGCCAGCCGCAGCGTGACCAGGCCCCCCATGCTGTGCCCGATCACCGTGGGCGGGGTAATGATCCCGGCGTCGGCGGCGACCGCGAGCACTTCGCGGGCCCACGCGTCCAGGGTGTAGCTGTCCCGCCGGCCACTGTCCCCGTGCCCGGACAGATCCAGGGCGACGACCCGCCCGCCGTTCGCCAGCAGCGGGCCGATGTGGTCCCACCAGCGGGAGTGGGCGGCGCCGCCGTGCACGAGCACGATGCCCCGGTCAGCAGGTTCCCCCCACGTCCGGTAGGCGATGTCGGTTCCCTCGACGGTCGTACGCCGCTCCTGGGCCGCGGTGGCCAGGGCGGCGGTGAACCAGGCCGGCCCGGAGGATTCCCCGGCCGCCTCGGCCTCGGCAGGTGATGTCATGGTCAGTAGCGAACCAGATGGCGTGCCTGCCGCGCCACCGGGAGGGGTCCTACCGACGGTGGTCGCCACCGCCGACAGCCGCGTAACGCTTTGTGACAAAGAGTTACTAGTCAACTACGATAGGTGCATGACGGTAGAACGAGACGTATCGCAGGGTGCCGTCGTTGCTGGCCGGAGCACAAGATAATGGGACGGTGGCGCGAGCGCTACCGCGCCGAGCATGCATTGTGGCTGGCGTATGCGCTGATGGCTCTCCTCCTTACGGGTTATCTTGCGTCCTTGATCGCCAGGGGTCCCGGTCGGCCTTCGGAACTGCTCGACGGCTGGTCGGTCGATGCTTTCGAGACGATCGCCGCCGCCCTGTGCATCGTCCGTGGATTTACCCGGCGGCCCGGGCGTGCGGTGGCGCTGACGCTCGGCTTCGGCCTGTTCATGTGGGCGTTCGGCGACATCGCGCTGACGGTCGAGTCGCTGGGCGGCGTCACGCCTTCGACGCCCTCACCTGCGGACGTCTTCTACCTCGGGTTCTATCCGCTCACTTACGTGGCAGCTGTGATCTTCATGCGCGGGCAGGTGAGGAGGCTCGCCACTCCTAGCTGGCTGGACGGCGCTGTCGCGAGCGTGGGCACCGCCTCGGTGTGCGCGGCGTTCGTATTCGAAAGAGTCCTTCATCTGACCGGTGGGACCTCCGCTGCGACGGCCACCAACTTGGCGTACCCGGTCGGAGACGTGCTGCTACTCAGCCTGGTCGTGGGCGGATCGACGGTGATGTCCGGCAGGCGGAAAGCCCCGTGGCTCCTCATGGCTGCGGGAATCGCCATCAATGTCGTCGGTGATACCGCCAGCCTCTTCGGGACATCTTTTGGCGCGTCACGGCTGGGCTTCATTTTCAACGCGATCGCCTGGCCCGCGTCGATGCTGGTTCTGTCGATGTCAGTTTGGTTGCGGCCACGCCCCTCCAACCCGCAGACTCTTCGGAAACCAGCGTTGTTCGTCATTCCGGGGCTCAGCGCCGCGTGTGCCCTAGTCGTCCTTTTCGTCGGAAACCTGCACGGGACGAGTCGGCTTGCGCTCGGCCTTGCGACTGCCACTCTCCTACTTGTCGGCATCCGTCTGGTCATGTCCGTGCGCGGGATAAGGTCCCTCAGCGCCGAACGCCACCACCAGGCGGTCACCGACGAGCTCACTGGTCTTGGCAACCGTCGCTATCTCTTTACGGTGCTCGACGCGTTCTTCGCAGATTACGACGTGACGGCAACGCGGTCGCGGTCCATTGCGTTCCTCTTCCTTGACCTCAACCATTTCAAGGAGATCAACGACACCTTCGGTCACCCCGTCGGAGACAAGCTCCTCAAGCAGCTTGGCCCCCGCTTGTCTGCCTGCCTGCGTGAGGCCGATCTACCTATCCGGTTCGGAGGTGACGAGTTTGTTGTCGTGCTCGTGGACGGAGATGCCGGCTATGCCACCTCGGTCGCCCAGCGACTGACGGACCGGCTGGCCGAACCCTTCGTCCTTGATTCGGTGCGGGTCCACGTCAGTGCGAGCATCGGCATCGCGCTGGCACCTACTGATGCCGCCGATGCGGCAGGCCTCCTATGGTGCGCGGACGTCGCGATGTACCGGGCCAAGCTGGCCGGCACTCCCTTCGCGATCTACCAGCCGGACCTCGACAAGAGCGGGAACAGGCTGCTGCTACTTGACGAATTGCGCACAGCCATCGACGAACGCCAACTAGTACTGCACTATCAGCCACAACTCGATCTGCGGACCGGCAGGATCGTCGCTGTCGAGAGCCTGCTCCGCTGGATCCATCCAAGACTCGGCATTGTCTCACCCCTTGAGTTCCTACCCCTGGCCGAAGAAGCCGACCTCATGGGACCGATCACGACTCTCGTGCTCGCCGCTGCCCTCGCGCAGTGCGCTGTCTGGAGGAGCGCCGGAAACCCCTTGTCAGTCTCGGTCAACATCTCACCGGCGAACCTTCTCGATCCGCGGTTCACCGATCTCGTCCGCGACCTGCTCGAAAGTCATCAGGTGCCCGCCGAAGCCCTCGTTCTGGAGATCACCGAGACGACCGTCATCTCCTACTTTGATCGATCCCGAAGTGTTATCCAAGAGCTCCGGGACCAGGGCATAGTGGTGTCGATCGACGACTTCGGCGCCGGCTTCACCTCACTCGCGCACCTCAGTAGCCTGGCGGTGAAGGAACTCAAACTCGACCGGATCTTCATCGCCGCGCTCATCGGCGACGACAGCGGCCGCGCCCTGGACCTCGTTCGCGCGACCATCAATCTCGGCCACGCCCTTGGCCTGCGCATCGTCGCCGAAGGAATCGAGGACCACGCTACGCTGGAGTTGCTGTCCGGCCTCGGCTGCGACCTCGGTCAGGGAAATTTCATCAGCCAGCCCAAGCCAGCCCACCGTCTGACCCTCATACCTGAACAGGTCGGCTGGCAACTACCCGAGCAGGCCGGCTCGCAACCTACGGCACGGGTCGGGTGAGAACTCGTCGTGAAGATCGTTTCGCCGGGCCTTGCCCTAGCTGTCCTGGCCTGAGCTGGTCACCACGCGATCGAGCCAGCTGTTCAGCGCGGCGATGACCTCGTCCCGGTTGGTCTCGTTCAGGATCTCGTGCCGGGCGTCAGGGTAAATGCGGACGGTCACGTCGGTCAGGCCCGCGGCCTGGTAGCGGTCGATCAGCGGCGTCAGCAGCGCCAGGCCCCCGTTCACCGGGTCGGCCTCGCCCACCGCGATGTAGAGCGGCAGGTCGGACCGCATCGCGGCGACCTCGGCCGGGTCGGCCAGCCGTCGCGCGCCACCGAACATGGCCTTGGCTGACCCGGTGTCGATCCCGAAGCCGCTGGCCGGGTCGGCGAGGTAGGCGTCCACGACAGCCTCGTCGCGCGACAGCCAGTCATAGTCGGTGCGCGCCGGCTGGAACGGCGCGTTGAAGATAGCCAGGTCCAGCGGCTGGTCCAGGTCCAGCGCCGGCTCGAGCAGGTCGATCGCCGCGGTCCCGGTCAGCACCACGCCGTCGACGTCGGCGCTGTGGTCGAGCAGGTACTGCTGCACGGCGAAGGACCCCATGCTGTGCCCGAGCAAGATGAGCGGCAGGTCCGCATGGTCCTCACGGATCTTGGCCGAGAGCAGGCCGATGTCGTCGACCAGAGCGGTCCAGCCGCCAGGGCCTAGGTCGCCGTACGCATCGGAGCCGGCGCTGGCGCCGTGACCGCGGTGATCCTGGGCGTAGACCACGAAACCGGCGTCGTTCAGCGCCCGCGCGAGGTGATCGTAGCGCCGGGCGTGCTCGCCCATGCCGTGGGTCAGCTGGATCGCGGCCCGGGGTACGTCCTCCGGGTCCCACCGGTACGCGACGATCCTGGTGCCGTCGGCCGATTTGTAACTGAGTTCGCTCGTCGGCATCTTGGCGGTCCTCTCGGCCAGTAGCGGCAACCTCGCGTGCGATAACTTAAATTAAAAAGCCTCTGGTGACAAACCGGGAATGGGCCGAACGGGCGTGGTTCATGCTCAGGACGAGGCGATTCTTCAGACGCCTGAAATGGAGACTTCGCCCATGGCCGTCGCCGTACCGGTGAGCCCGTCGTACTTCCAGTTCGACCAGCAGGGTGTCGTGTTCAACATGTGGTACTTCGGGTGGTTCGACGACGCCATGACCCAGTTCCTCGGGGACGCTGGCTGGTCCTATCAGACGATGATCGCCGACGGCCTCGACGTTCAGCTGGTCCATACCGAAGCCGACTGGCGCGAGGGCGTGCGGTACGGGGAATCGGTGACGGTCGACGTGGCCACCGAGAAGATTGGCTCGACCAGTTTCACGCTGTCGTTCACGGTGCGGGTCGGACCGCAGGTGCGCTCCACCGCCCGCACCGTCTACGTCGTGGTGGCCACCGACGGCTCGGGCAAGCAGCCGGTGCCGCCGAAACTCCGCGCCGCCCTGGAGTCCGCCCGCTGAGGAATTCACCGGCAGCCGTGCCTGCCTTCGCCAGGCGTAACCCCCGCCAGTGAAGATCTTTAGTAATGGATCCAGCCGCCGTCCACGGCCAGCACCTGGCCGGTGATGAAGTCGCTTTCCCGCGAGCCGAGGAAGACGAAGGCGCCAGCCAGGTCGTCGGCGTCCCCTCGGCGCGGGATGCTCTGCAGCGCGGCCTGGCGCGCAACGATGGCGTCAGCGTCTCCGGGGTAGAGTTCCTCTTCCGATTCGGTCCGGATAGAACCTGGCATCACGCTGTTGACGCAGATGCCGTAACGCCCCACCTCGCGGGCGAGCGCCCGGGTGAACCCGATCAGCGCGGCCTTCGACGTCACGTAGTGCAGGGCGCGTTCCGAGCCGAGCTCCACCATGACGCTGGACAGGGTGATGATCTTGCCGTGACCTGCCCGCCGCATGGCCGGGTACACGGCCTGCGCGCACAGCAGCGTGCCGGTCACGTTGACGGCCATCACGTGGTTCCAGGCCTCCTCGTCGATCTCGGTCCAGTCCAGGCGCCCGGTCGCGGCGGCATTGGCGACCAGGATGGTGACGGGCGCGAGGGCAGACTCGATCTCCGCGACCATGTGTCGTACCGCTGACCCGTCGCTGACGTCCGCGGCGCACGCGATGGCCCGGCCGCCCTGGCCGGTGAGTTCGGCGGCCAGCTGCCCGGCACCGTGCTGGGCCGCGGGCTCGCCGGGCGGGTAGTTGATCGCGACACCGGCCCCGGCCGCGGCGTAGGCTCGGGCGACCGCCGCCCCGATGCCCCGCCATCCGCCAGTGATCAGGGCGACCTCGCCCGCCAGCCGCGGCGGTGCGGCATCTGCAGTGCTCATCTGCCTAACATTAAAGTCTCGCCAAAGACGCTGCGGCTCAGGGAGCGTGACCGATGCAGTCTCCGGCCGTCGAGGGTCCGCACTTTGATGAGCTGGCCGTCGGCCAGGAGTTCGGCCGCGGACCGGGCCTGACCCTGACCTCGGGGCTGGCCGCCGCCCATCAGGCCATCACCGGGGACCGGCTCGCGCTCGGCCTTGACCATGAGCTGTGCCGCCAGGTCACCGGCGGCGGCCCGCTGGCGTCGCCGAGCCTGGTCTGGGACGTCGCGATCGGGCAGTCGACACTGGTTACCCAGCACGTCAAGGCCAACCTCTTCTACCGCGGACTGGCCTTCCGCCGCGCCCCGCGGCTCGGCGACTCACTCCGGACCTCGGCGCGGGTGGTCGCGCTGCGGCAGAACCGGCCGCGGGAAGGCCGCGCGCCCACCGGGCTCGCGGTCCTGCGGATCACCACCGTCGACCAGCAGCGACGGCCGGTGCTGGACTTCTGGCGCTGCGCCATGCTGCCGCTGCGCGATCAGGCCAGGCAGACGGGACATGCCGACGAGCTCGAGTCCTACGGTCATCCGGCCGCGCCGGCGAGCCTGACGGCGCTCGTCGGCGGCTGGCGGCTTGACCAGTTCGCCCGGCAGGCGGGCGGTCCCCGGCTGCGCGAGCTGCACCCGGGTCAGTCCTGGCCGGTGGCCGGCGGCGACGTGGTGTCCAGCGCGCCCGAACTGGCCCGGCTGACCCTCAACGTGGCGATGGTGCACCACGACGCGGCGGCCTCAGGTGGCCGGCGCCTGGTTTACGGCGGGCACGTCATCGGGCTGGCGCTCGCCCAGGCGGTCCGTTCGCTGCCCTCCATCGTCACCGTGGCGGCCTGGCACGGCTGTGACCACCTCGGCCCGGTGCACGAGGGCGACACGCTGCGCAGCACGATTTCCGTCGAGCAGGTCGAGGAGATACCGGCCGGCGGCGGCCTGGTGCACCTGCGCTCGCTGGTCCGGGCCGACGGGGCGGAAGAAACCGCCGGCACCACGCCGCGCGATGTCCTTGACTGGCGCTACGTCGCCGTCGTCGCCTGACCTGTCACTGCGCAGATCGGCCTCACGTTCGGGGCTTCCGCAGCGGTGTTGCCGCTGGGCCAAGAGCCCGGATACGTTACCAGCAGAGCCGGTCGGCGACGAGCCTGACCGCACCCGCGGAGGGCTACCACCCTATGTACCCAGGTAGGCACGCGGCCGAGGCGCCCGACCGGGTCGCGGCCGTCATGACCGGGACCGGTGAATCGCTCAGCTACGCCGAGCTCGAACGCCGCTCGGTCCAGTTGGCGCACGTGCTGCACGACGCGGGACTGCGACCGGGGGACGTGGTGGCGCTGCTGACCGAGAACAGCCTGCGGGCCTTCGAGGTCTACTGGGCCGCGGTGCGCTCCGGGCTGTACATCACCGCGGTCAATTTCCGGCTTAAGCCGGACGAGGTCGCCTACATCGTCGACGACTGCGGCGCGGCCGCGCTCATCGTGTCCGCCGAGCAGGCCGCGACCGCCGAGGCGATCACGGACCAGACCGCGAAGGTGACCCTGCGGCTGGCGTTCGGCGGTCCGGTCACCGGCCACGCCGGCTATGAGGAGACTATCGCCGCGGCGTCGGCCGTGCCGTTCGACGACCAGCCGCGCGGCGCCACGATGCTGTATTCCTCGGGTACGACCGGCCGGCCCAAGGGAGTCCGGCCGCCGCTGTCCGGCGTCCAGGTCGCCGAGCCCGGGGAGGCCCTGGTCACGTTGGCCAGCCAGTTCTTCGGCGTGAACACCGAAACGGTCTACCTGTCGCCCGGGCCGATCTACCATGCGGCGCCCCTGCGCTGGTCGGGCGCGGTCCAGGCCCTCGGCGGCACCGTGGTCATGATGAAGAAGTTCGACGCCGAGCAGGCGCTGCGGACGGTCGGGGAGCGGCACGTCACGCACGGGCAGTTCGTGCCCACGATGTTCATCCGGATGCTGCGGCTGCCGCCAGAGGTTCGGGACCGCTACGACGTCTCCAGCCTGCGGGTCGCCATTCACGCCGCGGCGCCGTGCCCGGTCGAGGTCAAGCAGAAGATGATCGACTGGTGGGGCCCCATCCTGGTGGAATACTACGCGGGCACCGAGTCCAACGGCATGACGGTCATCGACAGCGCCACGTGGCTGACCAAGCCGGGAAGCGTCGGCCAGTCTGTCCTGGGGACGGTGCGGATCTGCGCCGATGACGGGACCGAGCTGGCCGCGGGCGAGATCGGCGGCGTCTACTTCGAGCGCGATGCCGTCCCGTTCGCGTATCACAACGATCCGGACCAGACCCGGGCCGCCCAGCACCCGCGGCACCCGGCCTGGACCACCCTGGGCGACATCGGCTACCTGGACGAGGACGGCTTCCTGTTCCTCACCGACCGCCAGGCATTCATGATCATCTCCGGCGGGGTCAACATCTACCCGCAGGAGACCGAGAACGTGCTGGCCCTTCACCCAGCCGTCTATGACGTCGCGGTCATCGGCGTGCCCGACCCGGAGATGGGGGAGTCGGTGGCGGCGTTCATCCAGCCGGCCGCGGGCGCTGTCCCCGGCCCCGAGCTAGCCCGGGAGATCGTCACGTTCGTGAAGTCCAAGATCGCCGGCTTCAAGGCGCCGAAGGTCGTCCGCTTCGTCGATGCCCTGCCCAGGACCGAAACGGGCAAGCTGATGAAGTCCGAGCTCAAGGCCAAGTACGCGCGGCGCTGAGGCGCGGAGGGAGCAAGCCATGACCGTGGTGGCACCGCCCAAGGTGGAGTTCATCACCGATGCGGTCGCGCACTGGGCAGCGGTGCAGCCGGACGCGGAGGCGCTGACCTACCGCGAGGCCCGGTGGACGTGGGCGCAGTGGAACGACCGGATCGGGCGGGTGGCCGGCGGCCTGGCCGCGCTTGGCCTCGGCCGGGGCGGCCGGGTCGCGTTCCTGGACAAGAACAACCCGGCGTGCGTGGAGGTGTCACTGGGCGCCGGGCTGATCGGCGCGGCCAACGCCGTGATCAACTGGCGGCTGGCGGCGGCCGAGCTGGATTACGTGATCAACGACTCGGGGGCCAGCGTGCTGTTCGCCGGGGCCGAGTTGCTGCCCGCGGTGCAGGCCATCCGGGACCGGATCGCGCGCGTCACCGACGTGATCGTGGTCGGCGGCCGAGACGACGGGTACGAGCCGTTCCTGGCCGGCGCGCGGCCCGCCGGCCGCAGCCCCGAGGTGACCGCGGAGGATCTGTGGCTGGTGATGTACAGCTCCGGCACGACCGGGCGGCCGAAGGGCGTGATGCTGTCGCACCGCAACATCGTCGCGCACACCCAGAACGCGGTCCCGCTGGCGCCGATGAGCCCGGGCGACCGCAACCTGGTCGCGATGCCGCTGTTCCACGTCGGCGGCACCTGCTATGCGCTGTTCGGCAGCTACGCCGGGGCGCCGAGCACGTTCACCCGCGAGCCGGACCCGGCCTCGCTGCTGGCGGCGTTCGCCGCCGGGGCCACCCACGCGTTCCTGGTGCCTGCGGTGGTATCCGCGCTGCTCGCCGCGGGCGACGACGCGATCGCCGCGCTGAACGGGCTGAAGTACCTGCTCTACGGGGCGGCGCCCATGCCGCTTCCGGTGCTGCGGCAGGCGCTGGCGGCGTGGCCCGCGCTGAACTTCATTCAGGTTTACGGCCAGACCGAGCTGGCCGGGGTGATCAGCGCCCTGTCCGCGCCAGCGCACCGGGACGCCGCGCGCGAAGACCGGCTCAGCTCGGCAGGTACGGTGCTGGCCGGCGCGCAGGTGCGGGTGGTGGACCTGGCCACCGGCCGGGACGCCGCCGCCGGACAGCCGGGTGAGTTCTGGTTCCGGTCGGCGCAGCGGATGATGGGCTACCTGAACCGGCCGGCCGACACCGCCCAGGCGATCACCGAAGACGGCTGGCTGCGGACCGGCGATATCGGGCACCTCGGCGACGGCGGATACCTGTTCGTATCCGACCGGGTCAAGGACATGATCATCACGGGCGGGGAGAACGTCTACTCGCCCGAGGTCGAGCAGACCGTGGCCGAGCACCCCGCGGTGGCCGATGTGGCGGTGATCGGCATTCCCGATGACCACTGGGGCGAGACCGTCAAGGCGGTGGTGGCGCTGCGGCCCGGCCATCAGGCGACGGAGCAGGAGATCATCGGATTCGCCCGCGAGCGGCTGGCTCATTATAAGTGCCCGCGCACGGTCGACTTCATCGACGCGCTGCCGCGTAATCCGAGCGGGAAGGTGCTCAAGCGCACGCTCCGGGCCCCGTTCTGGGAAGGACGCGACCGGCAGGTGTGACCGCGGTGCCTGCGGACCGGGCCGAGGTCTAGAAGGCCGGGGACGGCAGGTCCGGCGGCGGCCCGAGGAAGCTCCCTCGAGCCTCTTCGAGCCAGTCCTGGACCGGGCGGGGATCGGCGCCGGTCACCTCGCGCACGTCGGCTGTCACCGTGGCCGCGCCGCCGTGCCGGATCCACTCGAACAGCTCGACGATGCCGTCGGCGTTCCAGCGGCTCATCCCGCCGGCCAGGAGAAGCTTTCGCAGCTGGTCAGCCGGCTCGCTCTTGTAGTCGACCTGCCGCCCGAACACGGCCGAGACGCGCGCCGCCACGTCCGCGTACCCCAGTGCCTCCGGGCCGGTCAGCACGTACGTCGCGCCGTCATGACCATCGCTGGTGAGGACCTTGGCCGCGACCGCGGCCACGTCGGTGGCGGCCACGAAGCCGACCCGGCCGTGGCCTGCGGGCACGGTAATGATGCCGTCCTCGCGGATGGTCTGCGCGGCGGCGAGCAGGTTCTCCATATAGAGCGAGGGGGCGAGGTAGGTGACCGGAAGTCCAGTCGCGTTCAGGTGCCGGGCGACCTCCCGGTGGCTGCGCATGAAACGCACCTCGCAGTCGGGATCGGCGAATCCGTCCGCCGCGACCTTGACGATGTGCGGGCGATGGCCAGCGGCTACGAGCGCGTCGATGAACACCGTCTCGAGCACGGTTTGCTCCTCGTCCGAGGGGCTCAGCAGGAAGACCCGGTCGAATCCGCGCAAGACCCCGGCCGGCGGCGGATCGTCGAAGGACGCCACCACATGCGCCGGCGTACCGGGCAGGTCGGCGGCCTTCGCCTCCACCCGCACCATCGCGGTGGTGTCAGCGCCCGCGTCGGCCAGTGCCTCCAGGACGTGGTAGCCCACTCGCCCGGTCGCTCCGGTCACCAGAATCATGCTGTGCCCCTTTCTGGGTGCTGCGGGACGCCGGGTGGTTACCGTGCCGCCGTCGCTCGTCGTGCTCCGCGCAGCTTCCACGACCATCCTGCCAGCGCCGCGAACGGAGGCTCGCTGAGCCTACCGCCAACCCAGCCGGGGCCGCCGGTGAGGTACGGGACCTTCGGTCACGGCGTGGACTGGCAGCCTGGCTCCCGGTGGGAGCATCAGCGCGCCGACGGCGGCCCGGCGAGTTGCCCGGGCGTGGTGCCGTCGCTGATGGTGAGCTCGTCGAACCAACCGCATCGCGGGCTTCCCGGCGGCCGGTCGAAGCGGGTGACGTACGGCTTGAGGTCGACGACGGGCGTGCCGTCCAGGAGATCGACGCCCGCGAACACGACGACCTGGCCGGTCACCTCGAGCAGCTGGATGAGGCTGAGCCCGATCGGATTGACCCGCCGCGGG
>Ga0302325_10025670_pt1 | contig 12243 bp, 11 predicted proteins | sample Palsa_T0_2_FD_201948 | JGI IMG/M metagenome (GOLD analysis project Ga0302325, IMG submission 201948) | Peat permafrost microbial communities from Stordalen Mire near Abisko, Sweden - Palsa_T0_2 | ecosystem: Environmental > Terrestrial > Soil > Palsa > Peat permafrost | place: Sweden: Abisko...
AAGGCAAGGCAAGGCAAGGCAAGATCCGGCTGACCCAGGCCATCCACGTTCTCCAGACCCACGAAATCGGAGGATGAAAAACGCGCAATATGTCGGTAGCCTGCGGCAGGGAGGGGGTAACGTAATCGTGTTGCTACGACGCACACAGACGAGCGTCCTTGTGGCGCTGGCGGCTGCGGTGGCTTGCCTCGGGCTGAGTACCCCGGGCGCGATGGCCGTTCCAGCAGCGCAGCCGTACGGGCTATACCAGAGCCCTAACAACCTGAACTACACGATCGGCACGTCTTCGGAATATGCGGGTGCGATCCAGTACTACGGCTGGAATGAAGGGGTCCAGTCGTCCGAAGTCAGCGTGCTACCGAGTTCGGTCACGCCGTTCCTTGAGCTGCAAACCTGCGGCAACCCCTGCAACTCGAGCACCTCCGTGAATTTGTCGTCGGTCATCGCCGGCGACTCGGACCCGTATCTGGCCAATTTCGCCAGCTCCATCGCGTCGCTGGGCCGCAAGCTTTACCTGACGTTCGACCACGAGCAGAACGGGTCGTGGTACCCGTGGGACTGGTATTCGGGTAACACCCAGTTCACGAGCCAGGCCCAGCAAGAATCCGAATGGATCCAGGCGTGGAACCACGTCACCGGCGTAATCGACCAGAACGCCAGCGCCCAGAGCCTCATTACCTGGGTCTGGGCGCCCAACATCGAGCAGGGCGGCTCGGCCGTCGCCAATTACTGGTCGAACCGCGCCGGCACCGTCGCAAACGTGGGCATGGTGGGACTTGACGGCTACTACGCCAACACCGGCACGACATGGTCGAACCGGTTCGCGTCCAGCTACGCCGACGTCGAGAACGCCAGCGGCGCCCTGCCGTTCATGGTGTCTGAGACCGGGATACCTCCGGGCGACTCGAACGCAACCAGCCAGGAGGAGAATCTCATCTCAGGCGCCGAAAGCGTCGGAGCCAAGGTCGTGTTCTACTTCGACGCAGGCTCCTACGTTATGACGTCGGCCATGCAGACCGCATGGCTAGCTGGCGCCGCCAGCTAGCCGAAGCAACGCAACCTTCACCGCCGCGCAGCGAACCCCCGCAGCTGGATATGCCAGGCGCGCCGGCGGGCGTACCGTCGGGAAATGAGGCGCGGTGTGGTTTTCGTGCCGCTTGGACCGGTGAGTGCCCCGGTGTCGTAGCTTGGGCGTGACGGCGTGGCCCGTTCCGATGGATGCCGGGCTTGTGACGGCCTGCCCGGCGGTCAAGTCGATGATCACGGCATGCCGCCTTGAGGGAGGTTCAGATGACGCAGTCCGGCGAGGACCGGGTGCGGCAGGCCAACGCGGCCTTCGGGAGCGGAGACCTCGGCGCGCTGCAGAGCCAGTTCCTCGCCGAGGACGTCGTGTGGCACGTTCCCGGCCGCGGCCCGCTGGCGGGCGACTACCAGGGCATCGCTGAGGTGATCGCGTTGTTCGGCAAGATCTCCGAGCTTTCCGGGGGGACGGCACGTTTCACGCTGCACGACGTTCTCGCCAACGGCAATCACATGATCTCGCTCGCCACGATCACGGCCGAGCGGGCGGGCAAGCAGTATCAGGACAAACTTGTCCATGTCATGCAGGTCCACGACGGCAAGGCGACCGAGGTCTGGACGTATGCGGCTGACCCGTTCGCGGCAGAGGAGTTCTGGTCATAGCGCCGTCGCGGTACTGACGCTGGGACCTGCGGGTAGAGCAGGCCCTGGTTTCGCGCCATTTCCCGGAGCTGATGGGTCGCTGGCAGATGATCAGCTCGCCATCGACGATGGCGGCGGGGTGATCAGGGGTTCGTGACGGGAATATAGGCGCTGGTCGTAGTCCGCCGCGAGTGCCAGCAGCGCGGCTGGCCCGTCTCCGGTGAAGCAGGAGCCGTGCATGACGGCGAGCGTGGCCGGGTTGAGGCCGGCCAGTCGCCTGATCGCGGGACCGGTGTCTGGTGTCAGGCAGCTGGCCCTGAAGACGTCCTCTGCCTGGGCGGCGGCGCCGATGATGTCGCCGGTGGTGATCGCCGGGCCGTTGCCCAGCTGGGTGAACAGGTCCCCGCACAGGAGCGTGCTGGTGGTTTCCTCGTACAGGACCCTGGCCTCCCAGCCGTGCGGGACATGCGGGGTGTCGATATGCCGCACCCGGTGCGCGCCGAGCTGGAGGACCTGGCCGTCGGCGAGCGGGACGGGCGGCCGGTCGGCCAGGTCGTTCAGCGACACCATGCAGCCGAGCTCCCCGTGGGCGACTTCGGCCTGAGGGGCTGCGGCGAGCAGCTGGTTCATGGCCCCGCACTCGTCGGCTTCGACATGGCCGAAGGTGATCCAGCGGAGCCGGTCAAGCGGGGTGATCGCGGCGATGGCCTCGGCGAGGAGCGGGAAGGTAGCCCGGTGCCCGGTATGGAAAAGCAGCGGCTGCTCGTCGTCGATGAGGTACTGGTTGAAGGTGAGGCCGGCCGGGCCGATGCCGGGCACGAAGGTGGAGAACCGGTAGATCCCCTCGGCGATCTCGTGTGTCTGGGTGTCCATGGCGCACTCCTTTGCGGGTTCAGGCGGTCGGGTCCTGGGGTGAGGTGGCCGGGCTAGAGGGGCAGGGGGTGGCGCAGGATGCCGGTGCCCTCGCCGCGTCCGGACAGGATCCGGCAGAACTCGATGGCGTCCAGGTCAACGTGCTCACCGCCGGTCCCTGAGCGGTACTGCCCTCCGGCGGGGCCGTCGAGGGAGAGGGTGAAGGGCTCGCCGTGGGTGCCCGCCCATTCGGCGACGATGTCGGCGACGATGCGGCCGTCGTGGCCGGGGTCCTGATCGAGCGTCTTGCCGGTAGCCCTGGCCAGGTCGATCCGGTGCATCCACACGTCGCGGGTGAACCCGATGTCGAACAGGTAGGACAGCGGCTGGCGGCCGACCGGGGCGGGGAGGCTGAGCAGGGGGAGCATGGCGATCGGGCGCGGCAGGCGGGTGCGGGCCCGCAGGGCCCGGGCCGAGGCGAGGTTCCACTCGGTGATGAGCTGCCCGGTGCTCAGGCCGGCGCGCTCGCGGATCTGGAGCTGGTTCATCCCGTCCCACCAGTACTGGCCGCCGATCTCGGCGATCAGCGGGCGTCCCTTGCGGACCTGGCGGGCGAACTCGCGCGGCGATGCCTGGCCGGCGGCGGACCCGACGATGTGGGCGGCCACGGCCCGCGCGTCCCACAGCGTGCAGTCGGTGGGCTTGGCCCAGTCGCCGGGCTCGAAGCTGCGCAGCAGCGCGGCGAATCTGGCGTTCTCCGCCGCCGCGATCTGCATCGCCTCGCCGTGGGCAATCCTCGGCACGGTGGTGACATCCTTGATGGTGGCCTGGCTCATGGTCATTCCCCTTTCCGGGTGCTGTGCTGCCGGTGCCGGTCGACATCGGCTAGGAACATGTCAACTGCCCGCTGGGCCAGGCGGACCCACCGGTCGCCGCCCGGGTCGTTGGCCACCTGCTGGTGGGCCAGGCCGTTCACCAGGGCGCTGAAGACGTCGAGGTCGGACGGATCGGACACGCCGGCCGCGGCCAGGCGCTGGCGGGCGATCTCGTAGAACTCCAGGGCGAGGGCGTAGGACCCCGCAGAGGGCTCGAAACCAGGAATTGTCCGCTGGAAGAGCAGCTGGTGGCGTACCACGTCCTGGGTCGAGAACCGCACCAGTGCCCCGGTGAACTCCACCAGCGCCTGGCGGGGGTCGTCGCTGAGAGCCAGGGACCGGACCATCTCCAGGAGCTGGCGGTTGCCGTCGGCGAACATCAGGTCGTACAGGCCGAGCTTGGAGTCGAAGTAGGCGTACAGGGACGGCTGGCGCAGGTCGACGCGGTCGGCGAGGTCCCGGAGCGAGATCACGGCGAGGCCGTCGCGATGGGCCAGCGCCCAGGCCCCGGCGAGGATCGCGGACACCTTCGCCTGCCGGCGGCGCTCCCGCGGATCGGCTTGCTGTCTCTCGGTCATCGGCACGGATCGCTTCTCTTTCTATCATCGATCGGTAACCTATCGCTGATAGTTTCAGCCTGGCCCGGGGGTTGTCAAGTCCCATGAGCCCGCACCATGCCACGCCGGACGAGGAAAGACGGACGTTGCCGCGGGCAGTGAACTGTCCGGGATCCAGGAGGGTTGCCACCCGGGAATCGAACCCGCATGACCAGTTTGGAAGGCTGCTGGCACAGTCTGGTCGGCCACTCCAGCTAGGGGCCCGAGCACTACCGAAAAGCAGACATGCGGCGCCGAACGGGCCGCTCAGCTTCTCCTCGCTGCCTTTCGTAACGTCAGCCTCAGCCAACCTGCCAGCATGTGCACATCCGCCGTGACCTGCGGAAACACCCCAACCTTCAACTCGACTTGGATTGTTCAGAGAATGCCGATGAGAGGTACTCTCCCGGACGACAGGGCACATTCTTGGCCGCCCAGGGTGTAACGGGCCAGGTCAACGACGGTGGCGGCGCGCATGCCCGCGATGATCGTTGCGCTGTCGGAACGTCCGGTCATGCCGCGTTGATGCAGGCGGCGATTGATGGATTGGCTAACTGATAGGCGGCGTGTCGTTGGGTGTGGGTGGCGGCGAAGTCTTGACGTGGCCGTTACCAGCGGCACGGAGTCACGCGATGCGCCCGGTCAGGCCTGGTGCCACGCGTTCGGCGACCCGCTGGCCGGTGCCACGCTCTCGGCTGGTCCCGATCCGTCAGCGGCCTGGCCCTGCCAGAATTCGTCCGGCAGCTCGGCCACCTCGTTGCCGGACCGTTCCAGGTCCGCGGCCCACGGCAGCATGCGCTGGAAGGTCGGCTCACCGCCGTCGGCGAACTGCCGGATCATCGCGACGTTACGCTCGACACGTCCGATGATCGCGTCGCGGATCCCGGTTCGGCCGCCGCTGTATCCGTACGCGTCCAGGAGCAGATGGAACCGTCGGCGCCGGTCGGCTGCGTCACCGAATCCGGCGTGCCCGGCGATCTCCGCCGTCAGCAGCGGCACCCAGGTTAGCGCCGAGAACGCCAGGTCATCCTCGCGCCGGGACGGGCTGGCAGTATCCCAGTCGACGAAGCCGGCCAGGGCGCCGTCGGCCCATACGGCGTTCCACGGCGATGCATCCAGATGAGCGATCACAAGTCCCGGCTGCCACGGCCGGCCGGTGAACCACACGGCGTCTCCGGCTGGCCGGAATGCCGCGGTCGCGTCGTGCAGCCTCCGAAGCCACCCGCCGACCTGCCGGAGCGCGTCGTCGGAGCGCAGCCAATCCGGCCATGGCGTAGTCTCGCCCAAGGTCTGGCCGGGCAGGAACGTCAGGCGTTCGCGACCCTGCTCGTCGAAGCCGCGGGCTTGCGGGGCGCCGTCGAAGCCGACGTCTTCCAGATGCCGCAGCACCGAGTGCACGGTCGCCGTCCACGGCTGTGCGGGGCGGCGGACTTCGTCGCCGGCGCGTACGGCTCCGAAACTGCGCCCGCCGGGCAGCCGTCGTTCGGTCATCTCCTGGTTCTACCGCGCTCAGACTTCCACGGCGACCGAATAATCGACGAATGACGGAACGACACCTGGCATCCAGGTCACCAGGGTGCATCCGCACATGGTGCGCCATACTTTACTTTCGCCAGACCAGTTTCGACGCTGGTGTTGACCTCCGGGATGTCCAGATCGCCGCCCGCCACGCAGACCCGCGCACCACCATGCGCTACGACCGGGCCCGTCAGAACCTGGATCGCCACCCGAACTACATCCTCGCCGCCTCTATGGCCTCCGGGACCTGACTCTGCGTCTCTCGGGTCGGGCGCCGGGAGACGCCCTGCATTGCCGATGAGCGGAAGATCCGCTGGTGTGCACCCTTCTGAATGACAGTGAGGCCATTCAAACGCGACCCGGCAGATGACCCTGGCCATCCTAAGTCGCTTGGTTGATAATCACAAGGATTTGCTCAGCGTCTAAAGGGAGGCCGTTGTTCCGGTCTGCGGTACTCGTGCGATCGCGGCTTACGGCGCTGGCGGAGCGCCTGTAAGTTTGGCCAGGGTTGCGCTCACAATTCCATCTGGGCCCATCAGCTGTGCATCGAGATAGGCGATGGTTTGATGTAGCCCTTCAAGGATTGTGCTGTCGAGGCGAACCGGGAGAATGTATACGCTCTCTTGGCCCAGCGCGCGGACCAATGCACTGCGGCGCTCGTAACGTGTCCACATTTTCTCTGCATAGAAGCGAGAAATGAACATTATGGCATAACGGGCCTTCGCGCGATAGACCTGATCAAGATACTCGGCTAGATCCTCACCCCACATAGCAACCTGATAGTCGGTGTCGTAAAACACACGGATGCCTGCATCTTTTAGCCGACTGACAATCACCTCCACGAAATCGCGATCTTCCCCAGCGAACGAAACAGCTACGTCGAATTCATACGTTGACTCCGCGGAAGCCCCCGTCATCGATACCTGTCTTGCATGGCGAGGAGATCCTACAGATGCAACACGCCCTGGATCGGCGGCCCTGGAAGATCCGCTTTTCTTAAGCTTCTTGCTTGTCCGCTTCTTAAGCTTCTTGCTTTTCCGCTTCTTAAGCTTCTTGCGCTTCATGTGGGATTTTTGACGCGGAAAGGCCAGGTGAACAGCTATGGCCGTAGCAGCACTAGCTGACAAAATCGCCAGGGCAAAGACGTCTCCATTAGAGAGCCCCGCGAGTGCAGACATGGCAGCCCCAACTGCGGCGAGCAGTCCTACCGTACTCCGGCGCATCCGGCCTCCCGCGCGAGGAGCTACGCGCGCCCCATGTGCACTAAGGTGTGGAAACCTATGGTCACTAACGAATGAGAACGGGTAAGTTAACAAAGCCTGCATCCAGCGCAACGGCTCATGCTTTCGCTGGTCAAGCGGTGTACGTCCCGTCCTGACTTCTGATCAGGACAAGTCGAGGTGCCGGTCTTTGGCTTTCAGGATAGTGCATCTATCCGTACTTTGCCTCTAACCGAGGGTCTAGCGTGCATCCATCCCATCCGGACCAGGATGCCCAATCGCTTACTGGGCTTGCGTCTGAGGCTCTTGTTCCAACGGTTGATCGCTCGGAGCCCACTGACTGCTCACTAGTCCAGCCTGCTCCGAGAAGATGCAGGCTTCGAGTTCATCGGCTGCGACGTCCAGCTCGCCCTGCCCAGCCGAACATGGTCTGGATGTATCGCTCGTAGGTCAAGACTGACCATCGAGCCTCGTTAAGCGAGAGGTCCGCATTTTCGCGGAGCCAGGCGGCCACTAGGCGGTCGAGGATAAGAGCGGGCCTACCGCTGGCCGGGGAGCAGAAGTACAGGAACTTGGTACCGAAAGCAGGACCGAGGCGCGCCAGCCGGGGGACGCCATTGTCTCCGAGGAACGCATAGGCCTTTACAGGGCCGCCTTCTGAAAGCATGCCGGCCGCGGCCAGCCGCCAAGTGGAGTGGCCAGCCAGAGCGAGTCACTAGCCTTCCAAGCTGGTCGTGCGGGTTCGATCCCCGCCGCCCGCTCTCAGGAGTTGTTTGGTCTCGCCTGGGGGCCGGCGCCCGTCGCATGCCGGTCCCTTTAAGGCCGTGCCCGAAACTCGCGCAGGGTGCCGGTGCCGGCGGCGGACGTCATTCGAAGCGCGCGACTAGCGCGGGCGGCAGCGTCCTGGCCAGCACCTCGCAGTACGTACTCAGTGCTTGGGCGTGCCTGTCCCGCCCGGCGGCAGTGAGGACGAGATTGATCCCGCGGCGGTCGTCGGCGCAATTGCTTCGCTGCACGAGGCCGTGCCTTTCCAGCCGGTCGGCGAGCCGGGACAGGGCGCTCTGGCTGAGGTGCACCGCGTCGGCCAGGCTCTGGGAACGGCAGCCGTCGGGCCGGCCTGCCAGGTAGTCGAGCACTTCAAAGTCGCTGACGCCGAGTCCGTGGGACTCGCCCAGTTCGCGTTCCAGTGCGTTCCATGATGTGACCTTGGCCGAGATGAGCGCATGCCACGCCGCCTTCACCGCCTCGTCGCGGTCCCGGAGGCCAGACTCCCCCGTGCCGCCGGACGGCGGCTCCGGGCGGGCGCGGGCCGCTGCGCTCGTTGCCATGCGCGTATTTTACTCCGTCTCCGCAGGTACTTGCAAGTACATTAAATGTCTTTGCAATCATTGCACGTACATGCATATAGTCAGGCCATGGCTTCTTCGCGAGGTCAGCGCGAGCCGCTGGCCGCCTCATCGGAAACCACCTGGACGCCCCAGCTGTGGGGGATCCTCATCGTCCTCAGTGGCGCGCTGCTGCTGGACGGCCTCGACGTGTCGATGGTCGGAGTCGCGCTGCCGTCCATCCGGAGCGCGCTGCACATGAGCACCGCATCGCTCCAGTGGATCGTCAGCGGATACACGCTCGGTTACGGGGGCCTGCTGCTCCTCGGCGGGCGGGCCGCCGACCTGCTCGGCCGCCGCCGGGTGTTCGTCGCAGCAGTCGCGGTCTTCGCCGTCGTGTCCCTGCTGGGCGGTCTTGTGTCAAGCCCTGGCCTGCTGATCGCGGCCCGCATCATCAAGGGCATGGCGGCCGCTTTCACCGCACCGTCCAGCATGTCGCTGCTGACCACCACTTTCCCCGAGGGACCGATGCGCAACCGGGCGTTCAGTATCTACTCGGTCTTCGGCGCCAGCGGGTTCTCGCTCGGCCTCGTCCTGTCGGGGCTGCTCACACAGGTCAGCTGGCGGCTGACGCTGCTGGTGTCCGCGCCAGCGGCGGCTCTCGTGCTGCTCGGCGCGCTGACCCTGATCCCGCGGGCCGAACCGGGCAGCCGGGCGAGCCGGGCCTGGCACCAGTTCGACCTGCCCGGCGCGGCGGTCATCACCACGGCGGTGCTGCTGCTGGTCTACACGGTGGTGGACGCCCAGCAGGCTAGCTGGGGATCGGCACGGACGATCGCCTCGTTCGCCGCGGTCATCGCGCTGGGGGCTCTGTTCGCGGTCATCGAGACGCGCAGCACCCATCCGCTCGTCCCGTTCGGTATCTTCCGCTCGGCATCGCTCCGCCGGGCCCAGATCGGGGCGGTCACCCTGTTCGGCAGCTACGTGTCGTTCCAGTTCCTGCTGACCCAGTACCTCCAGACGCTGGCCCACTGGACGGCGATCTCGACCGCGCTGGCGTTTCTCCCGGCCGGGGCGATGGTACTAGTTCTCTCGCTGCGCGTCGCCGGGCTGCTCGACCGGTTCGGCGCCGGGTCGCTGGTCGTCGCCGCCTTCGCCGCCCTCGTGGCCGGCTATGCCGTGTTCCTGCGGGCAGGCGTGACGCCGGACTACCCGGGGGTGATGCTGCCGACCGTGATCCTGCTCGGCACCGCATTCGGATTCGGCTTCTCCGCGCTGACCGTCGCCGCGACCGCCGGGGTACGCAACCACCAGCAGGGCCTGGCCGCCAGCCTGTTCCAGACCTCATTCCAGGTCGGCGGCGCGGTAGTGCTCGCAGTGATCACCGCGGTCGTCGACGCGGGCGGCGCGAACTCGGTCACCTCGGCGTCCGCCACGCTGTCGGCCTACCGGCCGGCGCTGTACCTGATCACCGGCATCGCCGCGCTCGGCCTGCTGGCCGCGCTGCCCGGCCTGCGGCGCGGCAGTACCCAGCTCACCGAAGACGTCGCCGAACATGCCGTGATCGACATAGCCGAGACCGTCCCGGAGCCAGAGACGGTCTGAGCCACCGGCCGGTCACCCGGGCAGGAATGCTGTTGCGGGCTTACCCGGTGAGTTACAAGATGTAGGGCATGACAGGCGAGGTTTCCCCGGACACTGGCGCTGGTCCGGGCGCCCGGCCGGAGCTGCGGGCCTCGCATGAAGACCGCGACCGGGCGGTGGAGATCCTGCGCGTGGCGGCCGGTGACGGCCGGCTGACAGCAGCCGAGCTCGACGAGCGGATCGAGGCAGCGCTGACGGCCCGCACCAGCGGCGAACTGGCCGCGCTGACCGCGGACCTGCCGGCCGTGCCCGGCCGGGCTGGCTCGGCCGCCGCGCCGGCCAAGGACGTCGTCCGGCTCGACTACCAGGGCGGGAACGCAACGCGCCGCGGCCAGTGGGTGGTCCCTGCGCGGATGGAGATCCGGGCCGTCGGCGGGACGGTGAAGCTTGACTTCACCAACGCGGTGATCACCCAGCCCGCCCTGCAGATCCAGGCATATGTGCGGGGCGGCGGACTCGTCCTGGTGACCAGGCCCGGCATCGAAGTGGACACCGACGCGATAACCGTGCATGGCGGAACGGTCAAGATCCGGCCGCGGAATGGCTGGAAAGAGCCGGTACACCTCACCGTGGAGGTCTCCGGCGAGAACCACGGCGGCCGGGTCACCGCCCGCCCGCCGCGGCGGACGTTCCGGCAATGGCTTCTGCGCAGGCCAAGACCGCACGCCAGCTCATTCCGCGACTGACATCCCGGCGCCCAGGCCTGGCCGTCTCCGCGCAGGCTGCCTACTGCAGAACGACCGTTCAGGAGCCCGCTAAGCCGCTGCCAGCCGGGCACGCCCGTTGCGCCTAGCGGCGGTTCCGGAGTGCCTGAGACGGAGTCGTCCGGGAGTGCGCGGGGCCGGAACCGCGGGACCGCACGAGCGTTCAAGATGGTTCCCGTGGCCGCGGGTAGCGTCTGGCGGGTGACTGGAATCGAGCCAGGACAAGCAGGGATGCTGACCGAATTCGCTGGCCTGTCCACGCCGCTGGTAGCCGACGCCTGCATCCGCCGGAAAGTGCCGCTGCGCGTCGCGCCGCCTGGCATCGGCGCAGTCATCCCCGGGCGGCAGATCGCCGGCCGGGCGCTGCCGGCCCGCCACTACGGGAGCGTCGATGTGTTCTTGGAGGCGTTCAGCAGCGCCGGATACGGCGACGTGCTGGTCGTCGACAACGGCGGGCGGGCAGATGAGGCCTGCGTCGGCGACCTGGTCGTGCTGGAGGCACAGGCGGCGGGCCTGAGCGGGGTGGTGGTATGGGGGCTGCACCGCGACACGCCGGAACTGACCCAGATCGGCCTGCCGGTGTTCAGCTACGGCCGCTGCCCGGCCGGGCCGGTCCGCCTCGATGAGCAGGAGCCGTCCGCGCTAGCCAGCGCACGGTTCGGGTCATGCCTGGTCACCGGCACCGACATCGTGCTAGGCGACGACGACGGCGTCGTGTTCATCGCGTCCGGTCAGGCGGGAGAAGTCCTGGCCACCGCCCGCCAGATCGCCCAGACCGAACGGGATCAGGCTCGCAAGATCCAGGCGGGTCAAACCCTGCGCCAGCAGACGACCTTCGGGGAGTACCTGGCGCGGCGCGCAGCCGAACCGTCATACACCTTCCGGCGGCACTTGCGCCAGATCGGCGGGGCCATCGAGGAGTAGGCAAGCGGGACCAGCATCGGCAAAGAGTAAAAGTACGCATCCTCCCTGCCGAATATTTAAATCTCTCCGAGATGGGCTGTTGTCGCCCTATCAAGCACAGGTCAGCCCGTTCGGGACGGCTTCAGCGCTGTCCACTATCGGCGGAGTCGTGCGGCACCGCCGCGGTCACTCCCCCTTCGCGATCATGGGACGAGGCCGTCCCGCTTCGGGATCCGGGCGCGGGACGTGTGGTTTGTCATGGCCTGGCCGGGCGGATGTCATCGGGACCGGTGATGGCGCGCACGGGGCGGAGTCCTGATTCGCCGCGACGCTGGACCTAGGAGCCCGGGCTCATCCCGGACGTGACTGAACGGAGTCTGCGATGAAGAACTCGCAACGCGCTGGATCTCAGGATGATCGTGCCGGTACTGCTCGGATGCGCGGCTGGTGGATCGGGGAGAAGCTCAGCGGGCGCCTGTTCGGGGTGGCGTCCGGTCTTGTCCTGGCCGGGGCGCTGGTGTGGGCGGGGTGGTTCGCGTCCGCTAGCCAGGCTGCCGCATGGTCCACGGTGGCGGTGACCATCACCATAGCCGCCGCGGTTGCCTCTGTGAATCGGCGGTCTCGGATGTCACGATCTCGCCCGGCCCGGGCCAGCGCGGCGCCGGTGTCACCGCAGAGACGCCCGCGCCGTGATCCGGGTGCTCCTCGCCGACGACGAGAACCTCATCCGCACCGCGCTGGCCTCCCTGCTGGCGATCCAGGACGACCTGCAGGTCGTGGCCCAGGCTGCCTCCGGCGACGAGGCCCTGGTGATGGCCCGCCGGCACCGCCCGGACGTGGCCGTGCTGGACCTGCAGATGCCCGGCCTGGACGGGATCGCTGTCGCCGAGCAGCTGGTCACCGAGCTGCCCGCCTGCGGCAGCCTCATCCTGACCAGCTACGGA
>Ga0302325_10025671_pt1 | contig 12243 bp, 10 predicted proteins | sample Palsa_T0_2_FD_201948 | JGI IMG/M metagenome (GOLD analysis project Ga0302325, IMG submission 201948) | Peat permafrost microbial communities from Stordalen Mire near Abisko, Sweden - Palsa_T0_2 | ecosystem: Environmental > Terrestrial > Soil > Palsa > Peat permafrost | place: Sweden: Abisko...
CGGCCGGTGCGCTGCTGCGCCTCCACCACGCCCTGGCCGTCGGCGGGCTGCTGCACCATGGGCTTCTCGCAATAGACATCCTTGCCGGCGTTCATGGCGTCGATGGAAATCTTGGCATGCCAGTGGTCGGGCGTGGCGATGAGCACCGCGTCGATATCGGGCCGCGCCAGCACCTCGCGATAATCGCGCGTGGTGAAAAGCTGCTTGCCCCAGCGCTCTTTGGCGCGCGTGAGCCGGCCTTCGTAGATGTCCGAGACAGCCACCAGTTCGACGCCCGGAACCTGCTGGGACGACTCGGCGTCGCCGGTGCCCATACCCCCCGCGCCGATCAGCGCGACGCGGATGCGGTCGTTGGCGGAAACTTTCTTGTCTTGCTTCTCTTGCTCGTCCTGAGCGCCGAAAGCGGCGGCGGCCCAGCCTGCGACCGTGGTTGATTGGAGAAAGTGACGTCTAGTTGGCATGCGTGCTCGCGCTGAGGACAGCGGCGGGCTCCCCTTCCAGATCCATTGTACCCGGAACCAAGTCCAGCGCCATCGCCAACTCCTTCAGCTTGGCTTCGAGCTGCGCCAGTTCGTCCGCGCTGAGTCCGGAGAGCTGGGGCAGCAGGGTTTTGGCCCGCGTATACACCACCTCGGCCTGGCATTGAAAGACGGAGTGCCGGGTGGCCGCGACGCTCGCCAGGGCGAGGGCCCGCTCCAGATCCGTATTGAGAATGCGTACCAGATCGCGGTCCGTTCGGGCGCGCAATTCCGCGAGTTTGGGGAAATTCACCAGAGTGCCCATGGCGATAATTATTAGACGCGCAAGGCAGGCGAAATGTTGTCGGCTGGGCTTCACAAAAAGCGAAAAGAAAGCACCCGCGTAGGGGGCGGCCCGAGGGCGGGATTGGAGGGGGCTTGGGGGTCGGGTTAGCGCTTTGGGGAGCCTCCGTTGACGCCGGGGAAGGGAATTAGGTTGGGATTTTGGGGTGGATCAGGCTGGAAACCAGCGGGAGCGGGGGTGGGGCCGGGAAATTGGGTTCGATTCGTTTCTTCGGTTTTTGGTACGGCCGCAGGCGATTCCGGCTCGGCAGGGGCGGGTGGGGTGGCTTGGGCGTCTGCTTCGGCGAGGCGGGCGCGGCGGTCAGCCTGTAGCATGGACAGGTCGCGAAGGGCGCGGGAGAACTCGCGCTGCAGGAAGCCCTCGTAGCGCATCAGCTTGGAGAAGGAGTTGTAGTATGCGGAGTCGCCATGGAAGGCCCAGGCCAGGGGGTTGGAGCGGCCGGCCTTGTTGAACTGTTCCGGCATGGGGTTGGTTTCGGCCTGATAGTGGAACAGGCCGGCATCCATGTAGCGGACGGAGCGCATTTTGAATTCGGCGGCGACCAGACGTTCGACCAGGGCGTCCTCGACCTCATCGAAGGGTTGCAAACGGTTGCGAAACTGGTCGAGGAGCTGGAAGAATTCCTGGGGATCGGCATCGGGCGGGAGGAACTTGCCGGAGGTCATGCCGTGGACCAGGCTGTTGCGGCTGGAGATGGTTTTGCCTTCGGGAGTGCGGGGTCCGGTGCTTTTCTTCGCGTTTTCCCGGTTCGCGTTGGTTTGCGCTGCGGTTGCCATGATAAGGGCTCCTTTGCGTAACATTGCGTTACATGCTGTAACGGGACGGGCGATTTGGATCGGCGATAGGAGACCGGAGATCCTTGCCTGTCGATTCTATTGTGGACCCTGAGGTTGGGGAATTTGGGGGTGAAGGCTGCAAGTGGTTGATAGAGTGAGGATAACTTTGTGGCTAGGGGCGTGACCGCTTTGGCAGTCGAAGAGCGGGTCGTGCCTAAAGGATGGAGGACCCGCCCAGGCCTGGAGGCCCGCCCCACACTAGATCGCAGCGCCAGCAGCTCCGGACGCGTTGCGGCCGAGGGCGGTGCGAGGCGCGAGGATGCGGACGCTGTCCCCCGGTTTCGACGTGGCGGGCCGACGCCAGCGCGGGATCGCATCGAGCGCATCGGCTGGGACTGTAACTCGCCGAATATAGATCCGGCCTATTAGAAGAAGGACAAAGCGCTCAGATGGTGCGATCAAGCCTCAGACGTTTTCGGGCACAACGAACGGCTTGCGGTACTCGCGCCGGAACATGCGGTTGGCTTCCGCATCGCCCTGGCAGGAGTAGCTGACGGGGTCGAAATGCAGACTCCGGCCCAGACGGTACGAGATGTTCGCCAGGTGAACCAGCGCGGTGGAGGTCGCGCCTTCGTCGATGGGCGCGAACAGGTCCGCCTGCTTGCGGCTGCGCATGACATCGATGAAGTTGGCCCAGTTGTTGCCGAGGTCGGCGCCGGATGGTCCCGGCTTCTGCTCGCGTCCGAGCCAGGTCTGGTATTTGCCGGAATCCTCGCTCCAGACCGCCATGTAACCCTTGGAGCCGTAGAAAATCACGCCGACGTTTTGCGGGCTGGGCGCCTCGATGCCGGCTTCATGGTTGGTGATCCAATGGCGGACTTCAAAGGTCATGATCTTCTTTTTGCCGCTGTCGTCAAATTCAAAACTGGCGCTGAGGGTGTTGGGCGTCTCCTGATCGTCGTCGAACATGAAGTGCCCGCCAATGGCGCTTACTTTGGTTGGATAGTTCACGCCCAGTCCCCAGCGAGCCATATCCACCTGGTGAACGCCCTGGTTGCCCAGGTCGCCGTTGCCGTAGTCCCAGAACCAGTGCCAGTTATAGTGAAAGCGATTCTGGGTGAAGGCGTGCTCCGGCGCCGGACCGAGCCACAGGTCGTAATGCACACCGGCGGGCACCGGCGCTTCCGGCTTGCGGCCGATGGTGTCGCGGCGTTTGTAACACATGCCGCGGGCCATGTAGACATCGCCAATGAGACCCGCGCGGAGCTGCTCAACCACCGCACGTCCGGCGCCCGAGCGTTGCTGGGTGCCGTGCGCGACAATGCGGTTGTACTTCTGCGCGGCGGCTACGATCTGACGGGCCTCGAACATATCGTGTGAACAGGGCTTCTCTACATAGACATCCTTGCCGGCCTGGCAGGCCCAAATGGTCTGCAGGGTATGCTGGTGGTTGGGCGTGGCGATGGAGACAGCATCGATAGACTTGTCTTCGAGCAGCTTGCGCAGGTCGGTGAACGCCATGGGACGCTTCCCTTTGGCTTTTTCGACCGCGGCCACCGCGGCGTTGAGCACGGACTCGTCGACATCGCAAACTGCAGCAATTTCGACGTTGGCCATCTGGTTATAGGCACTCATGTGGTCGCGGCCGCGGCCGCGCACACCCACACAAGCCACCCGAATGGTGTCGTTGGGGCTGCCGAGAGCGCTAGAGCGAAGCATGGCTCCTGCCGTAATGGCGGAACCCAGAAAATGTCGTCGGTCCATGGCATGTAGTTTACGCCCGACGGGCAGTGGTGCGCAAGGAGCGATGCCTGAGCGATGCCTGGCTTATAATAGCCGAGGGTAATGCCTTCAAAACCGCGTCTGACAAATGGCGGGCGCCGGGAAGTCGGAGCTGTTTCCGCAGTCTCTCGAAGGAGGAGATTGGTATGAATGTGGCTCGCTATGGTCCTTTTGCAGCGACCGTTTGCATCTATTCGGCCGTTTTGATCGGTGGAACGGTTGAGTTAAAGCGCGCTCAGTATCAGATTGACATCAATATCGAGGGGAAGCCCTTCACTACCTACTATTTCGATCCCGAGGTGGCCAAACCGTACCTGATGCCCCTGCGAACAGCATCCGGCGACATCGTCACACGAGGATTCCCAATCCGGAACGACGCTTCCGCGGGTAACCCGAAAGCCGGCTCGTTCGAACCGCACCAGCGGCCGCTGTACTTCGGCCATGGGGACATAGACGGCCTGGACTTCTGGCAGGAGCCGGTCTTCGACAAATACTACTCGGATCATGGGTATCAGGCATACGGCCACATGGTCCTGAAGAGCATAGAAGAGTCTCGCGAGGAGCAGGAAACCGCCATAATCCGGGCGCGCTTCACGCTGGACGATCCGAGCAATCGCGTCATCGGCGAGGAGACCCAGTCTTTTTCCTTTCATGGCGACGCGCATACGCGCGCGATCGACTGCGTATTCGTCCTTTATGCGACTGCCGGTCCGCTCGATATGGGCGACACCAAGGAGGGCACTTTCGGTATCCGGTTGGCTCCCGCGCTGAGCGCACCGCTGGGCCACATGGTCAACTCCAGCGGCGCGGAAGGGGAACGGGCCATCTGGGGCAAGCCGGCCGACTGGGTCGATTACTCCGGAACCATCTCGGGAAGGCCGGTTGGTGTGGCCGTACTCGATCACCCGAAAAGCTTTCGCCACCCGACCACGTGGCACGCGCGCGCGTACGGTTTATTCGCCGCCAATCCCTTCGGCCTACGCGAGTTCACACGCGACCAGAACAAGGACGGCGCCTGGACGATCCCGGAAGGAAAGTCGCTTACGTTCCGCTATCGCGTGTTGATCCATGAGGGCGACTTTTCCCCTGCCCGCATCCAGGACGAATATCAACGCTACGCAGCGGAGAACTGAGTTCAGCGGGGTTCGATCTTCTTACCAGGATAAAAGGCTTTGCGCGAAAGCCGGTAGACAATGACGCTGAAGAAGACCCGGCATTTATCCGCGCGCCGTTGCGCTCCCTTCATCCTGGCGCTGTTGTTCGGTTGTGGAAAGGCGCCGCTGCGATTTCCCTTGGAAAGGACACCGGCCCGCCTGGAGCGCGGCAAATATCTGGCGAATACGGTGGCGATTTGTTTCCACTGCCATTCCGAGCGCGATTGGGAAAGTTCGCCAGGCGGTCTGCCGGCGGCCGGCCGGTTAGGCGCCGGCAGGGTGCTCTATCCGGGGTTTCGCCTCACCTTTCCCAATATCACTCCCGATCGCGAAACGGGAAGCGGAACGTGGTCCGACGAGGACTTCTACCGGGCTCTGACCCAGGGCATCGGACACGACGGCCGCACTCTGTACATCGAGATGCCTTATCGTCAATTCTCACAGCTTTCCGACGAGGACCTGGCAGCCATCATCGTTTACGTGCGCTCGCTCCCGCCACTGCGCAATGCGTTGCCCAAGTCCGAAATTCCGAAAGCGTTGCTGGCCCGGATCAAGCCATTGCCGCCGCGGCCTCGTAATTTTGCTCCCGACCTGGCGACGCCGCAGAAGCGCGGCGCTTACCTGGCAGCGGCAGCGGCATGCACGTATTGCCACACGGCGCGTCACGACGAAGAAGATCTGCGCGGTATGTATTTCGCCGGCGGCATGCCGTTCCAGGGAGCTTGGGGGAATGTGGCCAGCGCCAATCTGACACCAGATCCTTCGGGTATTCCCTATTATGACGAGCACATGTTCCTGGAGGTCATGCGCACCGGACGGAACGATGCCAGGAAGATCAACCCGGTGATGCCATGGCCGTATTTTCGGGGGATGGCGGAGGACGATTTACGGGCGATTTTCGCTTATTTGAGGACACTCGCCCCCGTAAAGCACCGCGTCGACAACACGGAAGCGTTCTCGTCGTGCCGGAAGTGCGGATACAGGCATGGCCTGGGAGGGATGAATTAAGGCATCCAGCCCGTTGGCATCCTTGACACAAACGCCCGATTTGGGGTATTCGTAGTCTCTTCAACGGGAGCTTGTTTCAAGGGGGGATTCATGGTGGGGAGAAGACTTGGGAGAAGTGTCTTAGCGGCCTGTTGGCTGACGGCATGCGCGGCGCCCGCCTGGGGCCAGGCGGTAGCGAGCGCACAGATCTCGGGCGTGGTTGTAGATTCCACCGGCGCAGCGGTTCCTGGCGCAAAGATCGTCGCTACACAGACAGCCACGCGGCAGGTCCGGACGACGCTCACCGGTTCGGATGGCGCGTATGTCCTGCCGAATCTGCCGGTGGGGCCTTACCAGCTCGAGGTACAAGCCGACGGTTTCAACAATTTCCGCGAGACTGGAATTCATCTGGAGGTCAGCAACGACGTTACCTTAAACGTCACGCTGACTGTTGGACAGATCAAGCAGGAAGTCGCGGTGACGGCGAATGCCACCATGGTGGAGACACAGACAACCGCCATTGCGCAGGTAATCGACCAACGGAACGTGGTCGACCTGCCGCTGAATGGCCGCCTGGCCACGCAACTGGTGATGCTGTCGGGTGGCGCGAATGACATCGGCCCAGCGAATGGCATGAGTGATTTGACCGGCAGCAAAAACTATTTCAGCGCGGACAGCATTTCGGTTGCCGGCGGACAGGCTAATGGAACGAATTACCTGTTGGACGGCGGCGAGCATATGGACACGTTCTCCAATGTCAATCTTCCATTCCCTTTTCCGGACGCGATTCAGGAGTTCAGCGTGCAGACCAGCAGCCTTACGGCGCAATATGGGCTGCACGCGGGGGCTGTGGTTAATGTGGTGACCAAGTCGGGAACCAATGAATTTCATGGCGATGTGTTCGAATTCGTGCGCAACGGCGACTTCGATGCGCGCGACTTCTTTGCGGCCTCCACGGACACGTTAAAGAGGAATCAGTTTGGCGGCACGATTGGAGCGCCGATTAAGAAGGACAAAATCTTTGGCTTCTTTGGGTACCAGGGAATGTACATACGAACCGCCCCGCCCTCATCGATCGGCCACGTGCCTACCCAGGCGGTGCTGAATGGCGACTTCAGCCAATTGGAATCCGCCGCGTGCCAGTCGAGCGGCACCGCTCGTACGATTATCGATCCGGCTACTGGAATACCGTTCCCGAACAACATGATCCCCACCTCCCGGCTCAACCAGCAGGCTCTGAAACTGGCCTCGTACCTGCCGGTCTCATCCAATCCGTGCGGCGAAGTGACCTATGCCATTCCGGAACCGCAGCACGAATCCCAATATATCGGCAGAGTGGATTGGAACCAAAGCTCCAAGCACAGTCTGTTCGGGCGCTATTTCTTCGCCGACTACAGCAGTCCGGCAGCCTTCGACAACGACCTGCTGCTTACTACCCAGCGCGGAGTGGCGGACCGCAGCCAATCGGTCACAGTGGGCGATACTTATTCGATCAATGCCACTACGGTCAATTCCCTGCACGCCACATGGACAAGGCTTGCCATCACGCGCGGACCAGCCTCGGACTTCATTAATCTCACCGACGTCGGCGTGAATATGTTCTCCGCCGCGCCGAACTATATGGATATCGCGGTCAACGGCTATTTCGGGGGAGGCTGCGGCAGTTGCGCGCCCGCCATACTCAACCAGGATTCCTATCAAGTTGCGAATGACTTGGATATGGTTCGCGGCCGGCATCACATCTCATTGGGCGTGGACTTGATCCATTATCAGTTTAATTACAGAAATTACGTCATAGCCAATGGTTCGGTGACGTTCAATGGAGGGGCGTCCGGCGACGCGCTGGCCGATTTCATGCTCGGGTTGCCCAGCTATTTTGAGCAGGGAAACCTCCAACCGTTCGATGGCCGGCAGAGCTACATTGGCGCCTACGTCCACGATAATATCCGGCTCAGTAAGCGGCTCAACGTGCAGCTTGGCCTGCGCTGGGAGCCTTACCTGCCCGAGCGCGAAAAGTACAACCGGATGCAACATTTCGACGCGGCGGCATTCGCCGCGGGCACCCAGACAAACCAGTATGTCAATGCTCCGCCGGGCTTATTTTTCCCAGGCGATCCGGGGATGCCGAGTGCCTCCGCTTTTCCAAGATATGCGATCTTCGAGCCCCGTGTGGGCCTGGCTTGGGACCCGACCGGCAGCGGGCGCCAGACTATTCGCGTGGGCTACGGCCTCTTTTACGACACCATGGAAACCGCTTACCAGGAGGACCAGACCGGAGACTCACCGTGGGCCAGCACCATCGATTTGCCGAGCCCGACGGGAGGCCTGACGAATCCCTTCCAGGGATACCCGGGCGGCAACCCGTTCCCGTCGCCTTCCCCACCCATCAAGAATCAGATTTTTCCCCCGGAGGGCCAGTATTATAACTATCCTTTGCATGCTCACCCTACTTCGGTGGAGCAGTGGAACATTAGTTATGAGCGCCAGTTAGCCGACAATTGGCTGTTATCCGCGACTTATATCGGCAACAAGAGCTCGCATATCTGGACCGGGGAGGATGTGGATCCGGGCGTTTATATCCCGGGAAACTGCAATGGGTCACCCTGCTCCACGACTTCAAATACCAATCAGAGAAGGGTACTTTATCTCGAAAACCCTGTCGCCGGCTCGTTGATTTCGGACATTTATCAGGCGGATGACGGGGCCAATGCCGAGTATCAAGGTCTTCTGCTTAAGGCGGAGCATCGTTTCAGCAACCACTACTCGATCCTGGCGAATTACACGTGGGCACACTGCATCAGTGAGGCGGATGCGGAGGGTGATCTGGGCGGTCCGCAGACGCAGAATCCATACAATCGAAATGGCGAGCGGGGGAATTGCGGATTCGATCTGCGAGGCACCTTCAATCTGACATTTGTTCTGCAATCGCCCCACTTTGCCAATGCGTGGGCGAACCGGCTGCTAGGCGACTGGCAGCTCGCCCCCATCTTCTCGATTCACACGGGGACATGGTTCTCCGTTTTTACCGGAGTGGATAATTCTCTGACAGGTATTGGGCTCGATCGGCCGAATGTAGTCGGAAATCCTTATGTAAGAAACCTGAGTACCCAACAATGGCTGAACCCCAGCGCTTTCGTCCCGAACGCATTGGGTACATTTGGCGATGCGGGTTCGGACTCGCTGTTGGGGCCCGCTTTTTTTGATATCGACGCGGCCGTCAGCAAGCGTTTCAATATCAAGGAAAAGCAACAACTTGAGTTGCGGTTTGAGTTCTTCAACGTCACGAACCATGTGAATTTCAACGTTCCCAATCTGGACACCAACATACAGGACCCAACGTTTGGCCAACTCCTGGGCGACGTGGCTCCGCGCATCCTGCAGTTTGCAGTCAAATATACGTTTTGACGCGCGGTGCACGCGTTGGCGGCCTGCGAGGCCGCTCCAGGCTGCGAGCCTGCCCCACGGGGCGTTTGAGGCAGGGTTTTCGAACGAAGTAAGGTACCACTCGCGAAGTTTGGCTAGTAAGTCATCGCCGTCAATCCGCCGGAAATCAAGGCGTTGCGGCGCCCGTAAGAGAAGGAGCACGTACAAATGACCGCATGGTCCAAAGAAGAACTGCAGAAGATCGCAAAGGCGGATGACTTGCATATTGCTCCATTCCGCGACGACGGTCAAAACCTATGGCACGCAGACGTGGATTTGGTCCGTCGCAGTTGGCGACGCGCTTTACGTCCGCGCCTACAGTGGAATCGCGTCTGGCTGGTATCAGGCCGCGGTGAAGCAGAAAGCTGGCCGGATCATCGCCGCCGACATGACGAAGGAAGTGACCTTCGAGCCGGTCGAAGGCCAGATCAACGACAGCATTGATGACGCCTACCGGGCAAAGTACCACGCGCGTGAGTACCTGAGCCCTGTGATCAGCGCCCGCGCCCGCTCGGCGACTATGAAAGTCATGCCGCGCGGCGTAACGCAGGATTGAGGATAGGAGTCGTTGTCGATGCACAGAGCCGAAGCGGAGTGTCTGCCGATATATGCCGGAACCAGTGAGGAGCCGCTGGCGGCGCGTCTCGTGGTCGCAAAGCTGTCGCTGGTCGTGGGTGCGGTCTTGAAAGTAGACAAACAATTCGAACCAACAGCAATGGAGGTTATTCATGGACATTAAGAGATGTGGTTCGCGACCCTCGGAAAAGGACCACCGGAGTATTTCACGGGAACGGTCCGGGTCGATCCGCTATTCGAGACGGCCGATCCAGCGCGTGCTCGGGGTGCGAGCGTCACCTTCGAACCCGGCGCCCGAACGGCGTGGCATACGCATCCGCTTGGGCAGACGCTGCTCGTTACATCCGGTGTTGGCCTGGTCCAGCGATGGGCCGGCCTGGTCGAAGAAATCAGGCCGGGCGATGTCGTCTGGTTCGAGCCGGGAGAGAAGCATTGGCACGGCGCAAGCCCGACTGTGGCGATGACGCACATCGCGATTCAGGAGGCTCTCAACGGGAAAGTTGTCGACTGGATGGAACAGGTCAGCGACGACCAATACGGGAAGCAATTCTAAAAGCTTTTGCAGCGCGCCTCCGAGGGAGCACGCGACCCGGAAAGCTCCGGGCAACAAGGCCACGGCAAAATGGGGCGCCCAAACTACCACCATTACGGAACAGCGCATGGCCCGTTACCCGGCATTTTCCGGCACCTGTGCACGATTCAAGGCGTCAAGTAGGCGTCTAGCAGGATGAAACGAGCCCGGGGCTGTGGTAGAGTGGCATCGAAGACCCGGACGCGGCCATGTCCCAAATAGCGGCAATCGCCTGGCAGCCGAATACCGCCTCCCAGCGCAGCACTGTTCCCTGGTACATCTGGGCGTGCGCGCTGGCGGTAACTTCAGCTTCGTTCGGCGGGGTCTGGGACATTTCCTGGCATGAGAGTATCGGCCGCGATACGTTCTGGACGGCGCCCCACTTATTCATCCACTTTGGCGGTATCCTGGCTGGAGCGGCTTCGGCGTGGTTGATCTTCCACCTGACCTTCAGCGGTTCGCCCGCCGAGTGCGCCGGAGCGGTGCGCATCTGGGGATTTTATGGGCCGCTGGGAGCTTTTCTGTGCTGTTGGGGAGGGGTGGCCATGCTCACCTCCGCGCCGTTCGACAACTGGTGGCACGCCGCTTACGGGCTGGATGTCAAGATCCTGAGCCCGCCGCATGTGGTGCTGATTTTCGGGCTGATGGCGATTCGCTTTGGCGCGGTGGTACTGATCCTGGGGCAGATGAACCGCACCGCAGGAGTCTTACGCCTAAAGCTGGAGGCGTTGCTTCTCTACATGGTCACATACCTGTTGGGCATGGCCATTGCCGTCTTCCAGGAATACACGTTCACCGACTCCATGCACAGCGCGCTTTTTTACCTGCTGATGTCGCTGTTCGCGCCCATGTTCCTGGTGGCGGTGGCGCAGATTTCCGAATTTCGCTGGGCGAGCACCGCGATCGCGGGCACCTTTACCATGCTCAACCTGATGTTCCTGTGGCTCCTGCCGCTGTTTCCCGCCGAGCCGAAACTGGGGCCGGTGTATCATCATGTGACTAGCTTCGTCCCTCCGCCTTTCCCGTTACTGATTGTGGTCCCGGCTATAGCGCTCGACCTATTGCGCCCCAAGCTGCGGACCTGGAACCGCTGGCGCCGCTCCACCGCATTCGGCGCGGTGTTCCTGGGAACTTTCGTGGCGGTGCAGTGGCCGTTCGCGAATTTTCTGCAGTCGCCGGCCGCACGCAACTGGTTCTTCGGAACGCAATACTTTCCCTTCTTCGTGCCGCTAGACGATGAATGGGTGCGATACGTATTTACCCAGGTGGAAAGCAGCGCCGCGGAGTTCTGGTTTCGGATGGCGCTGGCCCTGGCGGTCGCCATCCTCAGCGCGCGGGCCGGCCTGACGCTGGGCGGGTGGATGCGCCGCGTGCGGCGTTAGCGTCAATCGCGGACACATAGCGCGTGCGGGACGCCTGTTGAGAGGCCTTGCAATCGGCGCTGCGCCGTGATACTCCTTTCATCGGAGGCATATCCATCACAGATATGGGACCGATATGGCTAACCGAAATGTGGCCCTCTGGGGCCTTATTGCAGCTAATCTAATCCTTTTATCCTGTTCCGGCGGCAATGCGCCGCAGCCCGGTACGCCCGCGTTCTATTGGGCCGCCGCAAAGGAAACCTATGCCGCGGGCGACTACCAGAAGACCGTCGAGCATCTGGGCAACATTCTGTCAAGCCAAAACGATTACGCCGCGCGCGCTCAGCCGTGGATGTTGGTTTTGACCTCCGGCATGGCCCAAGGCTACACCGACCTGGCAGAATCGTTCGACGCCGGCGGGCACGCCAATCGCACGCAGACCGCGAATTTTCGCCGGCAGGTGAACACCTATCGGGGCGCCGCCAACACGTTAGCGCTGCAGTTTGCGGATACCTACGCGAAGTTCCAGAGCAACGACGAATACGTCACTCTGGCGTTTGCGTATCCTACCGGTAGCCCCACTGAAGTCCTGTTGCTAAACAAGGTTGCGGGGGGCGCCTGGCTGCCCGACGCCGAGATCGAAACTGCCCAAAAACGCGCCATTGGGCGCGCGGTGCTGTTGGCCACCTGCCGGGCGGCGGGCGCGCAAAACGACCCTGCTAAGGCCCAGGATCTGCTCAAGACCGGCGAGGCCAAGGTTCCCCGAGCTGCCTTCGTCGAGGCCATGGCCG